>ERZ842401.1712-NODE-1712-length-30630-cov-11.298577_pt1 | contig 30630 bp, 36 predicted proteins | sample MGYA00521270_ERZ842401 | MGnify/ENA primary metagenome ERZ842401 (study PRJEB31892, sample SAMEA3878208) | bioreactor metagenome | biome: Moose rumen | place: Sweden | collected 2011-10 | study: EMG produced TPA metagenomics assembly of the PRJEB12797 data set...
TAATCGTTTCCTCCAAGTCAAACTCTGGCAAGTGCCGTGAGTAGGTACTGTTGAGGAACGCAGCCTGGGATGTTGTCCGTACCTTCCTGAGATGCCTCATAGACAGCCGCCATATCATCTTCTCCGCCTCGTCGTAGTCGGTGTGCCTTCTGGTCTCCGCTATTTCCTTGCTTGCCAGCCCAGCCAGCAACACACATGTATAGTCAGCCAGTGCGGGTAGCATCTGCCCAGTCATCTTGAAAAGGTAATAGCATAGTTTCCTGTATTTTTTAGCCTTGCCAGGGTCAATCTGATCAAAAACACCTGTCTGAACATAGCGCAGATAAAGCATAGAATACGCCAGTTCGCCATGTGCGTTGTCGAGACTTCCAAGCACCTCCCTAAGAGCTATCACGTCCACTCTCCGGCATCTGCGTCTTCTTGCCCTCGACATTCTTGTTTCCATGATTAGGTATGCCAAAATCAGCTTAATATCCCGCTGACTTCATTTCCTCTGCTACCATTTTGCTCAGTTGTGGCAGCATGCACTCAATAGCATGACATTTTACCTTATTATACAGGTAGTCAATGTCATCAAGTAGAGCATTACACAAGTCCTCAGGCATGTCACCGGCAAATCCTGCGGCTACCACAGCAATAGCTGCGAGCTTTCGGGCTTCTTTCTCTATCCGATAGTCATGCAATCCGTTCAGGATGATGGGCAACGACTCATATATGATATTGCTGTAGTGCAGCAACTCTGGGAAATACTCATCCTCTTGAAGAAAGGCATCCAGCATCTCCTCCTGATATTGTCGAAGCAAAAGGAAGAACTTCTCTCTCGTTATCCTTCCGACTAACGACTTCGTCATCACCCAGAATAGGGCATGTGACAGCACTATTCGATCCTCAGAGGAATGATAGTAAAACAACCTATCCTTCTCCGACGGATACGTGTTCTTAAGTCTATCCTCCATTTCCGCAAACTTCTGCTTGCGAAACTTTCTCAGTTCTTCTCTCTCTATGCGTGTCATACGTCAATTACACAATCCTAATTTTCTACGGTAAAAAGCAGTTACTTTCCTTCCAACAACCTTTTTTACCTCAGTCAGATATTGATCCATCTCTTCAATCTTCAATTGATAGTCCTCACGCTTCTCACCGTCTGGAAGGCTGCTCATTTCTTGAATAGACAGATCCAATCTTTTCAATCGGACTATAATCCTAATGGACTCTAAGCTTTCTTCTGAGATAGCAGGATATTCGTGCTTCAAATATCCTTCAATTTCATCATTTGGCATAGCCAACATGTTATCCATACTTGATGCTATGTCATACAGGGAATCAGCACTTCGGAATAGGGTGGCGAATTTTGTTTTAGCCTCAAGAGGCAGTTTCACAAGAAAATCCCTGTAAGGCAACAATTCATCATGAAGTTTATGGATTTCTTTGAAGTTCCCCATGTACATCCGTTCTTTACTGTCCTGGATTCTAACCGCTAAGTCACGGCCTAACATTTTGAAACTGTCCATTGCCTTGGTAATAGAAGTAAGCTCGTTAATGAGCTGGCTGTTTCTATTGTCCATCTTTTCTCCTTCTTCTGTTGAAGGATTGCTGGTCACATGATAGCCACAGCAGAGTTCACAGTAATAGCTTCGGACAGGAGCCTTGCCTTTCTCTTCCAAAATACCGCAGCGATTGTATTTGATAAAGTTATCCGCTTCAGACTTTTCTTCAAAAAGCATCTTCCTTTTTCTACATGCGTAGCAATATACCAAGTTCTTGGATGGCTTGATTGGGTTACTCATAAAACCTACTATTCATTTTGTGTCTGTCATGATAAATCCCTCTTCAGTCAGACTTCATCCCTCTTACCTCTTTTGCGTCCCCACTGTGGCACAAACAGGTAACGACAAAACAGCCATATACCTTTCAGTATATTGCGTAGCGTAAAATCTTCACTCTTCATTTAAGCCCAAAATCCTTTTTGGCGATCTTTAGCGCAGCCTCTATGTCTTCCACCGAGTACGCACCGCCAAGCATTCTCTGAACATATTTGGCATCAACACATCCAAAGTCCATAGAGCAAGAACGTCCTTCGTTTTCCATCAATGTTCTCACTCTTTCAACTAATTCTGTATTCATATTAATTTGTATTTATGATTAAATATCTTCTACGTAATTCTCTTCACTGTAAGATGTCAACATCCGACAGCGGTTCATCCGCCAGCGAGCGACCAGCCTCGCCACACTCTCCTGTTTCCCATACTCTTGCCATACTCACCGAGTATGCTTAGAGTATGGCTACACCTTGGGTATAGTATGCTTAGAGTATGGCTGGAGTATGCTCACATTGAACTAATACAATCCAACGGACTGTTTCTTCTGGTGAGACTGCCCCGTTTATTCTTGAAACTGTTTCTGAGCCTCCACTTCGGGCAGTATTCCTTCCTCCAGAGCCCTCTCATACGCCTGCTGCTCTGCGCGACGCTTGCTGCCCCAGCTGGGCGTGAGGAAAAGATAGCGCAAACCTCCCATAATGCTTTGAAAAAACCTTTTATGGTCATATCCTAATAGTTTTAATTACATTCGTTCCTTTCGTGATAATTCGTGTTCCAGCAGTCAACGTCAAGGTTAAGGTCAACGTTCCTTCACTATCGTCCAAAACGTCTTAAATATCAGCCCGATATCCCCCCAGAAGGAATGATGCTCCACATACTCCAAGTAGAGTTTAATCTTCTCCTGCATAATGACCTCAATGTAGTACTTCTCAGGATCTTCCGCTTCCTCCATCAGTTCATTCTCATTCCTGAACTTGATAGATGCAGGATCAGTGATGCCCGGCCTTACATCCAGCGCATGCATCTGCTCCGGTGTCCAGTAGTTAACATAATGCCTTACCTCTGGCCGTGGCCCTACCAGAGACATGTCCCCAAGGAACACATTAATCAACTGCGGCAGCTCATCGAACTTGAACTTACGAATAAAGTACCCACTCCGAGTCACGCGCGGGTCATGACCACCAATGGTCACAAGACTTCCCTTATCAGCCCCTACCCTCATAGAGCGGAACTTGAAGATACGAAAGTCCTTGTTTCTATATCCAACACGAACCTGACGATAGAACACCGGCCCTTTGCTGTCCAGCTTTATCCAAATGACCAAAATCAAAAAGAGCGGACTCAGCACAATGAGTCCAAGTCCGCTCGCAACTATATCGAAATGTCTCTTCATTAGAGGTTCTTGATGATGTCAACAAAGTTTGTTATTACATACTCCACATCCTCATCCGTCAATCTGGTGTGCAATGGCAGCGTCACCTCATTCTCAAACAAATGATAAGCATTGGGATAATCCTTGATGTCAAATCCGAGAGCCTTATATGCTGTCATCATGGGCAGCGGCTTGTAATGCACATTGCAGGCAATACCACGTTCTGCCATCTGCTCTATCACCCTGTTAGCCTCCTCACGATTTCTGCCCAGGAGACGTACAAGACACAAATGATGTGAACTGCAATGATCTGCATCCTTATGATTCAGCACAGCCACAGGCAATTCCTCAAAAGCCTTATTATAACGCTCCACCATTTCATAACGACGATTCAACATCTGCGGATAACGCTCCATCTGTGCCAAGCCCAGAGCAGCCATTATGTCCGTCATATTACACTTATACCAAGGGCCAATGATGTCATACTCCCAGGCACCCAGTTTGGTCTTTGCCAGCGCATCCTTGTTCTGGCCATGCAGAGAGAACAGCTGGGATATGCGATACAAAAGCTCATTCCATGTCTCACCTTCCTTCTTCGGAACAGTAGGCATATAGTCCACATCCGTAGAAACCACCTCATTCCCGAAAGGCAGGTTCCATGTCATTGCGCCGCCCTCTGCTGTCGTGAAGTTCTTCACGGCATGGAATGAGAATGAACTGAAATCAGCAATCTCGCCAGCCATTTTACCATTGCGGCTACCGCCAAACGAATGCGCACAATCAGCAGAAACAATAATACGCCCTATCTTAGCTTGTAAAGCATTGTTAGGTTTAAATTGTCTCTTCTTTGCTTCGACTATTTCAAACACACGGTCAAAGTCAGCCACAATACCGCCAAGATCTACAGGTACAATTACCTTGGTCTTCTCAGTGACAGCATCAGTCAGCTTGTCATAGTCCATCTCTACATTGTCTTTCTGTGAGTCCACCATTACCAACTTTGCCCCAACATGCGTCACGACACTTGCTGTAGCCGTATAGGTATATGCTGGTACAATCACCTCATCTCCAGGTCCAATACCCAATAGATGCAACACCATCTCCATCGCAGCCGTAGCAGAGTTCAAGCATACTGACTTCTCTGTATGCACGTATGCGGAAATCTGACGTTCCAGTTCCTTCGTCTTGGGGCCAGTTGTAATCCATCCCGACAAAATCGCCTCTTTTACGAGTTCTGCCTCTTTCTCCGTCATATCAGGCGGAGAAAAAGGAATATTCCTAAGTTTCATGTTCATAATCTTATGCTTTTATAATCCTTCTGTTATGAGTTCTTCCCACTTCTCTCTTTCATCTGTAGTGAGGTATTCTGCATTCATCACCAATGCATTGCGTCTCTTAACATTGCCGATGCTACGCATATCATCTGTCAGAACCTCCTTTGACTCAAACAAATGTAACACATGCAACAATCCGTTCTTCGAGATTGCCAGTTCTCCGGCACAGAGCTGAACCAGCCCCTCCTTACCTCTTGAATTCCATCCCATTCTTGGGTGTAACTTCAGAATATTGGCCAGAGTCAGTCTTTTCTTCGTCAGCTCCACACATTCCTTATAGCTGGGTGGATACTTTTGGTTGGCCACGAAGTTCGCATCACATAGATACCACCTGTATTCATCTACCACTTCAAGATTAATCTCATTCTCGTTCGGATGATATAAGTCATGACCCAGATATTCCAAATACGGAGCATTTTTGACATTGACATAAATATCATGTGGAAAATCCTCATCCATAGCGATTCTTGGGCCTTTCAGTTTCTGTTCGTTCTTGGCGGCTCTGGTCACAGCATCACCTACCACGAAGGCACCAAGGCTATAGTCCACGTTCTCCACCTCAATTATCTCTCCTCATGCCAGTCCTCCTCTACACAGAATCCCCTTATTGCCAATGGCATTCCACATAAATTCATGAACGCCTATCAGCAGTTCCTTAACATTCTCGCTCCAAATAAAAGCGCAGTCTGAAATCTGTGCGATGTGTAATGATGGCAGATGCTTCTTTAGTGTCAATAGTGCATCTCTAAATTCCACTAGCATGGTTGCAGCCAGATAGCTATGAGGATGTTCTGCCTCGCTATCCACGTCCCATGCTTCGTAGTCATTCTTTGTAATTCCTGCCACTTGCCCTTTTGTCAAGGCACTAAAGCCTATGATGTCTACAAAGAATACTGCTCCATTATATGTTATCATAATAATAACCGTTTATGTTTTTCGTTAAGCCGCTAAAACTAACGCCAACACCTATTATTTCCGTTGATGTCAGCCGATACGGCTCTGCATATCCTTTATCCTTAATCTGCTTCATAGCAGTTTTGGCCTGAGATTTGTTTCCATCTGTATACTTGAATTCAAAAATATATGTTATACCATCCATTTTAACCACCATGTCAATTCTTCCGTCAGAAAGTACTTGCTCGGCAATAGGCTCAAACCCCAGGACAGTCAGAAGCATTTGTAGCATTGTTTGAAAATGGCCTTCATTGAACTGTTTCTTCCTACTAAGATATGGAATACCCTTCAAAATGCAATTGACAGAATTCACAAACCCGTCAACATCCTTTTCAAACAGTTGCGCTCTCAATACCTGATATGGCCTTGGAAGGGCATCATCCTTATATAGCCTCACACATCTGTCAACCACCTGATCAATAGTACCAACTATCTCGCATATACCATGAATGATATAGTTGTCAATTTCACCATCTATATTCTTTTCAATTGTAGGTTTAAAAGAGTCAACATAGCCCTTTAACCACTCCAGATAGCCTATTAGGTGAGGCACTGAAGCGAACTGGGTAGGTATGAGATGAGAGCCCTCATTGGGCAAGCAGAACTTTCCTTCAAGATTTCCTATTACACTATTAAGGAGATTCATAAGAGACGTGCCACCTTTTAGCAGATAGATACCATTTCTCTTGTTACTGTTGACATCTCGATAGAAAGTAAGCCAATCTCCAAAGTGATTGTTCGCCCATTTTTCAAGGTACTTACTTAATTCTATTTCTCTCTCAATTTCTTTCATAATACCTCAACATTATTCGGAAGCACAGGCACACCATCAGTATTCCATTCTTCAAGAGGCCTGCTTGGCCTTGCTACGAGATGATATACATTAATGTCATTTAGATCTCGGTCGAAAGAATAGAAGCCCTTCTTTGCCATCTCTGTGAAATGACGGAGGTATCGTTCCCTGATGGCATTTCGTTGGCCTGCATCATTCCCAACTTGCTCATATTGGAGGCGAAGTCTCTCTTCTATGTACTCATTATTGTATATGACCTCACTTTCATCCTCTGGCATCTGTCTCAACTGATATGCCTCATACAGAAGTCTGACATTATCGCCGAGCACATCTACATTCCAAGGGATACCACCTCCAAACGACATCGCATGTATATACTTCCCATAAGCGATGGCAAACCAATCCACATCCCAGGGATAAACATGATAGTGACCTATATTGATGGTCATAATTGGAATAGCTTCTTACAGATGGGACAATATGGGAACACTTCTCCTGTCGCAGGTCTTATGGCATCACTAAAATATATCTCCCGTTTGATGTCAGGATATTTGTGCTCCATGATGTTGTGAACAAAAAGGAGATCATTGGCTGCATGTTGCTCAGCACATTGCCCTACAGGGTAGTTTAGTCCATATTTCCTCGGCATTAGCCGGAAATCCTTAATGGATGTACCGCCATAGAATGCTTTTTCCATTGCACGAAGTAATGGAGTCCGACCATATTCACTGACATACGGCATATCGCTGATACTATGTGCATAGTGCTTCTCCTTTATGTCACAACAACTGGCCACCATAGCAGGATAATAGTACTTCCCAAAAACAGGTGGATAGCCTGCTACTCTGAGATAGCCGTAATAGCCATATACGCTCTCCATAAAACGGCGAACATAACCATCAAGCGTAGGCTTGCCGTGGAATGAGCTGTTGTCCTTTGCCATATTCAAATCTACAAGACTCTACGATTTCTTAATCCTCAACAATTCACAACCCACATGATTCAGTCTGTGAATTGTTGGCCCGAAACCCATTCCAACCCATTCGCCATCATCCTTCTGATAGGTGCCGCCTAAATCACGCAGTAGTCCCAGTGAGTTCAGGTTGTCCTTTATATAGCTGTAATTGTTGTTGTCCTCAACATATTCCTCCAGATGGTCTAGGTCCGACAGGAAAGACCTGTTTACGACAGAGCATAACCTGAGCATCATCTCCTCATCAATCTCACCCAGTAGTCTGCTTCTGTATATCTTTCCCATTAGTGTGGCCTTTCCGTCCTCCTCTGCTGAGTATAGTAAATGCGTCATCATGGCATTGATACGCTTATAATCCTTTTCTCCAAGGTTCTTCAGGAACTCATCTTTTCTTTCAGGCTCAATGTTTTCCGACTCTGCCAAGAAGAAGTGCAATTTCCTCACAAACCGATAGTCCATATAGTTCACTGCCACCTTTCCAAGTTTGAACAGAGATCCTATATAGGGAAGGTCGCCTGCTGTTTTCAGAATATCTGCAAAAACTTCAAACTCCAAGTTGCCGTTGTGCAACACAAAGTCCTTATCCTGCTTCGATTACTGTATCTCAAAAATACTCATGCTCCTCATTTGTACATGATTCGTCTTTCTATCATCCTTAAATATAACAACTAACAGCCACGCAACGAAATATCCAATCAAACATCCTATTGTATTATGAAACACGTCATCAAACTCACATGTTCCTCTTTTCCCTACCAACTGCAACAATTCTATTAAGCAAGAGAGTACACATCCGAGAAGAAACGCCTTCCACCATCTTCTTTGTGGCAACACATATAATAGTAGAAATCCAATAGGAACAAATAACATCACATTTAGAAAATCCTCTTTTAAGAGAGAATCCTTGCCGCCCATTATTGCCGCATAACTCCAGAAAGGGACAAGCTTATATTGATAATCCGCATATTCATTACGAGCGAATACAGTTGTATCAAGAGTATACCCAATATAAACAATTAGAGCAATTAAGCAACTACATTTGAATATCAGTCTAAATTGTCTCATACGCCTGAACGGTTCCTAAAGGTAGCAGGCTTCATTAAGTGCGCCCCTACCTGATATACAAATGTTGATAGCAATCCTTCAGGATACACTATTCTGTGCTTCCACCTGTTAGCCCACCATCTTCTACTCCTCGACATGATATAAGACAACATTCCTTTAGGATTCTCCTCTTGGAATTCTGGCTGCAAAATCTCATTCAGCACACGCTCAGCCAAATAGTTATCAGATCCGGTCTTAAATAGCGTGGCATCAAAGCCAAGGTATCTTACACATATATTATTAATCGCCAACAAGAACTGGTGCATATTCTGCTCTTGGCACACTTTCCACTGCCAGTCCCAATCCACTTCATCGTGATGCTTCTCAACAAAAAAAGCCCAATCAAGCAAATGTCTCAGTGTTATTTGTTCTGCCGCAAAATGACTCGCAGCATGCCTTACTAAGAATACAGCATTGAATTTTGCAGATGGCAAATACACATTCTCACCAAGGTCAAGGTTAGCGTTATCGTTAAGGTCAGTTTTAGCTTCCACCTTCAGCCATTCATCCAGCTTCTTCGAACTTCTATGTTTATGATAGTTTGCGAAATCGTAATGGTTCTCAACAGTAACTCCATCTATCTCATAAATGGTGTGTTTATGTTCATCATTGTTAATCTCAACTCCAAGCTTATCATGAATCAACCTGTCTCCTTTCTCCAAATCACCATACAAATAGATATCAATGTCTCCACATGGTCTATGGTTGGGTACAGGATAATCACGACTCAACCCAATACCTTTCATTAGCATCATCTTGATTCCGTGCTTCTGATAGAATTTTGCTAATTTAGCAACAACACTTTTATGATGATGATACACTGACTCCATCTGCTGCACACCACCTATCCATTCAAGTTTTGTCTCGAGGGCTATATCTATTTCTCGCCCTTGGTTATAGCATCTGTCTATTCCATCAAGTGCGATTCCTTCAACTCCATGCATCAGAGCCAGATTATACACCTCGCCCCAATTCACTCCGTTAGGAATCTGGCATTCCTCACTCTTTCCCATCCCATAGCGGAACAGTTCAAACAGGCAGTCGTAAATTGTCATCTGTAAACGAATCGGTAAAGGTAAAGGTTATCGTTGAGAATCAAGGATTCTCGCAATTTCCTCTTGATAAGCCTTTATTACTATCTTTCTAGAAAACATCGTTTCCATTCTTTTCCTGCCTAATTCACCCGCCAACTTCCGCTGATCATTAGTCAGAGCCAAGAATCTCTCTATGGTACGTACAAGGGCATCCACATTACCACCCTCATAGATAAAACCAGTCTTATTGTCCTCAACCGTCTCCTGACATCCGGGATTGTTGGTAGTTATCAAAAACCTACCTGACGATGCACTCTCCTGCAGCACATTGCTCATACCCTCACCGTATGTAGAAGGATGAATAGTGCAATGTGATCTTGTAATATAAGGTTTAACGTCTTTCAGGCTTCCCCTATATATCAAAATGCCTTGCTCCTCCAGTTCCATCAAGTCCTTTTCATAGTGGATTTCTGTGGGTTCAATGAATCCCATCAGATTAAACTCTGTTTGGGGATAATCCTTCTTGATCCGTTTTGCGGCCTCAATATAATCGTCAACACCCTTGTCATGCAGTATGCGACCAATATAATTGAAAATAACCGGTTCTCCTGTCTTACCGTCTCCAGCATCAGGATATTGCTGCAAAGGATAACGGTCTGTATCCACACCACTTCCTGGAATCAAGCGATATTTTCCTTTTACCATACCTGCCTTTATTGCCACATTCATGTTCGTCTCGTTCTGGAACATCATGCAGGCAGATTTCTGGTAAGCCATCTTAAAGAGCCACATGATAAAGCTCTTCATAAGTCCAGTCTCATTCACAACGCTCCCAAGTCCTGTTAGGTTGTTGATGACAGGAATACCCAGCTGGTGTGCTGCTATACTGGCGTACACATTCGGTTTTGCCGTATAAGTCAAAACCACAGCCAGTCTGTATTTCTTGAAAAGCTTACGGTAGTGCATCATCAGTCCAAAGTCCTTGATTGGATTCGTTCCCCTCCTGTCTATCTCAGGGTTGTCATAGATATAGGGAATGTCCTTCATCATCTCGAACTTTGGTCCATCAGGACACGATATGAGCATCTGGAACCCGTCTGCTATCAACGCTTCGATGAGTTCCTTTCGGAAGCAATACACATCATCGTCGTTATTTGTCAAGAGGGCGATTATCTTATTCTCCATAAATAAGTTTCTTAATGATATGACTATGTTTGAAAACTATATACTTCATTATAATGTCTATGCATCTTTTCAAGAGAAAAGTGCTCTTCTACTTTTTTTCGGTTATTCTCACCAATACTCCTAAGATCTTCTTCTGACATCTGTTGCATTAAGGATATTTTGTCAGTCCAATTCAGAGGACTTTCATCGCACAATATCAAAGAACCTATAACTTCTTTAATCTCTCTATGCTGTTCAATGTCCGACACAATACAAGGCAGTCCGCAGCCCATCGCTTCCAACACACCTACTGGCAAACCTTCGTATGATGAAGCTGAAACATACACATCAGCATTCTTCAACAGCTCAAAAACCCGTTGCCGTGGCATCAAACCCTTAAACTCAACTCTGTCTATCACACCTTTACTTCTTGCGAATTCCTTTATTTCATACTCTAATGGCCCTATACCCACCAAAACCATTTTTACTCCAACACAATGCGATATAGCGTCAATAAGGATATTATGCCGTTTCAAAGGAATAAGCCTAGCAACATATATCAACGTAAACATTTTGTCATTTTCGGGAACAAGCGTAGGGGGCGTATTGTTTATCTGCTCTATATCAACACCATTTTGAATGGCTCGTACATGCTTCTTGCGCAATGATTTCAGGAACCAAGGGTAATACTTATATGAAGTTTTGCTTACACAAATAACATCCTTTACCATCAACGAAGCACAAGCACTAAACACCTTATTGTGTAAAGGATAGTTCTTATAGGTGCTATGCAGCGTGTAAACTATCTTATTGCAATACCTGAACTTTGTGGCAACGTTGAAAAGCAATACAGACTTGGCTTCATGAATATGAAATACAATCGGTATTCCCTGTTCCCTTGTCTCGTTAATCAGCCTTTTAGCTGTTTCTGCCAGTAGTTTCCTGTTTTTACCTATGTAGTAAACATCAATATCTTCTGGTATCGTGACACTATCATCCGCTTTTGTCTTGAATAACAAGAGTACTATCTGTTTCTCCTCTGGATAATGAGTTCTTCTATACAGAACAAACTCATTGAACGGCATACTCGTCGCTGAAAGGTTGTCGGTCACCGTTATCAAATAGCTCTTATAACCCATGGCCGTTCTGTTTATCATACTTATCAGCCTTATATATGTAAATCACTGTCGTTGACAGAAGAGCAAATCCATTGAAGAGCAGGTAGAAGAGTACCATCAAGTCATAACAATGCCAAATAGCACAAACAATGGTCAAAGGCATAAACAACCCAGAAACCCCAAGCTCTTTACTTACCCTTCTTCTGACATAACTCAGCGACTTCTTACTCTCCGTGCGATAATCATCTTGAACATAGTCAGGTCTGTTCTTTGAGAAATTCACATAGTCTTTATTGATAAGTCGCGCCAGTATATCGCATATAGAAGCGACTCCACCTGCGGCCAATATCCATTTGTTTCCTTCTTCTATCAGTAATCCGCCTATATTATAGACACAAAAGGCTATGGCAAGGTAAATAAATGCAACAACATAATATCCTCCAATATCATCCACAAACTCACCATACACCGTTTTCTGCTTCTTGCATCTGGCAATATTTCCATCCACACAGTCTAAAACCAGCCATACATTGATAAGCACAACTGCCGTGATAATGGACGCTGGTGTTGAAATCACATAACCGGTACAGGCTGCTATTACAAAAGTTATAGATAAAACAGAAACTGCATTGGGACTAAACCCAAGATTGATAAACAACCAGGTAAACGGAAAGGAGGCTTTCCTAACCCATAACTTTACCCACCATGAACTGTTAGAGTTCTTCTTCTGTGGTAGCGATGCCACGATTGATTTAAAAGAGTATTCCATATCTTGTTATTTCTTTAAAATTTCTCGCAACATCGAAGAAGAAATGCCGTCAGTATGAGGGAGATAGACAACTTTTACCCCCCCCTCAATGGTTGAGAGGTCACGCTCTATTTTATTCCACTTCTCAGTTCCTTTCCAGTCGTCCCCGACAAACATCACGTTGATATGATTGTCTATCGCAGCCTGTTTCTTGTCCATATTCACTTGGGGCACAACCTTATCCACATACTTAATGGCCTCCACTATTGCCTTTCTGTTTTCAAAAGGAATAATGGGAGTCTTGTGCTTATATTCCTGTACCAGCTCATCCGTTGATACAGCCACAATAAGATAGTCACACAATGCTTTGGCATTTTTCAGCACATTCAAATGGCCTATATGAAACATATCATATACGCCTGCCGTGTATCCTATTACCATATTTTTGATTTTATGATATTCGTTATTTTAGCAACAATCTTATCGCTCTCATAGCTGAAAGGAATTGTCACCAAGTTATTATTATCAATTGATTCACACTCTGATTTATATCTGGTCAGATACTCTTTCTTTGCATCCAAACCCGAAAGTCGTTCTACTTGAGAGTCATGGGACGACCTCTTATCCATATTCAGAAGAGCAGTTTCTACACTACAGTCAATTCTGATCAAAAGGCCTTTTTGCGCCAGCGTCAGGACAGACATCATTTCTCCATATATCTGACCAGCTGTCTTATCTGCATTCACTGATAAAGATACCGCCATCTGAGCAAGACCTTCGTCAAAGAAAAGTACCTTCTCTTTTCTCTTGTTCATCAGATATGCCTTATATAAAACATTTCTGCAAAACCGTTTTTCCTCTAATTTGGAAAGACAGCAGCTACAAATGACCTCTTTGATTCCTGTAGCTTCACGACGATGGCACAACGTAAACAACCATCCCATCACCATCTTCTTAATGGCTTCTTAATGGCACGGACGTATTTACCCGTCGTATGGTCAAGTTCCCAGCTTGGTTCTGCTATTTGATACCCTTCTGCTCGTAGCACATCTGCCACCTTATGGGAATAATAGCTTTTACCGCTGCCCGGCAAACCCAGAAACTCAACGTATGGAATCAGATAATCTGCCATATCTCAGACATTATCTTACTCAATGATTCATTCATAGGGCTGGAGGTATCCACCTCTACACAACGCAGGCCGGCATTCATAGCCCGTACTGCAGCCTTCTTGTTGTCTATCTCTTCTGCCGTCATCTCTGGTTTGCGTGCAATGGCCACCTCCGTAGGCACCATCAGTTTCAGCATCAGGTCAGGCATATTACGTGAAGCAGACTCATAAATGTTAAACTCCCATTGTGCGATACGCTTTAAAAGTCCGCCTTTGTTTGACAGATAGCGAGTCAGAAGTGGTCCGTCACTATATCCCGGATTTATAGTCTGTGGATAGCGATCAACCAGTACTAGCATTCCGCTATTCCTGGCCTTTGTCATTTCCTTCAGTTTGGACTCCTTTTCACTTGCCAGCGTAACAGCCCACAGTATTTTGGCAAACGAATATAAACGGAATTTCAACGAAACGGATTTCTTCTCCTTGTACTCCTTCTCAACAGAATGTCCAAGTCCCTTTCCTCCCACTCGTTTTGCTACGAGTTTCATGGGCTTTCTCAACAGAGAGCTGCTACCATCACCACTACCCAGATAGATTGACTTCACATCAATCTTCTTTCCTATCTCTTTACGAACATAGTTCAATGAAGTGGATTTTCCTGCTCCGTCACATCCTAAGAACACCACAACAGAACCACCGGATGGTGATACACGACGATAAGGCTTAGATGAGTTCCAACCCATTCTTCTCTTTACGCCACCAACGAGCCAGAACAACTCTCTCTTGGTGCGCATCCATCTGGAGCCAAAACTGGAATATCCTGTAAAGCATTTCAGCGTTTTCTTCAGATAGCGATACAGCGGCCTCAATTGCGATTTCTTCTTCAAGTTTCCGTCACACAGAGCAAGCACCATTACAGCCCCCTTGCTGTCAATCATCTTTTCAGCATGATTCTTCAAAGCTGATTTATCTACACGCTCTAACAGCCACTTGTATTCTACCAAGTCATCCTTGTCAACTTTCTTTCCAAAGTCACGCCATCTAAGTTTTAAGGCATTGCGTGCAATCAGTAATACCAATTCTACTTCAGGTGCAGACACATAGATGCCTGATTCATCCTTTATCCTGTTTTGCAAGATATAAGGTCCCCAGGGTGTCACCGTATAGCCCTTCAGGTGCTTTTCACCAAGCGTCATCCTATAATGGGTGTGCAGATGCCATATCTTGGCTGTCTCTCCATCAAACCCGATATAGTCCTCTATGGCATTATACTGCATCAGAGGCATGGAACGGAACCGTTTCAGACCACACTCATTAAGCACCTTGTCAAGCAAAGAGCGTTGTTCAGGCAGGAAAAGCACATCCAAATCCGTATCGCCCGTCAACGCCTCCGCAAGATGCTCATTGCTCTTCCAATGGCAATATTTGATGTCGTTCTTTTCGAACGCCTCTAACATTTCTTTTATAGATGTCAGCATTTTATTTTAAATTACAAACATATTAGTCGTCAAAACTGTTTTGCTATCTGATTATAGATAGTATTATACTTATCATGCATATTTTTCAACGAAAAACTTGCACCCACATATTCCTTGCTTTGAATACCCATTTCACGTCTTTTATCTACTCCCCTAGAGGAAAATTTCGTTATTTCCTTTACCCACGAATCTGTGTCAAAAGGAAGAACTATTGCGGATAGACAATCATTTGCTACTTCCTTATGTTGAGGAATATTAGAGAGTATCGCCGGTAATGAGCAATACATACCTTCGAGCACAGATACGGGAAGTCCCTCAACTGTTGAGGATGAAATGTAGCAGTCCGAGGAACTTAAGACCTTATAGACTTCCTCTCGCGGAATAAGTCCAGTCCACTCTATCCTGTCAGCAACACCTTTTTTCTCTGCATAGGCTCGAATTTGCCGTTGAGGATCCTCTTTCCCCACAAATACAAATTTTATGTCCAATCCTTTTGGCACTCGGGATAAAACATCTATAAGAAAAATATGATTCTTCAGAGGAATCACTCTTGCAACATAAACAAACTTCAAAGTATGGTTTTGATGTTTTGGAGCAGGAATACTTTCAACTATTTTGTTTATTCGCTCTTCATTCACTCCATTTTGAAGTGCTAGCATATTAGCCCCTTTTATTTTCTTAAGAAAATTGGGCATTTTTTCATATGATGTATTGCTTACGCATGTAACTTTATTAGCACACAATACGTTTACTGCACAGAAAAGTTTATTGTAAAACTTATAGCCAGTAAAAGTACTGTGGATAGTATAGATGGTAGCAGTCCTTAAACCTAATAATTTTATGCCCATAAATGCACATAGCGCACCCTGAATACTATGTATGTGTATTATCACCTCCTGTCCTTCTTGTCGATTTTGTCTTACTATTTCTGATAGTATTCTCCATATTTTTAAAGGGCTCTTTCCTGCTCTTTTAACAATCAAAGATTCTGGAATATGGCCAACTGCAATCTGTTCCTTGCTCCCTGTTAGTATTACTACTTGCTGTTCTTCTTTATACCATTTGTTACGATATAATATGAACTCATTATATGGCATCGCGGTCTGATTGATTGAGTCAAGAACCGTTACCATGATACGTTTCTTTGGTGCTTCCATCTTCTAATCCATTACTTTCAGAAGCCATCTCTCGATATAAATGATAGAATATCTGGTGCATCTTTGCCAAAGAAAACTCGTTTTTAACCCTCTGGCTGATGTCGCGAGAAATGGCAGACAGTGTTTCCTTGTCTGAATTCTGAATTTTTAAAATTTCATCAGCCCATAATTTTTCGTTGAATGGGAGTAAAAATACCCCCCCCCACTTTATTTGCTATCTCGCTGTGAGCAGGGATAGCGGAAACAACAGGAATAGTTCCTATCCCCATTGCCTCAAGTACACTATTATGCAATCCTTCAATAGTAGAGGCAGATACATATATTCCACTTCTATTGAGTTCTTCATATACTTTGTCCCGTTTTACCAATCCCGTGTACTCGATTCTGTCTTTAACACCGGCTTCTCTGATAACATCATCCAAATAACCGCTCTTGTCCTGAGATCCCACAATGACTAAGCGAGACATCGGAAGATGTTTTAAGACCTTTACCAGAAATGCCTGATTCTTCAGCGGTATAATTCTATCGACACAAATCAGTCTATTTATGTCGCAAACAGAATAATGTTCTGGAAGTGTTTTCACAATTTGTTCTAAATGAACAAAATCAATACCATTGACTACAGCACATATTCTTTTCCCTTTCATACACTTTATCCATCGAGGATAGTCATTAAGAACAGCATTACTTACGCACGTTACGTAATTGGCAAACAGCGCACATATATAACTTGATAATCGGTATTTAAGGCTGCGTACGCTGCACAGGCTATGTATCGTAAACATTGTACGTTCTCTTACACCAAGAAAGAGAGAAGCCCGCATAAAAACCAAAGACGATTTTTGACCATGCATGTGAAATACAAAAAACTCATCATTACTCTGGCATTTCCTGATTTCATTTTTTATCACCTCTCTTGTTTTCGAAACACTGCTGCCAACAAAATGTACTGCAACAGTTGATGGTATCTCTACACCATTATACTCCTCCTCGGAACATACTATCAGAGACTGTCTTATGTTATCTCCGCTTTTAGCCCTGTAAATAACAAACTCATTAATAGGCATACTTGTTGCCGTAATAGAGTCTGCTATTGTTATGATACAAAGTTTTTTTTCGTTCATTTCACTATCTTAGTCCTCTTATTTTACGGTATATGAAAAATAACCACGATATGAATCTGTCAAACAATTTTTTTCTACCATAACTCGACAAATCTATTTGATCAAATGATATGAAACGTGAGTGATTCTGTGCAAGAAAGGCTTTCATATTTTCAAATCCAGTATCTGTCATTGTATTTGGATGAAAACAAAAGGTGTATACTCCCTTTACAGGCATATCAACACAATGGCCTGCAATCTGCGGCAAATACCAGAAATCACCATCTTTGTACGGATAGCGTCCAATGGTGTCGCTGATAATGCGAATATCACTCTCTTCACGTAATGCAATCAATGTATTTTCATCAAACGTATGGCTCGGAGCAAAAAAATAGTTTGGATTAATTCCGTTTCTACGCATTATAGCAACGCCATTGCGTATCATATCTTTTTGTTCTTCCAAAGGCACACCGTTAAATTCACTGCGCTTCCACATAGGATTTATACCTCCCCCAATAAAGGTTTTATACACATGATTATAGCCATGTACAGCCATAGTCCAACCTTTATTTTGCCATTCTGAAACTTTTTCCCAAAAAGAACTGTCGATAGGGTCTATTAACTGTTGAGGATCTTCATTTTGTGGTATAATGCCCACCATAGGACGGATGTCATACTTGTTTAATATTTCCTCCATCCTATGCCACTTTTTCTTGTCCATCGTCGGGCATGCATCGTCAAGACGTATCAAATACTGATTCTTCATATTTCTATTTAAATGGTGCATAAATGAAGGGCATAATGTCCTTCCAGTCAAAATAATATTTACATCTTGCTGAGAAGTATTGCTTTAGCCATTTTGCCAAGCTTACATTATTCTCTTTACGATGTTTAAAATCATTAAACTCAACCATGGAGCCTATTTCTGAGATATGCATATCTATATTGTCGTATAGTGCATTTGATGCTGACTCCACATATATAGCAGGAAGATTTGTTCCTGCTTTCGTTAGTGCATAAGTTGTTGCATCATTACGCAAATTCGCCTCAATAAAGAAGAACTGTCCTTTGCAGTAAATGAATTCAAAGCCAAACAAACCTTTGTAATTCACTGCATTAATAAACTTTTTGCACTGATCTACAATGGAATTGTCCAATTTACTTATAGGATAAACTGTGGAATAGGTAGTGCCTCCATCATACTCCCTGTGTTTACGAACGTATCCAGGTATCAAACATTGATTGGCTAAAGACAACCCTACAACAACAATTTCATATTCTTTCTGTATATACTGCTGTATCAATAATGAATTAGATGATTGAAAACTCCCCAAGGCTGTTATTAGCTCAGTCTCTGCATTGCATATTCGTATCTGTTTGCCGCCACTTATACTTTTTAGTGGTTTAATTAAGCAAGGGTACTGGATTGTATCTATTTCCCCATTATAGATAATCGAAAATGGAACCACCATTCCTACCTGAGAGGCCAACTCCACCTGTTTATGCTTATCCATGAAATGAGTCACGCGATTATTTTCTCCTGCATTAAAGAAGAAGAATCTGTCCTTTAGTTCGTCATAATGTGTATCTAATTCATGAGCTACCGAATCCGTACAGGTTATCACAATCGATTTTCTTTGGGTGGAGGCATATTTATTTTTGAGTACCGAAACCAGAAGACTTGCATCTCCTATCTCTAAGATACTATTTACATATCTTGATTTGGTAACAAAACCTCCAGCCTCACCTGTATGTATCAAGTCAACTTTATACCCAGCCATTCCCAGACTACGTATGATGCTCAACGTGTTATGGTGAGTTCCCCCAACTACTATCACAATAGACTTGTGGTCGTTCCTTGTGTCCATATTTACAGTGAATGTCTATCCAAAATATTTTTTAAGAACATTCAAGTATCCATGCCCATATTTCAGGTCTGGCTCTACATGGTTACCCTCGCCCCACTCGTTCCATGCTTGAAGGAAAAGAATTTTTCTATTATCAGGCTTTTTATCCAACAGTTTTAACGCCAACTGTATGTCCTTTTCAAAGACTTCTGGGGTGCTATCGTAGCACACTGCCGCCTGTCGGCCTTGCCGTGGACTTCGGTCCCAATTGGGGAATAATGTCGGGAAAACATTATCATTAGCATCTTCTTTCACAAAATAATTGTTGATGATATCCTCTTGTCTGTATCTACGCAATCTAGTATCTTTAAATATGACAAAAACACTCTTGGCTATCATCGTTTTCCATCGACCTCCTACAATCATTTCAGCTCTATCCATTCCACGTGAATTAACGGCATCAAATCCCATATCAAGTACATTCTTATACATTTGACCAGCGATATCCAAACGAGGGTGAAGATCCCTCTTCTTTACACCATTTTCATCAATATGCCAATAAGCCGCATTATTTGAACGTCCAACAAAAAACACTCCCTTAAGTCCATTCTCACGAGCCAATTGATTCCATAACTCAATGAAATATTTGACATCAGGCACACCTTGTGGGTTATGTATGTAAAACAGTGGTTTATCGTCTATCCTGATATATCTTTTATCCTTAAATGCTTTAAGGGCAAAAAGAAAATGTTCCTTATAGTCCTCACTGGAATAATGCTGGGCTACGATTACTTCATCCTTGACAAAGGTCTCACGCTTAGTCCATGTATGGTTGTTCCAATCTCCATTTGCCCATCCTAAGCAGAAAGGAAAATCCGGCTTCCCTGACTCTAAAACTTCGACAAAAGGACGTTCTAAGAGCATCTTACCCTTTCCCATCCAGTAATGCCAATAGCAAAAACCCTCAACTCCCGCTTCTCTTGCCAACTCAGCTTGCTGTTCTCGTATTTCGGGAAGTCTGAGATCGTAAAATCCCAAATCTGCGGGGATATGCGGTTGATAATGACCTTTGTAGAGGGGTCTGGCCTTGGCTACATTCGTCCACTCTGTGAAACCCTTGCCCCACCATTTGTCATTCTCTGGTATGGGGTGAAACTGAGGCAGATAAAAAGCGATTACGCGGACTTTATTTTCCATATTGCTTGATAAATTTTTGTGATACATTTATAATATAAAAACTTTGCAAAACTACCATATCCAAATTGATTGTTGAACTGGTATCGCCCATATTGGTCTTTGATGTAATTAACTACTGTAAGAGGTTTGTATAGAAAGCCTCTCGTACTGGTAAGAGGATTTGTCTCATTGCCTCCATGCCTTCTGAAATATATCGTCTGCTGATGAAGAGGAAAGATAATACCTTTGTTTTTCGCAACCAGAAGACCTATTAATGCATCGTGATAGATGCGTTTTGGGGCTGGTACATGAAAGAATGGCTTTGATACTTCTACAGCCTTATGATTAAAAATCATGGCACAGCCGGTTATGTCATTGAAATGACACAGCAGTTCAAACTTGTGGTCTATATCCACAGGGTATTTCTTGTACTTCCAGTAAGATTCTGATATGACTTTTAAATCTCTATCCACAAGACACAGGTCAGTATGAACTATAATAGGCTTGTCTGGATGACTTTTTTCTATCTCCTGTAATGCCTCTACCGATTTCTGTATCTTGTCTGGCATCCAGACATCATCCTGATCGGAAAACATGTAGTATGCAGAGTCAATCATTTCAGTCATATAGAGGAAGCTATCTCTTGAACCAAGGTTTTTACTCTGTTCAAACAGAACAACATTGTCATATTCGTTTGTTTCATTACGTATTACTTCTATAGTATTGTCCTTCGAACCATCGTCACGTATATAAAGTGTAATATCTCTATATGTTTGTGATAAAATACTTCGAATCTGCTGGCCAACAAATTTTTGGCCATTATAAGTAGACAATATGACAGCTACTTTATGCGGGTTTATATACATGGGTTTGTTTTCTTGTTAAATTGAAAAAGAACACCAACAGCAAAAGTGTAAACAATTTTAAATTTCCGCCAAAATCGGAAAAAGGCCATGAGTAAAATCCATTTAATAGGTTACATATTAAATAAAGTATAATTATTTGATCAAAATAAAGTATCTTTCCTTTTTTGTTTAGAAAAGCTTTGAATGTATAATATAGCAGGAAAAGAAATAAAGCACCCCCTATTACGCCAAAGTCGAACACGCAATCGCCTACAAATGTAACAAATACATTCTCTCTGATTTTCATGTGCTTAAATTTCTGTTCTCTATCAACATATGATCGGGCTACATCCTTAACAAAAATGCTCTTAATTAACGGTACTATGCGATCGCCATCTCTTCTCTCTCCATTATCAAAACCATATTTCCCAAAATATAAAAATGATTGTGACACGTATGACTCGACAAAAGCAAACGTCTTGCCTTCATGAGTAGCATTACTTCTACTTATAGTCAAAATACCGAATGAAAGTACAATAACAGAAACTGCTCCAATTGCTATAGGTCGAAGCCAAGTCATAGTCTTATTTGAGTAAAAATGTCTAAGCAAATAAAATCCAGCTATTAGATTCATAAGCCCCGAAACTAAAGCATGTCGTGACCCTACAGATATACCATGCATGAAAGACATGAGCGTGGCGGCTATTAGTCCTATCGTAATGAATAGATTCTTTCCTGGTCTTGTCAGATAATACACTAATAACAATGGTGCTATACTCTTTCCTATTGTTGAAAGCACGTTAAGAACATTACCTTCTCTGCTACCAACGCTATGTACTGAATTATTTAACATCAGATAGAGCTCGTTGCCATATTCCTCGTCTGTCAACAAAAGAATTATACCTGTTGAAAAATTTTTCCAAATATCAATTATGTCTATCAAACTTACTAATATAATAGAAACACATAAGGGGTTGATGAATTGACCTGGTGGATGTGCTATCTGCTTGTTAGAGAATTTGTACTTGTTAAGAAGATTTATGAATAAAACAATGAAGAACAACAAATAGATAAGACAAAAGAGATTTTGACCATCCCAAGAATATAAGCGATGATAATAATAACCGTATAGATGAATTGCCAGTATAGCCGACATGGTATAGAACACCATATACAATGTTCCAATATTGAAAAGACCATACCTTCTTTTCATCTGATAAAGAATGAAAAGATACAATAATGAATTAATTAATAATAAAAACAGATCCATCGTAACTTTATTTATTCCATATTCCTGTGGCCTTTCTCGAAGTCACCAAATGAAATTGTATCCCATTAATGATAAGTCCAGAAAGATTTAACACACACATCCCTATTATTATTCCAGCAACATAATAACGATTTCCCAATGTATGACAAACTGGGTAATAAAAGATTGCTACTGCTATGGTGTTCATTGTTTGAAGTTTCAGTTTGCCCATACCATTAAGCATATAACCATATATATGACTCCACATAATTATAAAACTATACACGGCCATCAACACAGACAAAACCAAGGGTATTTCGACTTTATTTCCTATCCACAACCTATAGACTATAGGTGACAATACCACCATTAATGCCAGAACCACAAATACGACTCCCAAAAGTTTCAACAACTTAACGTATGTGGCTTTAATCCACTCATAATCACCTTTTGTAAAAGCATCCGTGGTTGCCGACCACATTGGGGCAATCACAATATTAGTTATCATTGGTATAACACTAAAATATCTTTGTACAATATTAAATGGCGTAACTTCGGCAGGCCCAAACATATTTGAAATGAGCAAATTTGAAAGAGAAAAGAGCACTAGGCTCGCCATTTGAATCAAAAAGAAAAGAATACTCAAGTTGAATAGTTCTTTTAAATAAATTTTCTCAAAATAGAGATATGAGGGACTTAGATATTTAAAGAATCGTTTAAATGTAATAGGATAAGTAATGGCATAGACAAGAGGAGGTGCCGCAGAATACACAAGGGCAACTCCAAACAAACTGCCAGGTACCGTAAATTTAAGTATATATATAAAAATTAGTGCCAACAAATGACCAGCAAAGTTCATGACATACATCACCGATGGAAGTTGTAATGCTTGATAAACATTGCCTACAAATTTTAATACAAAATTGAGACAGAAGAAGAAAAACGAGATTTTTATGATTGAAGCCAAATTATTGACTGTCCCTGGCGTTATGTTCAGTAATTTATTCCAGTTAACAAGATCTACTGCAACAATCCCAATGACAGAAAAAAACACTGCCAATAAGACAAGCATAAAAAAAGTTGTACTAACATATTTTCTTGCCAACACCTTGTCATCCTTGGCTATTGCTTCTGCTAACTTGTTTCGAAGTCCATTACCCAAACCAATATCAAAGGAATTAATCCAGGCCAAGATGGAATTAAGGGTGAGCCATATTCCATACTCATATGGATTAAGATAACCCAGCGTAACAGGTACAAGTAGCAGATATATCAACAAGTCTGCTCCTTTAAACAAACCTGATGCAATGATGTTCTTTTTAGCTTTAACACTCCTGGTGTCACCGTTTAAAAGTGATGACAATTTGTTTATCTTCATTTATTGAACCTGTTTTTGTATTTTACAGACTTTTTGCATAATATAATTCCAATACTCTTATTGTCTCGGGTGCATATATTTTTTCCCGTCTTTGATGTATATGGGCGATTGCGTGTGTATAGCACGATACCCTTTCAAATCGAATAATAATTCTTCAGATTTTTCTTTCTTCAAACGTTTTATTTCAGTACTTATACCCAACTGTTTGTTCATCCACTGTATTCGTCCAGAAAACCACGTCTTGGCTGCATTTATATTTTCATTTGTAGTTTGATAGTCCGAACTCCACTTTTGATGTTCATAAAATCTTGCCTTGTCTAAAGCTACTCCCTCAGCAGATTCCAAATACACATGAAAGTAGTCATTCAATTTCTCCATCAATGTAGGATATATTTGATTCCATTTGCTGATATAGGCATCATTGAAGGATTCGTGTTCTCTTAGTTGCCTAAAGTATAGAATATTGTGGTTTCCTGGCCACTGGTTTTCGCGGTTCATAATTCCGTCAAAATCCCAAAGATTACCCATCCTTATCTTGCTTGAAGTGGTATTATCATATTTCGTAAGAAATACATTTGAACCCCCACCATCATTTGTTCCTAAGAGATCAGCTGCCAATATCCAATTCATAAATGACTCCACATCTATATAGTTTTCATAGCTACCATCAGAAATCGATAATTCTACGTCATTCATATAGCTCTGGATATAGCCAATCTTTTCCTCCGTCAAATCGTCGTCATCTGGTTCTTTAAATGTGTATTTAAAACTCATAGAAGTCATGGTCTTGTTTGTGTCAAAATAAATGGACTCATTCCACCAATACGGATCGTATTCAATCAGATATCCTGTCTCTTTGTCTATATCGATTCTACAATTATTATTTCTCTTTACAGATTCAACTAAATAGTATATGCCCTTGTATTCTTCATTCATGATTACATTGACATATTTACCAGCTGGAGTCCATTGTAATCCTAACAATTGGTTTATCAGAAATCCGATAACAGGCTTTAGATTCATATCATTTTCACTCGTAAAAGGTTTCTCATCTTTTATTAACAGCCAATCTTTATCAGCATATTTATCGTCACGGCATAATAAATCTGCCTTTTTCTGTAGCTTTATTTTGTATGGTTTCTTTTCTGTATAGGCACTGGAATTCCCTCTTAATCTCAGTTCTATTCCGCTTGTCCCCTTTTCAAAGGGACCACTATCATAAAGGACATTCTCACCTTGAAGCAAAATTATTGCCCCCCCCACCTTTGTCCTATTGGTAATCCCTTCACCCATTGCACCTTCTGGATGTGTAACGTAATCACATGTCGGTTCTTCACAATTTATCGTTTCAATAACCAATAGAGGTAATCCTGTTTCAAGGAGTTCCTCCTTGGTAATCACTTCTGCATAAAGACCTGTTGGTAATATTAGCAGGAATGCGAAAATAAAATATTTGGTAACGGACATTATTCGTAAGAACTGTTATTTACTACCATATTGTGATTCATAGTACTTTTGATAATCGCCAGAAGTTACATTTTCAAGCCACTCTTGATTATCAAGATACCAACGGACGGTTTTTTCTATGCCCTCTTCAAACTGGAGGCTAGGTTCCCAGCCCAGTTCTCTCTGAAGCTTGGTAGAGTCAATAGCATAACGAAGGTCGTGACCAGCCCGATCTGTGACATACGTTATCAAATCAATATCTGCACCTTCGGGTCTGCCAATGAGTCTGTCAACAGTATTAATGAGAACCTTTATAATATCAATATTCTTCCACTCATTGAAGCCGCCTATATTATAGGTCTCTGCTATCTGGCCGTTGTGGAAGATGTTATCAATAGCACGTGCATGGTCTTCTACATATAGCCAGTCGCGCACGTTCTCGCCCTTACCATACACAGGCAGTGGCATGCGCTGACGGATGTTGTTAATAAAGAGTGGTATCAGTTTCTCCGGGAACTGGTAGGGACCATAGTTGTTGGAACAGTTGGTCACAATAGTAGGCATTCCAAACGTATCGTGGAATGCACGCACAAAATGGTCAGAACTAGCCTTGGCTGCACTATATGGACTATGGGGCTGGTACTTCATGTCTTCCGTAAAAAACTTCTCACCATAAGCCAAATGGTGCTTGCCAGAACTTGCCTTGGTAGTGAATGGAGGCTTGATACCTTCAGGATGTGTCATCTCCAAAGCACCATATACCTCATCAGTTGAGATATGGTAGAATCGCTTTTCCTCATACTTCTCAGGGAGGCTTTGCCAATAAGTTTTTGCAGCCTGCAACAGGCTCAATGTGCCCATAACATTTGTCTGGGCAAAGGTAAACGGGTCTTTAATGGAACGGTCAACATGGCTTTCTGCGGCCAGATGAATGATACCATCCACCTGCTCGTCCTGCATCAACTTCAAAACACCCTCAAAGTCGCAGATGTCCATCTTGACAAACTTGTAGTTAGGTTTATCCTCAATATCTTTCAGATTTGCCAGATTACCCGCATAGGTGAGCTTATCCAGATTGATTAGCTTATAATCCGGATACTTATTAACGAACAAGCGAACAACGTGGGAACCGATAAAACCCGCGCCGCCAGTAATAACAATATTGCGTTTCATCGTTTTCAAATATTAGGATTTCCTGTGCGTTTTACTTCATCAATGACTTGGAGAAGATATTGGCCATACTGGTTTTTCAGCATCGGCTTGGCCAACTCGCGCATTTTCTCTTCCGTAATCCAACCTTTATGGTAAGCTATGCCTTCGAGACAAGCCACCTTTAGACCTTGACGCTTTTCAATGACCTCGATATAGGTTGATGCCTCTGCCAAGGAATCATGGGTGCCTGTATCCAGCCATGCAAAGCCGCGACCCAATGTCTGCACTTTCAAATTGCCCACTTTCAGAAATTCCTGATTGACTGTCGTAATCTCCAGTTCACCTCTGGCTGATGGTTTGATATGCTTGGCTACTTCAACAACCTTGTTTGGATAGAAGTAAAGACCTACCACGGCATAATTGCTCTTGGGATATTCGGGCTTCTCCTCGATGCTCAGACAATTGCCGTCTTTATCAAACTCGGCTACGCCATAGCGCTCTGGATCCCTGACCCAGTAGCCAAAGACTGTTGCCTTGTCATTCTGCTCTGCATCCTCTACAGATCTCTTCAGCAATGCGCTGAAGCCATTGCCATTGAAGATGTTGTCACCCAATACTAAGCAGGCAGAATCATTGCCGATAAACTTTTCACCAATGATGAAAGCCTGTGCCAGACCGTCAGGACTGGGCTGCTCTGTATACTCGAAACTGACACCATAGTTACTACCATCACCTAACAGGCGTTTGAATCCTGACAGATCGTCAGGTGTGGAGATAATGAGAATATCCCTGATGCCTGCCAGCATCAGTACTGAGATGGGGTAATACACCATCGGCTTGTCAAAAATAGGAATCAGCTGCTTAGAGATTCCCTTGGTAATAGGATACAACCTGGTACCGCTACCACCGGCTAATACGATTCCCTTCATAGGCTCATTTATATAGATTTACATGAATGTCAAACGGACTGTCAAAATCCTTCAGCAAGGCGTGCTTGGTATCCTTCTCGTTCAGATTTGCCTTTTCTGTCGGAATATGCCAGTCAATACCAAGAGAATCATCCAAGATGTTGATACCGCCATCTGCCTCAGGATGGTAGAATTCATCGCACTTATACTGGAACACGGCCGTTTCACTCAGCACAGCAAAACCATGTGCAAAACCACGGGGCACAAAGAACTGGCGATGATTATCCTCAGTCAGTTCCACAGCTACATGCTGGCCGTATGTGGGACTGCCCTTACGAATATCCACCGCCACATCCAGCACAGCACCTTTTACACAGCGAACCAGTTTACTCTGCGTAAACGGAGGACGTTGGAAATGTAACCCTCGCATAACACCGTATGAAGACATACTTTCGTTGTCCTGCACGAAATTGATGGTATGTCCAAGAATAGGTGCCACTTTCTCATCAAACTCTCGTTGAGAAAAGCTCTCAAAGAAATAGCCCCTCTTATCGCCAAAAACTTTAGGCTCTATTATCAGAACTCCTTCTATTGGTGTTTTAATAACCTCCATAATTATGCTTCTATTTATTTTTCTTATTTCATATTGCTCATACAATTGTGCAGCGAATCAGTCCAATATTGTACTTTTATTCCAAATGTTTCTTTCACCTTCGTCTTATCAAGTACCGAGAAAGCCGGACGCTTTACAGGACTTGGGAATTCATCACTATGACATGGTTGTACGTCACATCCCTTATTGTTTGAATACTCTGTAATCATCTTGGTGAAGTCAAACCAGCTGCAAACACCTTCATTGCTATAATGATATATACCGCTATTACCTTCATACTTACGGTTCTCAATAATATCAAATATGGCTGTTGCCAAATCGTAAGCATATGTTGGTGTTCCAACTTGATCAAAGACAACCTTCAATTGAGGCTTTGTTGCGGTCAGATTCATCATCGTCTTAACGAAGTTCTTTCCAAACTCACTATAAAGCCAGGCTGTACGGAAGATAAGATGATTAACACCTGTATTCTGGATATTCTGCTCACCATGCAATTTGGTCAGTCCGTATACTCCCGTTGGTGTGCCGTTTTGATCCTCTTTACAGGGTGTATTATAAGGGTCTCTGCCAAACACATAGTCCGTTGAGATATGCACCAGCAAACCTCCGACTTCTTTCATTGCAATAGCCAGATTCTCCGGTGCTTTGGCATTCAGCAGTTCTACCAGTTCATATTTCTCTGGTACTTCCGCTCCATCCACATTGGTCCAAGCAGCACAATTCACAATCACCTTGACATCATTCTCCTTCACCATCTTCCGAGTGTCATCAAGGCTAGTAATATCAAGCTTCGAGGTTTCTGTGTTCACGCCATCCCCGCCCAGCTTGTGTAGCAATGCTTTGGACTCCTCAGAGGCATCCATCACGTCCGTAAAAATGTAATTGTCTTTTGAGCCCTTACTGACAATCCGCATTTCATTGCCCAATTGCCCATTCGCTCCTGTTACAAGTATATTCATCTTTTCTGTTATTTATCGCCTGTCTAATCTATCTACAATGTCTGTTTATTCTTTTATAAAGAGGGCTGGCCCGCTGTTATTGAACCTTTTGTCTTATGAGAGACCAGCGGGTTCCCCGCCCCAATAACGATTTTTTATATATCCTACATCCCTGCAGTATTTCTATTCTTTTAGCAAATGTAATACATGAGACAAACTCTTATCCATAATATTCTTTGTACCACTCGGCAAACTTCCTAAGGCCTTCTCGTAGTGTAATCTTTGGTGTAAAGCCAAAGTCTCGTTCCAAAGCAGTTGCATCAGCATACGTGGTTGGCACATCGCCTGGCTGCATTGGAACAAGTTCCTTATGCGCCTCGAAGTCAAAGTCTGATGGCAGTACACTAGCACGAACCAGTTCCTCCTGCAATATCTGTACGAAGTCTAACAGATTCTCCGGTTGTCCACCACCGATATTATATACCGCATACGGTGGCACAGGTAATCCGTCTTCTCCCTTTTTTCGCTCAGGTGCACCCTGCACCACACGCACGATGCCCTCTACGATGTCATCCACGTAGGTAAAGTCACGACGACAGTTGCCATAATTAAAAATCTTGATAGTCTCACCATTTAGCAATTTATTAGTAAAGCCGAAGTACGCCATATCAGGACGACCGGCTGGGCCATATACCGTAAAGAACCGTAAACCTGTCGTTGGGATGTCATACAACTTCGAGTAGCAGTGGGCAAACAACTCGTTGCTCTTCTTGGTGGCAGCATACAGTGATACTGGGTTGTCTACCCTGTCATCCGTCGAAAACGGCACCTTCTTGTTACCACCATACACCGAACTTGACGAAGCATACACAAGATGCTCCACAGGATTATGCCGACAAGCCTCCAAGATATTATAGAAGCCTATCATGTTACTCATGATATAGGCATCAGGATTTTCTATCGAATACCTCACACCAGCCTGAGCTGCCAAGTTCACAACAATGTCAAACTTATGCTCTGTAAACAGTTTGTCTATCAATGCCTTATCACTGATGTCACCCTTAATGGACTTAAAGTTAATCCCCGTAGGTTTCGTATTGTCCAATTCGTCCAGGCGATATATCTTCAGCATCGGGTCATAGTAGCTATTGAGATTGTCGATACCCACTATTGTACCGATCTTCATCTCTGAGAACAGGTGATGAACCAGATTGCTGCCAATGAATCCAGCATGGCCCGTCACAAGTATGGTTTTGTTGTTTAAGTCTATCTTGTTCATAATTTACAAAATCGTGCTCGTTACTATCAGTGTGGCTCACCAGAGAATCGTCAGGACACGGGGACAGATACTGTCTTAAAAACCAAACTTTTTGGATAAAAAACGATCTGTTTTAACAATTTTTATCTATTATAGATATTATTGCATAGAATACATTCCCTGTATCAATGTTTATTGCAACAGGGCTTTGCTACTATATGAGTGACATTGCTTAGCTTATCTCCCAGAGTTAATCAGCGTATGGCTTTTGTCATCTTTTTGAGATGTGTTCTGACATCCATGGGTGCTTGTGCTTATCTCTCACCAACAAATTGATATGGTTTTCTGATTATTTCTTTGTTATTTGATATTAATTGAGTAACTTTGCAGCCATCAAGGGAAGACTGCGTTCTGCGGCTATTCTTCAGCCAAAGTCCCAACGTCTATCCCGTGAGGCTGGCCTTCAGTGGTTTCAGCCTCTTTCTTTTGCCTATTATATGCGGGCTTGTCACGTGTCGGGTCATACTTCTCTCCGCTTTTCCAAAGGCTGTATATGA
>ERZ842401.1713-NODE-1713-length-30621-cov-6.722993_pt1 | contig 30621 bp, 30 predicted proteins | sample MGYA00521270_ERZ842401 | MGnify/ENA primary metagenome ERZ842401 (study PRJEB31892, sample SAMEA3878208) | bioreactor metagenome | biome: Moose rumen | place: Sweden | collected 2011-10 | study: EMG produced TPA metagenomics assembly of the PRJEB12797 data set...
AATAGTGAAGAGTGAATAGTGAAGAGTGAATAGTGAAGAGTGAATAGTGAAGAGTATTGAAACACTTAATATAAAATAGAGAAAAAGAGCGATGAAAAAGTTTATGGCACAGAAAGTGGAGAAACGGTGGCTGGTGCTCGTGGCACTATTCGCTATTCGTTGTTCACTATTAGTTAGCAGCGTAGCTGCGCAAAAGTTTGCCCTGGTCGACATGGACTACATCTTCAAGAACATACCGGCCTATGAGCGTGCCAACGAGCAGCTGGCCCAGGTGTCGCGCAAGTGGCAGGCCGAGGTCGATGCGCTGAACACCGAGGCCCAGACCATGTACAAGAACTATCAGAACGAGGTGGTGTTCCTCTCCACTGAACAGAAGAAAGCCCGTCAGGATGCCATCATGGAGAAAGAGAAGCAGGCCGCCGAGCTGAAGCGCAAGTACTTCGGTCCAGAGGGCGAGCTGTTCAAGAAGCGCTCCTCGCTCATGTCGCCTATCCAGGAGGAGATCTACAATGCCGTGAAGGACATTGCCGACCTGCGCGGCTATCAGCTCGTACTCGACCGTGCCAGCGATGCCGGCATCATCTTCGGCAGTCCCAAGGTAGACATCTCCAACGAGGTGCTCCGCAAACTGGGATACAGCTATTGAACAAAAGCCCCCTGAGTCAGGGGGATGGGGGTCTGAACAGGCGCAGACTCCCTCATTATAAACAATTAAAAAGTCTGATAAACGCTTGTTCAGACCCCCATCCCCCTGACATAGGGGCTTAAAAGAATGGCAATCAAGAAAAGACCCGTTTCTCCGCGTCAGAAGATGATTAACCTGATGTACGTTGTGCTGATGGCTATGCTGGCGTTGAACGTCTCTACCGAGGTGCTCAACGGTTTCTCCATCGTGGAGGAGAGCCTGAAGCGCACCACGATAAGTGCCACAAAGGAGAATCTGGCCATCTACGACGACTTTGCCGTGCAGATGAAGAAGAACCCGCAGAAGGTGAAGCAATGGTACGACCTGTCGCAGCAGGTGAAGGAAAAGAGCAACCACCTGTATGACTTGGCTGACGAACTGAAGTTGGCCATTGTGCAGGAGGCCGACGGTAAGAACGGTGATGTAAACAACGTCCGCAACAAGGAAGACTTGGAGGCTGCCAATCAGGTCATGTTAGCACCGGGCCGTGGTCGTGGTCAGGAGCTGTATGATGCCATCAATACCTATCGGAACATGCTGCTGGGCATGGTCAGTGACTACCATCAGAAGAAGACCATCGTCTCGAACCTTTCGACTGAGATACCGCAGAATGCTCAGGCCATGGGCAAGAACTGGCAGGAGTACATGTTTGAGTCGATGCCTGCCGCTGCTGCCGTCACGCTGTTGAGCAAGCTGCAGAACGACGTGCGCTATGCTGAGGGTGCAGTGCTGCACACATTGGTGTCGAACATCGACGTAAAGGATATCCGTGTCAATGCACTGAATGCTTTCGTCATTCCCAATACGCAGACCGTGGTGCGCGGTGACAAGTTCTCGGCCCGCATCGTGATGGCTGCCGTGGACACCACGCAGCAGCCCCAGATATTCATTGGTGGCAGGGAGGTTGACCTGCCAGGTGGTCTTTATGAGACCATTACTAATCGTACGGGCGACTTCACGCTTTCGGGCTACATACAGGTGGAGAACGGTAACGGCGATGTGCTGAAGCGCGACTTCGAGCAGAAGTATACCGTGGTGGATCCTTCGGCCACTGTCTCTGCCGACTTGATGAATGTGCTTTATGCCGGCTACTCTAACCCGCTGAGTGTGTCGGTGCCGGGTGTCCCAGTGAACAAGGTGCAGGCCACCATGACGGGTGGAACGTTGCAGCCTGTGGGGCCTGGCCGCTATATAGCCCGTCCTACGGCAGTAGGCCAGAATGTCACCATCACCGTGACGTCTACCAACACGGGCCGTGCACAGCAGATGGGACAGTTCACGTTCCGTGTGCGTCGTCTGCCTGACCCCACGCCCTATGTGCCAATGAAGGACGATCAGGGCAATCCCACCCGCTATAAAGGTGGTGGCATGTCGAAGGCCCAGCTGATGAGCATCGACGGCATCGGTGCTGCCATCGACGACGGCATTCTGGATATTGCGTTCAAGGTGCAGGGCTTTGAGACCGTCTTCTTCGACAACATGGGTAACGCTGTGCCCATGGTTTCCGACGGTGACAAGTTCTCTGCCCGCCAGAAGGACACCTTCCGCAAGTTGCAGCGCAACAAGCGCTTCTACATCTCACGTGTCAATGCCGTTGGCCCCGACGGTATCCAGCGTAAGCTCAACGCCTCGATGGAGGTCATTGTGAAATAGTTAATAGTGAAGTATTAAGAGTTAAGAATATATGAAAAGAGTATTGTTCTTATTGACGATAGTGCTGGTGGCCGTAATGGCCAGTGCGCAGCCCAAGGCACGCAGGCAACAACAGCAGCAGGCCCAGCAGCAACAGCAGCAGACGCAGAATCAAGGCGTAAGCATGCGTGCCCGGCTGATGTTCCCCACGGCCATCGACATGCCAGAAGATGTGGTGTGGCGTCGTGACATCTACCGCGAGATAGACCTCAGCCGCGACCAGAATGGCGGCTTGTACTACCCTGTGGAGCCTGTCGACCGTGAGATGAACTTGTTCACCTATATCTTCAAGTTGGCATTGTTCGGCTATATTCCCGTCTACGAGTATCGGTTGGACGGCAACGAGGTGTTTAACGACTCGGCACGGGTGAAAATCAAGACGGTGCTGGACAACTACCATATCTTCTATGAGGAGAAGGATGGCAAGTTGCGTGTGGACAACAGCGACATTCCGTCAGCCGAGGTGAAGCTGTTCTATCTGAAGGAGTCTGCCTATTATGATCAGGCTAACTCGACGTTCCACCGCAAGGTGCAGGCCCTCTGTCCGGTCATGTTACGTGAAGACGACTTCGGTGGCGAGGCTTCCAAGTACCCCCTGTTCTGGGTGCGCTATGCTGACTTGGAGCCGTATTTGAACCGTCAGACGGTGATGACGTCGAACCTGAACAATGCCGCCACCATGACAATGGAGGACTTCTTTACGCTGAGCCGCTACGATGGCAAGATATACAAGACCAACAATATGCTTGGCAAGACGCTGGCCCAGTACTGTCCGAAGAATGCGGAGGGCGAGGTGGACAGCGCTGCCCTCTCGAAGGAGCAGCTGAAGATAGAGGCTGAGCTGAAGGCATTTGAGCAGAACATCTTCGGTGACAAACATCGCAAGGACTCGCTTGACTCTATTGCCCATCTGACACCTGCTGACCTGAAGGCTGCTGCCAAGAAGTCGAAGAAGAAGCGCAAGTCTGCCGATGTTGCCGAGGGTGGCGAGACCGACGAGGCTGCTGCAAAGGCAGAGAAGGCTGAGGCCAAGGAGGAGGAGCCTGCCGCTGCCGCCAAGCGCAGTCGTGCCCGTACCAAGCGCAGCAGTTCCAGCTCGTCGTCTGGCTCTGCCCGCGTCAGTGTCCGCCGTCAGCGCCACTAAGTTGATATTGGATGAAAGATGGCAGATAATAGGCAGCAGATGGGCGATAATTGTAAAAAAATGGCCCAGAATGTTGTGAATGTCAGATAAATTGTTTACTTTTGCCGACAGATTAAGCAATTATTCACTTAAAAAGAATCAATTATGAAGAAAATCATTGCCCTTGTCCTCGTGGCCGTTGCCTTTGCACTGCCATCGCAGGCACAGTTTAAGTTTGGTGTGCAAGGTGGTCTGAACTTGACCAACATGTCGTTGAACAAGAGCGAGTTGGAAAGCGCGATTTCCAACAATGCGGGTTTCTTTATCGGCCCGACGGTGAAATTTACTGTTCCTATTGTTGGCTTGAGCTTGGACGCAGCAGTTCTCTATGATCAGCGTTCGGCTGATGCTAAAGAAGTAGAAGATGGCACTACTACGACCATCAAGCAGCAGACGCTGCAGATTCCCATCAACGTGCGTTATGGCATTGGTCTGGGCAGCGTTGCTAACATCTTTGCTTTTGCTGGTCCGCAGTTCGGCTTTAACTTGGGCAGCAAAGATAAGACTCTCTCTCAGACGGCCAGTGAGATAACGAACTGGACGATGAACAGCAGCAACGTAAGCCTGAATCTCGGTTTGGGTGCAACTCTGTTGAGCCATTTGCAGTTGAAGGTGAACTACAACGTAGCCCTTGGCAAGACAGGTGAGGTGAAGGAGAGTGGCATTGTGAACAATACGGTTTCTGCTGCCACGACATTGTTTACAGGCAAGGCTAATGCTTGGCAGATTTCTGCTGCTTACTATTTCTAATCAGGTTATATCCCCATCAACAACGGCCCCGGAGCGTCATGCTTTGGGGCCGTATTGTTATGAGGACGGGGCGCATCCCATCTGCGCCCGGTCCTCGTGACTTCTGCGCCCGGTCCTCATGACTTTTGCGCCCGGTCCTCATGACTTCTGCGCCCGGTCCTCATGACTTCTGAGCTGAGGGCTCATCAGTACTCGACGTAAGGTTCGAGGCGGTTGATGGCTTCGTCGGTAAAATCACGTGAGAAGCGGAGGTCGTTAAGGCTATGGATGTCGCCGTGCAGGCGTCGGTAGTCTACGATGGCCTTGGCCTGATAGAAGTTGATGTAGGGGTGGCGGCGCAATTCGGCCAAGCTGAGGCGATTGATGTTCAGTCGGCGCGGGTGTGCGTTCTCAATGATGAAGTATTGCTTTGCCTCTTGCGGAAATCCGTCAATTTCATCTAACTGGTCTACGCTGACGTAGCCACCCAACCACTTCCCGTGGCTGATGATTTCTTTGGCATAATAGGTGCCGATGCCCGGCACACGGCGCAGCTGTGCGGTGTCTGCCGTGTTTAGCACAATGCGCTCGTCGGCCTTCATCTTGACGGGGTAGTGCAGCGTGTCGCGCTCGTAGCGCTCTTGTGGCTTGACAAGGGTGGCAGCAGGCTGGTAGTCGTGCGAGATGCGGATATAGGGCTCCAGACGGCGATAATCCTTGACGGTCAAGCCATAGAGGCGGGCAAAGTCTTCCTTTCTGCGGAATACGCCGCCGTGGGCGCGGTATTTGTAGAGGCTACGCACTTGCCATGGTTGCAGACCGAGGCGCAACAGTTGGGTGCTGTCTGCAGTGTTGGGATCGAAGGGAAAGGACTCTGGGGGACGCACCGGTGTCGCGTTATAGTAGACAGGAGGGCGATGAGATGGGTCAGAGTAGGGGTGAGGGGCACCTGAGTAGGCGAGGGAGTCGGAGCCTGATGATGGGGCAGCCGCGTTGGTCGAGGTGGGGGTAAAGTGCCCGATGAGGAAGACGGCAGTCAATGCCAAGAGGGCTACGACCAAAGCGGCCGTGGCAACAAGACGGTCGTTGCGGTTCATATCACGCCTAACTGATGGAGAAAAATGAGCAGGATGCACAGCGGACAGACGTAGCGCACGGCAAACAGATAGATGCCGAACAGGCGGCTGCTAAGAGTGCCCCAGTTGGTAAACTCGTCGCGTACCACCTGACGGGGGATGTACCACCCTACGAACAGGCAGGTCAACATGGCACCCGTGGGCAGCATGAAGTTAGCTGTCAGTGAGTCGCAGAAGTCCATTATTGAACTGCCCATCACCGTGAGGTTAGGCATGGCACCCACCGACAGCGAGCAGAACACGCAAATGACAGACGCTACCACCGTGATGACCCATGCCGACGTGCGACGCGGCAACGACCATTCCTCAGTGAAAAAGGCCGTACCTATTTCATGCATCGAGATGGTGGAGGTGAGGGCGGCAAATACCAACAGGGCGTAGAACATGATGCTGACCACGTAGCCCGCCATGGGTACAGCACCAAAGGCCTGCTGAAACACGTTGGGCAGCGTGATGAAGATGAGCGAAGGGCCAGAGTCGGGGCTGATGCCCACAGAGGCAGCCGCTGGGAATATCATAAGGCCAGAGAGGATGGCAATGAGTGTGTCGAGCAGAGCTATCTGCCCTGCGGAGCGTAGCAGGTTGGTGTCGCGTGAGAAGTAGCTGGCATAGGTGCACAGGCAGGCAGTGCCTAATGACAGTGAGAAGAAGGCCTGTCCCAAGGCTTCGAGCAACACGCCGCTGGACAGTTTAGTGAAGTCGGGCATGAGCAGGAAGCGCACACCCTCCATGGCACCAGGCAGCATGCACGAGGCCACCACCAGCACCAGCAGCAACACGAATAGCACGGGCATAAGCAGCTTTGAGGCACGTTCGATGCCACGCTGCACGCCCCGTACAATAACCAAATGAGTGATGACGATGAAGGCGACACCCCAGAGCAGGGGCTTCAGCGGATGGCTGGAGAAGGTGACAAAGTAATTCTTCACATACTCGGCGTCACCATTGACTTGTCCGGCCACCGAGGCCCATAGGTATTGTAGACACCAGCCAGCCACCACGGCATAGAAGCCCAAAATGATGGTGGAAGTCAAGATGCCCAGATAGCCCACTAATTTCCACGGTCTGCCACCCGACAGCTTATCGTAGGCAGCAGCGGCGTTAGCCTGTGCGTGGCGCCCTACGATGAACTCGCTGAGCATGCCAGGCAGGCCTAACACCAGAATGCAGCCAAAGTAGATGAGAATGAATGCCGCCCCGCCATTTTCACCGGCCATGTAGGGGAAACGCCATACGTTGCCCAGTCCCACGGCCGAACCTGCCGTGGCCAGCACGATACCTAACTTGCTGCCAAAATTGCCTCGCTCCATCATTCCTTCATTTCTTCATTAACATTTCTATTTTAATAGTCCCAGCTGGTGCAGGAAGATGAACAAAATGGCCAGTGGACAGACGTACTTCACCAGAAACAGGTAGAAGTGGAAGAAGCGCCCGCGCAGCGTGCCCCAGTTGGTAAACTCGTCGCGCACCACCTTATGCGGCACAAACCATCCTATGAAAATGCAGGTCAGGAATCCCACGATGGGCAGGAATATCTGCCCCGTCACGAAGTCGAACCAATCGAACAGTGTACGGCCCCAAAATGCTAACCCGTCCACGGCTCCTAACGACAGCGAGCAAAAGGCACCGATGATGGCCGTAGAGATGGTGACGATGAGTGCTGCCTTCTTGCGTGTGATGACCAACTCCTCTTGGAAGAAAGCCGTTGACACTTCGTGCAGTGAAATGAGCGACGTCAGTGCGGCCAGCGACAGCAGGATGAAGAACAGCAGCGAGATGAGGTAGCCCACGATGGGGACGGCACTGAAAGCTTGCTGGAACACGTTGGGTAGCGTGATGAAGATGAGCGAGGGGCCGGAGTCTGGATTCACACCCACGGAGAAGGCGGCGGGGAAAATCATGAGTCCTGCCAGAATGGCCACAATGCAGTCGATGATGCCTATCTGCACGGCAGCATTGGTCAGGTTGGTCTGTTTCGAGAAATAGCTGGCATAGGTGCATAGGCAACCCATGGCGATGGACAGCGAGTAGAACGACTGGCCCAGTGCAGCCAGAAACACATTGCTGTTGATTTTCGTAAAGTCGGGCTGGAATAGGAAGCTGATGCCCCGCTCGGCACCTGGCAGCATGCAGGCAGCAACCACGATGACCAGCAGCAGTATAAACAGGGTAGGCATCATTAGCTTGGAGGCGCGCTCAATGCCGTCGCGCACACCATGTTCTATGATAAGATAGGTCATGCCTAAGATGATGACCGTCCACAGCACGGGCTTCACTGGGTCAGCAGATAACTCGGCGAAGTATTGCTGGAAATACTCAGGGGTGCCCGTCATGTGGCCTATCAGCGAGGCCCAAATGTACTGCAGACACCAGCCTGCCACCACGGCATAGTAGCCCGTGATGAGAAATCCTGTCAGTACGCCCATGTAGCCGATGGCTGCCCATGGCCAGCCACCGCCCATCTTGCGGAAAGCGCGCGCCGTATTGGCCCGCCCGTTGCGCCCGATGATAAACTCGCTGATCATGCACGGCAGGCCCAGCAGCAGTACGCATAGCACGTAAATCATGATGAATACGGCACCGCCGTTCTCGCCAGTCATATAGGGGAATCGCCACACGTTGCCCAATCCTACTGCCGAGCCTGCCGTGGCCAGAATCACTCCTAATTTACTACCGAAATTTGCTCTCTCTAACTTTGCCATCTCAATTTTTCCCATAATCGTTTGCAAAAGTATAAAATAATTCTTACTTTTGCAACCGAAATGAAAGATATTGTGCAAAAATTGCTTCAAATCGGAAGAAAATATCCGCTCAGCACCTGTTGTATCGCGCTCGTATGGATACTTTCTTTCTTCCCTTTCTCAGATATGGGAGACTTGGGCGACGTCCCTTTCATCGACAAGTGGACACACGTCGTCATGTATGGCGGCACCTGCTGCGTCATTTGGATGGAGTACATGCATCGTCACTCAGCACTCGACGGTGAGGAATTGTTTTTCTGGGCATGGCTGACCCCCATCTTGATGAGTGGCGTCATCGAACTGTTGCAAGAGTACTGTACCACTTATCGCGGTGGTGAGTGGCTTGACTTTGCTGCCAACAGCACGGGTGTTACGCTGGCAGCCATTATCGGCCTACTGTCGTGGTGGTGGATGTCCCGTCGTCGTCAGATGCCTCAATAGTTTATTTTTTTTCTCCCTCAGCTTGCAAGGATACGGATTATTTTTCGTACCTTTGCACAAAACACCAGTAACAAGACATGACACAACAAGAAAAGACCCTTTTAGAGGAGCGCATCGTCGATGTGCTGAAGACCGTCTATGACCCAGAGATACCCGTTAACATTTATGACCTTGGCATGATTTACAAGATTGACGTGCATGACGATGGAGCTGCGTCTGCGCAAGACGGCCCAGGTACCGAGTCGCGTGCCATCGTAGACTTGGACATGACATTTACGGCACCTAACTGTCCGGCGGCAGACTTTATATTAGAAGATGTACGTACGAAGGTGGAGGGTGTCGAAGGTATTACCACGGCCAACGTCAACCTTGTTTTCGAACCTGCTTGGGACCAGTCCATGATGAGCGAGGAAGCTCGCGTAGAACTGGGCTTCGACTGACATTAAAGAAATTATGGGAGTTTTTTAGCAGTTACAGAGCAGTTAATGAAGAACGTTTATTTCCTTTCCGATGCCCATTTGGGTTCACTGGCCATACCCCACCAGCGTATGCAGGAGCGGCGGCTGGTGCGTTTTCTCGACAGCATCAAGGAGAAAGCCGCGGCCATCTATATGTTGGGCGACATGTTTGACTTTTGGTATGAGTACCGCTACGTGGTGCCGAAAGGCTTCACCCGCTTCCTCGGCAAGATTTCCGAACTCACTGACATGGGTGTTGAGGTGCATTACTTCACTGGCAACCATGACATTTGGGCCTATGAGTATCTGGAGAAAGAGTGTGGCGTCACGTTGCATAAGAAGCCCGAGACCACTGAGATTTACGGCCATGAGTTTTTCTTGGCTCATGGCGATGGCATGGGTGACCCCGATGCGTCGTTCAAGGTGCTGCGTGCCGTATTCCACAACCGCCTCTGTCAGTGGTTCTTTTCTGGCCTTCACCCCCGTTGGGGCATGGGCTTCGGGCTGGCGTGGGCACGTCACAGCTACATTCGCCACAAGGAGAAAGAGGACGTGGCCTACATGGGTGAGGACAAGGAATTTCTCGTACTTTTTGCCAAGAAGTATATTGAGAACCACCCCAACATCGACTACTTTATCTTTGGTCACCGCCATATTGAGCTTGACTTGAAGGTGGCCCGCCACACCCGCCTTATGATTCTGGGCGACTGGATTTCGCAGTTCACCTATGCTGTCTATGATGGTGAACACATGTTTCTTGAGGAGTACGTCGAGGGCGAAAGCCAACCGTAAACGAGCTGTCCACCAAGCTGTTTTTATAGTTTTCACATCAGTTAATGTACTTTTTAGAATTTAAAACAACCACAGACATATGAAACTAATTAAAGACCAGGAGTTCGGTGGTGAACGTCCATTGTTCGGCATCGAAGACACCCGCCTTGAAGGCATTACTATTACTGACGGAGAGAGTGGCATCAAGCAGTGCCGTAACGTTGAGGCCAAGGACTGCCGATTCTATGGCAAGTATCCCTGGTGGCATGTTGACGGCGCGCTCATAGAAGATTGCTACTTTGCCTTAGGTTCGCGCTCTGCCATTTGGTATACCAACGACCTCGTTATGCGCCGCTGTCGTATAGACGGTCCGAAATTCTTCCGCGAGATGAAGAACGTCACACTGGAGGATGTCAACATCACCGATGCTGACGAGACGTTCTGGAAAGTGGATGGGCTTCGGCTGAAGAACGTGCAGTTGCACGGTGGCACCTATCCCTTCATGTTCTCACAGAACATCTATGTGGACGGGCTGGAGTCGGATGCGAAATACGTGTTCCAATATTGTAAGAACGTAGAGGTACACAATGCCAAGATACTGACCAAGGACTCCTTCTGGGAGTGTGAGAACGTTACCGTCTACGACTCCGAACTGGACGGTGAGTATCTGGCGTGGCACTCGAAGAACGTGCGTCTGGTTAACTGTCATCTGGCTGGTGAGCAATTGCTGTGCTATACTCAGGACCTCGTGTTGGAGAACTGCACTTTCGACCGTATGTGCGACCGTGTGTTTGAGTACACCACGGTGGAGGCCGACATCCGTGGCCACATTGAGAATATCAAAAACCCGACCAGCGGTCACATTGTGGCTGACAGCATTGGTAGCATCACACTCGACCAATATGTGCGCCAACCGAATGACTGCGTCATAGAAGTAAGAGATAAGAAGTAGAGGGTTATGAAGTACAATTTTGATGAATCCGTAGAACGGCGCGGCACCAATTGTGTCAAATGGGATGAAAGTCCTGATGGTGAGGTTATCCCTATGTGGGTGGCTGACATGGACTTCCGCGTGGCACCTGCCATCGAGAAAGCACTACAGCAGCGAGTGGCTCATGGCGTGTTCGGTTACAACATCGTGCCCGACAGCTATTATGAAGCCGTCATATCCTGGTTCCATCGCCGTCACCAGTGGGACATCCAGCGTGAATGGATACTTTATACGACGGCTGTCGTGCCAGCCATGTCAGTGGTCATCAAGGCACTGACCATGCCAGGCGAGAAGGTGCTTATTCTCTCACCAGCCTACAATTGTTTCTTTTCCAGCATCAAAAACAATGGTTGTGAAGTGCTGGAGTCTGCTTTGGTGCGTTGCCAACGTGGTGAACACGATGGCTGGGAAGTGGACTGGGCAGACTTTGAGGCAAAATGTGCCGACGAGAAGACGACGCTCTTTCTGCTCTGCAACCCTCATAACCCCTGCGGACGAGTATGGACCCGTCAGGAACTGCAACGCATGAATGACATTTGTCGGCAGCACAATGTGAAAGTGGTGTCGGACGAGATACATTGCGAACTCGTTATGCCAGACCATCGGTTCGTGCCATTTGGAACTGTCAGTAAAGAGTGTGTCGTGATGAACTCACCCTCGAAAAACTTCAATACCGCTGGATTGCAGATAGCCAACATCATCGCACAAAATCCCAGTTGGCGTCGTCGCATCGACCGTGCCATTAATATTAATGAGGTGTGTGATGTCAACCCCTTTGGTATTGTGGCTCTGCAAGCTGCCTACAACGAAAGTGAGGAATGGCTTGACCAGCTGTTGATATACCTAAACGACAACTACCGCGCTCTGTGCGATTTCCTGGCACAGCACTTGCCCGACTGGAAAGTCACCCAACTGGAAGGCACTTATTTGGTTTGGGTTGACATCCGCTCTACAGGTTTGACAAGTGACCAGCTACAACAATGCCTGCTAAACAAAGGTAAGGTATGGGTATGTCCTGGAACCATGTATGGACCTCAGACGGGCGAAGGCTTTATCCGCATCAACATCGCCTGTCCCCGTAGTCAACTGATGGAAGCATTAAACAGAATTAAACAAACAATAGCATGAAGCAAAGAAGTGAAGTCAATGCATGGTCAGTCACCTGGGGTGTACTCATGGCCGTGCTCTTTTCTGCGGCTGCTGCTTATCTGGGCCTGAAAGTAGGTCAGGTGTTTGAGGCCGCCATTCCCATAGCCATTATCGCCGTTGGTGTCTCAGCAGCTGCCAAGCGTAGCAATGCTCTGCGCGAGAATGTCATCATCCAGAGCATTGGTGCCTGTTCGGGTGCTGTGGTGGCCGGTGCTATTTTCACGCTACCAGCCATCTACATCCTGCAAGCCAAGTATCCAGAGATGTCAGCCGACTTTCTCAAGATTTTCATCGCCTCACTGCTTGGCGGTGTTCTCGGCATCCTGTTCCTCATCCCCTTCCGCCGTTACTTCGTGGAGGCCCCACAGGAACAGTTCCCTTTCCCAGAGGCTACAGCTACCACGCAAGTGCTGAAAAGCGGAGATGAGAGTAGCAGTCAGGCCAAGCCTTTGCTGTTTGCTGGCCTTATTGGCGGTCTTTATGATTTCATCGTGGCAACTTTCGGTTGGTGGAATGAGAATGTGACGAGCCGTATGCTGCCCTTTGGCGATGACGTGGCTGAGAAAGCCAAACTTGTGTTTAAGAACAACACAGGTGCTGCCGTCCTCGGTTTGGGCTATATCATTGGCTTCCGCTACGCCCTCATCATCACGTTGGGTTCGTTGTTCGTGTGGTGGCTCGTCGTGCCGGGCATGGCGTTGCTGTTCCCTGACACGGTGCTGAATCAGTGGAACCCCGCTATCACTACCGCTGTGGGCGACATGCTACCCGAACAGATTTTCACCTCCTATGGTAAGATCATAGGCATTGGTGCCATCGCCATGGCGGGCATCATTGGCATCATTAAGTCATGGGGCGTCATCAAGAGCGCCGTGGGGCTGGCCACAAAGGCAAGTGGTGAGGCAGCGACGGCATCGCAGCAAAGTGAACAACAGGACCTGCCATTTAAGTTCATTGCCATTGCCGCCGCTGTCACCATTCTGGTTACTTTCCTGTTTTTCTGGTTTGGCGTCATGGACGGTAACCTGTTGTTTGCAGTGGTTGCTATCGTGCTGACCGCCGTCATTGCTTTCCTTTTTACTACCGTGGCAGCCAATGCCATTGCCATCGTGGGCAGCAACCCCGTCAGTGGCATGACGCTGATGACGCTCATTCTGGCCTCTGTCGTGATGGTGGCCGTTGGACTGAAAGGCACGGGAGGCATGGTGGCAGCCTTGGTCATGGGCGGTGTGGTGTGTACGGCACTCTCAATGGCCGGCTCATTCATCACCGACCTCAAGATAGGTTACTGGTGTGGCACACAGCCTAAGAAGCAAGAAACGTGGAAATTCCTCGGAACGCTGGTCAGCGCAGCCACCGTGGGCGGTGTCATGATGTTGCTTAACGAGACTTACGGTTTTGCGTCTGGTACATTGGCAGCCCCACAAGCCAATGCCATGGCAGCTGTCATCGACCCGCTGATGAACGGCGTTGGTGCCCCATGGCCGCTCTATGCCTTAGGTGCCGTCATTGCCATTGTGCTGACGTTGTGCAAAGTGCCGGCCCTGGCTTTCGCTCTCGGCATGTTCATCCCTATGGAACTGAATGTGCCACTACTCATCGGCGGTGCAGTCAGCTGGTATGTTACCACCCGCTCGAAAGACGCTGAGGTCAACAAGGCCCGTGGCGAGAAAGGCAATCTCATAGCCTCTGGTTTCATTGCCGGTGGTGCCTTGATGGGAGTGCTGAGCGCCCTGCTTCGCTTTGGCGGCATTCAGTTCGATTATACCGATTGGTGGCTGAACCCGCTTTCGGAGTTGTTGTCGCTTGTGGCCTACGTGTTGCTCATCATCTATTTCATCAAAGCCACTAAACGATGATGCGCCTCTTGTTCTGTTTGCTGCTACAGTGTAGCAGTTTAGGGATGATGGCCCGTGACTACAATATCTGCGACTACGGAGCCATCAGCCACATGAAGGCAAACAGCACACATGCCGTTCAGCAGGCCATCGACCTTTGTTCTGCCAACGGCGGCGGGCGTGTGGTGGTACCGACCGGCAACTACGTGATAGGTACCATCGTGTTGCGCAGCAATGTTCATCTGCATCTTGAGCTGGGCGCCACGCTCTACGGCTCCACTGACCTGAAGGATTACAAGCGTGTGAAGTCCAACTACAAGTCGTTGCGAACTCACACACCGACCATCCAGCTCATTTATGCAGACTCGGTGGACAACGTGATCATCGACGGCTATGGCACCATTGACGGCCAAGGCCGTGTGTTCCCCAAACTGTCGTGGAACGACGAGGGCATCACCCGGCCACACCTGCTACGCTTCATCCAGAGCCGCAACATCACAGTGAAGGATATTACGCTGAAGAACAGCGGCTGCTGGATGCAACACTATCTGGCCTGTGACCGCGTGCGCGTCAGTGGCATCAAGGTCGTAAACCGCAACAACTACAACAACGACGCGCTGGACCTCGATGGCTGTCACGACGTCGTGGTGTCGGACATGATAGCAGACTCGGATGACGACGGCATCACGCTGAAGTCGACGTCACCGCGCCTCTGTGAGAATGTCACTATCCAAAATTGCATCGTCTCCAGTCATTGCAATGCCGTCAAGTTAGGCACCGAGACCAACGGCGGTTTCCGTAACATCACTATCCGTGGCATTGTCGTCAAGCCCAGCGCCGACCAGACGAGCCTGTTTTTCGGTAAGTCCATCGGCACGTCGGCCCTTTCGCTCGAAATAGTCGATGGCGGCACGATGGAGAACGTCAGCGTCAGCGACATGACCGTCACGGGTACCGAGTCGCCCATCTTCGTGCGATTAGCCCATCGCGGCCGAGGCTGGACGTTTAATAAGAGTGGAGCCGATGCCTTTGTGGCGCAGAGCCTGCAGGGTGGCAATGAGGGGGCCACCAGCAGCCAGAAGCCTGACAGTGTGGAGACCGTGGGAACGATGCGTGGCTTATATATAAATAATGTACGCGTGAGGGATGCCGGTCGCTATGGCTGCAGCATAACCGGTCTGCCCGGTCATCCCGTGAAGGATGTCCACATTTCGAATGTCAGCATCCACCACCTTGGCGGCATCAAGGCTGCCGACCTTGCCGCCATCAAGACAGCCTTGCAGGACGAGAAAGCCGCAGAGTACCCTGAGGCTACGATGTGGGGGCCCCTGCCAGCTAAGGGGTTCTATGTCCGCCATGCTCGCGGGGTTAGTTTCGACAGTGTCGAAACACAGACGACTGCACCGGATGCCCGGCCTGAGTTTGTTTACGAAGATGCAGAGTAGCGGCGGCTCCAAATAAAATAGAGGAGGAAGTACAGGACGGTTCCCGTCAGGAGCCCTGCCAATGCGTCGATGGCATAATGTGCCAGAATGTAGACCGTGGAGAAGCACATGAGTACATAGAATGGCAACACGGTGAAAATGAGGCCACGACAGCGGGTGCGCAGGGCTAACAGCATGACCACCGTAGTGACACCGACGTGGCTGCTGGGGAAGGCGGCGGTAGGACGCTCACCGGCATCGTGTGTCAGGTCCAGCATGTGATACCAGAAGCCCTCACTCCAGCCGGGAGCGGCCATGCGCTCAGAGTGTGTCAGAAACCAGTCGCCAAGATTGGGGAACACACCTTCAGCTATCTTCTCCGTGCCGACGGCCAAGTAGTAGAATTGTGGTCCCGTGACGGGCAGCAGGATGAAGATGACGTAATAGATAAAGAACGAGCCAAGTATGACGAACGCTGCCATCTGGAATTCGCGGTATCGCTGGAAGAAATAATAAAGATAAACGATGAGCATGAGCGGGAAGTAGCTGACATAGCCCAGACACATCAGTTCCGAGAACCAGCCAAAAGGCACTTTCTGCGCAAAGACAAGGGCTGGCTGACAACCAAAGAGCGACTGTTCCCATGTGGCAAACAGATGGTCAAGGTTAGGCAGCACGCGGTTCAGTTCGTAGGTGTCAGGATACCACCAGCCGAGGAATAGCATCTGCACCACGATGCGGGCAAACATCAGCAAGCGGCAGGGCAGCATGCGGTAGACCAGCCACATGGCCAACGTGACCACGAGGAACTGGAAGCGGCCCCAAAGCATCGCCTCAGGGTTGGGCAGTTTAGTCCATAGCATTCCCATCATCAACAGGGTCAGCACCAGATAGCTAATGGCTATCCACTCCACCGTCAGTAGTCCGCGCGGTGGCTTTTTCTCGCGTATGAATAGTTCTGTTATCTTTACAGCCATTTGTGTTCCTTATACCATTGAATGCTGCGGCGTACGCCCTCGGCCAGTTGCACTTGTGGCTCGTAGCCAAGCTCACGGCGGGCTGGTGTAATGTCGCAACGCCAGTTGCGTTGCCGCATAATGTTATACTTATCGTTGTTCAGCGCCGTCACCTTGCCCGTCAGACGGCCAAGATGCTCACCACAAAATGTCACTATGCGCAATACCCAGAGCGGGGCCGTGATGCGAATCCACCATGGACGGCCCAGTTCCTCACGAATCAAGTTGCTGAACGTGCTGGACTGGTACACCGCGCCGTCACTGAGGAAATAGCGACGGCCTGTCTGTCCTTTTTCTAATGCGAGGAAAACGGCTTGTACCACGTCGGTAACGTAGACGAAAGTGATATCTTGCTGTCGGAAGCCCACGGCAAAGTCAGTGTGTGCTTTGATGCTCTTGGCCATCATGAAGTAGTCTCGCTCACGTGGGCCGTACACGCCCGTGGGCCTTAAAATAATATAAGGTATGGGTTGTGTGGCCAACCACAGCTCAGCCTCCAACTTGCTCTGGCCATAGGCAGTGTTGGGATGCGGTGTGTCGCTCTCCAAGATTTCAGTATAGGGCTGCAGCTCGCGAATAGCTCCCATGATGCTGAGCGAACTGATGTAGACAAAGCGCTTCAGTGGCATTTGTAAGGCCATCAGGGCACGCACCAGATTTTGGGTCCCTTCGGTATTGATGCGGCGAAAGTCCTCCTTATGCAGACACTTGGTAACACCGGCGGCATGCACCACGTAGTCGAACTGCTGTGGGCGCAGCTGTTCTCGCAACTGTTCCTCCGACGAAAGATTCAGCTCAATGAAGCGGATGCGCTCGTCCTGCAGAAACTCACGCGAACTGCTTCTGCGCACTGCTGCCCACGTCTCATAGCCCAGCCTCAGTGCTTCCTCAACGATGAAGGAGCCAATAAATCCACTGGCTCCCGTAATCAGTATCTTCATATAATTAATTGTCGTCCTTGCCTGTGATGTTGTCCACAGCGTCGCGGGCTTCATCGTTCAGGTTGATATTGCGCGTGGTCTTGGCCTGAATAGTACCTGATCGCATGATGTCGGCCATGTCAACACCCGTTGCCGATTTCAGCACGTCGAAAGCCTGTTTGATAGCTACCGGCACGTTGCCTGACATGGCTGAGATACCCTGTCCGTCGCCACTATAGATGTTGACATCCTTGATGGCACTGATAGGTTTGGCCACATTCTCCACTATCTGCGGCAGCACCTCTATCATCATCTGTGCCACAGCAGCATTATTGTATTTCTTGTAAGCCTCGGCTTTCTTGTCCATAGCCAAAGCCTCGGCTTCGCCTTTCTTTTGGATGGCATATGCCTCAGCCTCACCCTTAGCCTTGATACCGGCAGCCTCCTGCTCCAGCCTGTAGCGGGTGGCATCCGACTCGGCATTCTGGGCAAGGGCGCGCTGTTCGGCCTCATACTTCTGGGCCTCGGCTACGCGCTTGCGCTGCTCTAAGTCGGCAGCGGCGTTGATTTCCACCTGATATTTGTCTGCATCAGCTTTCTTCTCCACTTGGGCAACAAGTTCGTTTTGGCGGATTTCAATCTGTTCCTTCGAGAGGATTTGCTCGCGCTTGGTCTTCTCAATCTCTGCCTCCACGGTCTTGATATTGATGGTCTTCTGCTGTTCCTGCTGCTGGATGGCATAGGCGGCATCGGCATCAGCCTGTGCCGTGTCAGCCTCTTTCTTCAGCGAGGCACGCTTCAGGGCCAGTTCGTTGTTCTTGATGGCAATAGCTGTGTCGGCATCTACACGGGCGTCGTTGGCCTCCTTGTCGGCCCGCGAGGTCTCTATCTTTACATCGCGCTCAGCTATGGCACGGTTAATCGAGGCATCCTTCTTGATTTTCGCCGTGTTGTCGGCACCGAGGTCACGGATAAGTCCCTCCTTGTCGGTCACGTTCTGGATGTTGCACGAAATGATTTCGATACCTAACTTAGCCATGTCGGGCTGTGCCTTGGTCATCACTTGATCGGAGAATCCGTCACGATCCGTATTCAGTGAGCGCAGGTCCAGCGTACCAATGATTTCACGCATGTTACCTTGCAGCGAGTCCTGCAACTGCTCGGCTATCTCGTTGGGCATCATGTTCAGGAAGTTCTTCGCAGCCAATCGCGTTCCCTCATTGGTAGGCATTACGCGAATCTTTGCCACGGCATCTACGTCAACGTTGATAAAGTCCGTGGTGGGTACGCTCTCCTCCGTCTTGATGTCCACCGTTATCTGTCCCAGATAGACGCGGTCCAACCGTTCAAAGAAAGGAATGCGGAAACCACCTGAGCCTATCAGCACACGGGGTTCCTTCGAGAGACCAGAAATGATGAAAGCGCTCGAAGGCGGTGCCTTGACATAAGAGATAAATAACAGGATTATTAGCAGCAGAATAGCGCCGCCGATGAGGGAGTAAAGCAAGATAGGATCCATACTTGTTTAATGTTTAAGTGAATATGTGGTTGCAAAGGTACGAAGTTTTTTATGAAAAACGGAAAGTGCAACCACATTATTTTTTATATTCGAAAATGGGCACAAATGTCAATCCTCTATTTTCCCGGGGTCGAACTCTGGATGGTTCTGACCTCCAACCATGAGGCTTGAGGGGTCGAAGTATCACGGTTGAGACCCTCAAGCCTCATCTTTCAGCCCCCTCAACCCTATATACTTCACCCCCCTGAAGTGTATATACTTGACCCCCCTCAACCCTATATACTTGAGGGGGTCCAACCATATACTTTCGGGGGGTCCAAGCATATATCTTTGAGGGGTATAAAGTATATATGGTTGAGACCCTCAAACATATATTCTTGGACCCCTCAAGAATATACACTCGGACCCCTCAAAGATAGATGTTTGACAGAGTTCCCTGTTTTTTCACCAATAGAGTGGGTATTTTTTGTCTCCTTTTAATAAAAATTAATAGAAAAGTCAATGCAGGGCGAAGCGGCGAACGAGGAGACCGTCGTAGGTAGAGATGGAGAGGCAGACGGAGTCGGGACGGTCGTCGGGCAAGAGGATGCTAAGATAGTGGCGATTGGTGTAGTATTCGGGAATGTCGCCTTGGCTGTGCAACAGACGATAGTAGGCTGTGCGTGTCTGGTCGGCATTGACCAGCACGGTGTCTTGGGCCAAGCCAATGGCATGAGCACCCTCCTCGTCGTCCACACGGCCGGAACGGAACAGCAGGCCCAGATTGACATAGCGACCCGTCTTGGCTAACCAGGCACTCTCGAAGCCCACGGGGTCCTGAGGCAGCTCCTTGAACTTCCAGTGCTCGCGGGGCTGCAGGGTGGTCACGAGCCCCAGTGAGACGGCTTCCGCCTTGGCAGTCTCCACCTTATTATAATATAATAGGACGCGATAAGTGGTGTCTGGGGTCTGAATCCATTTGAATGAGAGGGGCAAAGTGAAGGCATAGTGGTCGCCGTCGTCGGTGGTAAAGGCTGTGGCTTGCATGTCGCCGTCGATGGTCAGGTCTGCCAGATCGGCTTGCATGAGCGAGTAGCGGCCAGTGCCTTTCTCATAGCTGTCGGTCTCACAGGAGGACAGGAGGAGGGGCAGCCACAGCATGGCTGCATACAAGACCTTATTCATAGGGTAGATAAATAGTTGCGTACGGGGTTGGCATACATGGTTAGCATGCGCTCACGGAGGAAAGCCTCGTCTTTATCAGGGATGTTGATTTTAGCCAGCTGACCAGAGAGGTATTGTTCGAAGCGCTGTTTGTCATGCTGTGTATAGTGGTCGGCATGGGTTGTAGTGCCTTCCTGTTCATCCAGTGCGATGTAGTTGCAGGGGAAGAGGCAATAGCTATGATGTATCTCCCTGTCCATTCGCTCAGCGAGCGCTTTGAAAAACTCGTTGCGGGGCAGGTCTCTCAACTCGTCAATCCAAGTGTTGATGGGTCTGGCGCAATGATAGTGGACACGGCCCTTGTAGCCGAAGATGCCTGTCTTCATGTTGTCCAAGTCGTCCTGACGGCTCTTTTTGAACGAAGGGTTGTCGCGCTTCTGCTGGAACTCCTGTGCCTTCAGGTAGTCGCAGGGGTCGAACTCGTAGCTGATGGTGAGGGGGACGATGTTCAAGTCGCGGAGGCTGTCAGCGGGAGAGCCCTCGCCTCCCATGGCCAGCATCTTCAGCACTGCATCCTGGGTGTGGTCGCTGGAGTCTTTGGCTCGTCCTTCGCGCTGGGCTATCCATATGTTTTCGTGCTTCTGGGTGACGGCATAGTGGATGTAGCGGCTCATCAGTTGCGAAGAACGCATCATCTCATGGGCTGTAAGTCCGCGGCGCACAGTAAACGCCTTGTTCATGCGCACCAAACGCTTAATCCAAGGATAGATGAGCAGGTTGTCGCCAATGCCTATCTCCACGGTGGTGGGATAGCCGGCATCCACCAGCATCACGTCGAGGAAAGCCGAGTCGAGCACGATGTCGCGATGGTTGCTGACAAACGTGTAGCGCTCAAGGGTGACATCATCGCCATCACGCTCTAAGTCCAAATCGTCGAACGTGCAGCAGTCGGTATGTTTGCGGATAATCCACTTCACCACGGGCTTCATGAAGCGCTTCTGGAAGTCGAGCGGTGTCTTCACACCCGTGAAGGCCAGCCTCAGCAGACCGTTGCGCACTCCCTTGGGCAGCCAAGGGGCAAAGCCCTTCAGCACCAAAGAGAACTGGCGGTCGTTAATCAGGTCTTCAAACGCCTGCTTCATCTCCCCCGCCTCGTAGGGACGTATCTCGTCGAACTCGCTTCTATCCATAGGGGTTGCTGCTTAGAATTGGTTCTCAACAATATCCGTCAGCACGTCGCTCATCTTCAGTCCAGCGGCGCGCACCTGCTGGGGAATGAAGCTGGTGGCTGTCATGCCAGGTGTGGTGTTCACTTCAAGCATGGAAATCTTGCCTTGCTTGGAGATGATGTAGTCGATGCGGATGATGCCGTTGCAATGCAGGATGTCGTAGATATGGCTGGTAATCTCACGCACACGGCACGTAATGTCGTCCGACAGGCGGGCAGGCGTAATCTCCTGCACCTGTCCGTTATACTTGGCATCGTAGTCGAAGAACTCGTTTTGTGTCACCACCTCGGTGGCAGGCAGCACGACCGACTTGTCGCGTGTCTTGTAGATGCCAATGCTGATTTCCGTACCCTCCAGGAACTGCTCCACCATCACCTCATCGCTTTCCATCATGGCCTTGCGGATAGCGGGAGCCAATTGGTCCTTGTTCTTCACCTTCGATACGCCAAACGAACTGCCGTCTGCGGCAGGCTTCACAAAGCAGGGCATGCCAATGCGTTGCTCTATCTCATCGTCGCTCACCAAACTCTCGTAGCCGCGGCGGATAAGCAGCGAGTCGGCCACCGACACACCATAGCCGCGCAGATACTGATTGAGCACGAACTTGTCGAACGTCATGGCCTCCACCAGCACTCCGCTTGTGGAGTAGGGAACGCCCACCAAGTCAAGATAGCCTTGCAGCAGACCGTTCTCACCGGGTGTGCCGTGGATGGTGATGTAGGCATAGTCGAACGGGCGGGCCTTGCCATCCTCTACAAATGAGAAGTCATTGCGGTCTACGGGCGTGGTGGTACCGTCGTGCAGTTCCACATGCCAGTCCTGGCCTTTAACATCTACAATATATACGTTGTACCGCTCCTTGTCGAAGAATGAGTACAAGCCTTGTGCCGAGCGCAACGAAACGTCGTGCTCTGATGAGTCGCCACCGCAGACGATGGCAATGTCACGTTTCAAATTCTTCATAGTGTTTTATTGCTTTGAATGTATTTTCTCCATTTATCAATGAGGGCCTCCATGTCGGCAGCTAATGGACTGGTGAAGTCCATCTGCTCATGAGTTACAGGGTGGACAAAGCCCAGGGTGCGGGCATGCAGGGCCTGCCGCCCACAGAGCTTGAAGCAGTTCTGGATGTAAGCCTTATAGGAGGCTGTGCGTTCCCCTCGCAGAATTTCCATGCCGCCATATCGCTCGTCGGCGAACAGCGGGTGGCCAATGTGCTTCATGTGGGCACGTATTTGATGGGTGCGGCCCGTCTCCAAACGACATTCCACCAATGTCGTGTAGCCATAGCGCTCCAGCACACGGTAGTGGGTGACCGCCGTCTTGCCTATGTCGGAGCCTGGTGGGAAGACTGCCATGCGCTGGCGGTCGCGTGGGTCGCGCCCGATGTTTCCCTCAATGCGTCCTGTGTCTTCAGTGAAGTTGCCCCACACCAATGCCACATAGCTGCGATGGGTGTCATGGTTGAAGAACTGTGCTCCCAGTTCCGTCTTGGCCTCAGGTGTCTTGGCTACGACCAGCAGTCCGCTGGTGTCCTTGTCAATGCGATGTACCAGTCCTACCGAAGGGTCGTTAGGGTCGTAGGTCGGCAGGTCGCGCAAGTGCCAGGCTACAGCGTTGACCAGCGTGTCGTGGAAATTGCCCACACCGGGGTGAACCACCATGCCGGCCGGCTTGTTGATGATCATGAGCTGCTCGTCTTCATACACTATTTCCAAGGGAATATCCTCCGGTTCGATGGTCGTGTCGTAGTGCGGACGGTCAAGCATCAGTGTGATAACGTCGCCCGGACGCACCTTATAGTTGCTTTTCACGGCCTTTCCATTCACTTGGATGAAACCGGCATCAGCAGCTTTCTGGATACGATTGCGCGAGGAGTGCTGCATGTGCTCTGACATGTATTTGTCAATGCGCACCGCCTCTTGCCCACGGTCCACTTCCATGCGCAGGTGCTCATAGAGTTGGCCGTCTTCGCCAGCCTCCTCGCCCATAAGGTCAATGTCGTCCAGTTCGTCTGCCATCACTAATAGGTATTATTGTCTACGGAAGGTTCAGGCACTTCCTCAAACTCGTCAACATCGTTCTCCTCTGGTGGCTGATAGGTGGGGTCCACATAGTCTATGTCCTCCGTCTCATCGTAAGTGCCACTGCCCACCATCAGCGTAAGCGGATAGTCAATGGGTACGCGGTCGCCATTTGATATGCGGCGGCCACGGCACAGGATGCCATAGACCCAGTCTTTCTCACCTACCACTCGCTGGGCAGGCAACAGACGGAAACCCATGGCCATCAGCTTGGCCTCAGCCTCACGTAGGCTGGAGTTGTCGACAATATCAGGAATGGTAAACGTAGGTGACGAGGGGGAGTTGACCGTTACATAGACGGTGTGCCCCTTCTTTACTTTCTGACCGTAACCGGGAGTTTGGGCAAGAACGCAGTTGGCTGGCATGGCTTTGTTGTAGCCGGAGTCGCTCACCGCAATGATTAGCCCGTCTTCCTCCAACAACAGATAGGCTTTCTGGTAATTCATGCCTTTCAGTTCTGGTACCACCACTCCTTCGCCATGATGGGTATAAAGGTCAAGCCCGAACTTGACACCCACACACAGAAGAAACACCACCATGGCCATCGCCAGCAGGTTGAGCAATAGATATCGGCTGAATATCTTGCCAAGGAAATCTTTCGCGTTCATTATTATATATAATAGCTTATCGAAAGCAAAAGTACGAAGAATAATTGAGACAACAAAAAAATTGGGTATATTTCTTAAAAAATACACCCAATTCTTATCACTGACATACAAGATTTACTTTCCGTGATTCTCGTCAGACACTGTTAACTTCTTACGGCCCTTGGCGCGGCGAGAAGCCAGTACGCGACGACCATTCTTCGTTGCCATGCGCTCGCGGAAGCCATGCTTGTTCACGCGGCGGCGATTGTGCGGCTGAAATGTTCTTTTCATTGTTTTATCGTATTATTTATTTGTTATTATTCGCGATTTCGGGCTGCAAAATTACGTAATTATTTCGAATTACACAAGTTTTGCATCAATTTTTCATTATTAATTTTTAATTTTTAATTTATTTGTTGTACCTTTGCACCCGCAAAACGCGATTTTTCACATAACAACAGCAATATTTTCGTATGATTAACTCACAAGACATCAAAAAAGGAACCGCCATCCGTATGGACGGTGCCATTTGGGTTTGCATTGACTTCCAGCACCGTAAGCCCGGTAAGGGGAACACCATCATGAACATCAAGTTGAAGAACGTGACCGATGGTCGCGTGTTGGAGCGCCGCTACAATATCGGTGAGAAACTTGAGGACGTGGTCATTGAGCACCGCGACTATCAGTACCTCTATGAGGATCAGGAAGGCCGTATTTTCATGAATCAGGAAACATTTGAGCAGATTCCCATTGCCAACGACTTGGTTATCGGCCATGAGTTCATGAAGGAAGGCGATGTTGTGCAGGTGGTCAGCGATACTACCGACGGGACGGTCCTGTATGCTGAGATGCCTGTGAAGACCATTCTCCGCGTTACCCACTCTGAGCCCGGCATCAAGGGTGATACTGCCACCAATACGCTGAAACCCGCTACGTTGGAGACTGGCGTGGAGATTCGTGTCCCTCTGTTCATCAATGAGGGTGACCTCATTCAGGTTGACACCCGTGACGGCTCTTATCTGGCACGTGCCAAGGAGTAAGCTCTGCTTTAATTCTAAGTTATGAATTATGAGTTATAAGTAGCCATTGGCTCATAATTCATAATTCATAATTCATAATTATGAATACAAAGTATTCTATCATCGTCCCTGTCTACAATCGTCCCGACGAGGTGGATGAACTGCTTGAGAGTCTCTGTTCCCAAACATTGAAGGGCTTTGAGGTGGTTATTGTAGAGGACGGTTCACAGAAACCTTGCAAGGATGTTTGCGACAAGTACGCAAACATCCTTGATTTACATTATTACTTGAAGGAGAACAGTGGCCCGGGACAGAGCCGCAACTATGGTGTGGAACGCGCCAAGGGCGAATATGTCATCGTGCTGGACTCAGATGTGGTGCTACCCAACGGCTATATGCAGGCCATCTATGACGAGATGGAGAAAGGAGAAGTCGTTGCCTGGGGCGGTCCTGATGCAGCCCATCCCTCCTTCACACCTGTACAGAAAGCCATCAGCTACTCCATGACCTCGTTCTTCACTACGGGTGGCATCCGCGGTGGTAAAGCCAAGCTCGACAAGTTCTATCCCCGCTCGTTCAATATGGGCATTCGCCGTGACGTTTATCTGCAGTTAGGTGGTTTTTCTAAAATGCGCTTTGGCGAGGACATCGATTTCTCGTATCGCATCGTGGAAGCTGGCTATCAACCACGATTGTTTCCAGAAGCTTGGGTGTGGCACAAGCGGCGTACCGACTTCCGCAAGTTTTTCCGTCAGGTGTACAACAGCGGTATTGCTCGCATTAATTTGGAGAAGCGCCATCCAGGCACCATGAAGCTGGTCCACCTGTTGCCGGCCGTCTTCACGCTCGGCGTCATCGGCCTCTTGATGTTCTTCCTGCTTGGGCTGGCAATGTATGGCTACGGCGAATGGCTCGACACCAACGGGTTGCGCCCCACGGACGACATGCATCAGGGCATCGGCTTCGCCCTGTGTGAGCTTGCCCTTATACCTATTATATTATATAGCGGCCTCATCCTCATCGACTCCAGTATCAAGAATCGCAACCTATGGGTTGGGCTGCTCAGCATCCCCGCGGCTTTCGTACAGCTCATGGGTTACGGGCTCGGATTCTTGGAATCGTGGTGGAAGCGGTGCGTCAGGAAACAAGATGAGTTTACGGCTTTTGAGAAAACGTTCTACAAATGAGCGAGAAGCTGAATATCAACCAATGGGCAGAAGAAGACCGCCCACGTGAAAAACTCATGCAGCTCGGTGCCGAGGCTCTCTCGAATGCCGAGCTGCTGGCCATTCTCATCGGATCGGGTAGTACGGAAGAGAGTGCTGTGGACTTGATGAAGCGGGTGCTCAATGACTGCAACAATAACTTGAATACGTTGGGAAAGATGAGCATTCGCGAGCTATGCCAGTATAAAGGTGTGGGTGAAGCGAAAGCCATCTCCATCTTGGCAGCTTGTGAACTGGGTAAGCGCCGTCAAGTGGAGAAAGCTGAGGAGCGTCCCGATGTGGGCACTGCTACCTTGATATACAACCACATGCATCCGCTGATGCAAGACTTGGACGTAGAGGAGTTCTGGCTATTGCTGATGAACCAGAACCACCGGCTCATCAAAAAACTGCGCATTGCACACGGTGGCATTACGGAAGTTAGCGTTGACATTCGCATCATCATGCGCGAAGCCGTATTGGCTAATGCTACCATATTGGCTGTCTGCCATAACCATCCGTCTGGCAGTTTGCGGCCCAGTCAAACAGATAACGACCTGACAGCCAACATACAAAAGGCATGTAATGTGATGCGCATCAAGTTTCAGGATCATGTCATTATTACCGATGGAAGCTACTATAGTTATGCAGAATGTGGCAAACTCTAAACTTTTATCCAAATTTAGCGATGTATAAAGCATTTTACGTCGGCTAAGTTTGGATAATTCTTAATTTTGCAACGTTTTAATCCCTAAATAGTGAATTATGGACGTTGAGAATTTAAGAAAGACGTACCCTGACCTTCTCAAATATCTTGAGGAGAACGGGTATTCCAAGTGGCGTGTCAATCGGTTTGCCACAGAAATCAGAAATGTGCTTCGTGATGGGTCTAATGAATCCGTCACCTCCTATGAGCATCTTGCCAAAGATTGGATTAGCAGATATTCTGCAACCACGCTCTTTTGCAAGATTGGACTGTTGTGGTCTATAAGAGACTTTGACCTTTACGGTGCATATCCCAGAATTCGTTCGTTTGTGCCACTCGCCAAAAGAGTTTTTTCACCTTCCTACAATTCCTTTTGGGTAATAGTAGAGGATTTCAGGAAGAATGCAAAGTCGAATGGGGTTAAGGATAGTTCCATCAACATTATGGAACGACGTGCCATCAATTTTTTTGAGTTCTTGATAGAAAGAGGATGCAGGAGTTTGGCCTGTGTCAAAGAAACGGATGTCCTTGCATTCTTTTATGATGGGGAGAAGATGATAAGGGGACACCAATGCATGTATCATGTCAAGTATGTTCTTCGAGAGAATAATAATGAAGAGTATAAAGATGAATGCATTCGTATTATCTCCTATCTGCCGAAAATAAGAGTCAGAGAAAGAGTATATCCGTACCTGACAGTTGAGGAAATCAAAAGTGTCAAAATGATTATAGCAGACAAAAGGAATATGCTATCCTACCGAGACCGGGCCATCGTGACAATTGCCTTTTATACAGGAATCAGAGGATGCGATATAGCAGGTCTACAACTTGACGATATAGACTTTCTCACAGAAAAGATTACTATCCGACAGCAGAAGACATCAGAGCCTCAATGTATACCATTAAGACCTGTCGTCGGAAATGCAATTGTCGAATATGCAAAACATGAAAGGCCAACAACATCATGCAGGAATCTCTTCGTAACTCAGAATGCGAGTAAAGGGCCGCTTTCTACAGCAGAGATACGCAGTATTATTGTAGGAGTCCTTTTGATGGCAGGTATAAGGGTTGAGACTGGGCTTAAGGGAAGTCACCTTTTTAGGCATCATGTCGCCATGACCCTTTTAGGGGCAGACATCCCCAATCCGACAATCTCAGCAGTTCTTGGTCATAGAAGCCCAAGTTCTATAGAGCCGTATCTCGAATCCGACATGGGCAATATGAGAAAATGTTCAATCAGTATAGAGGATTATCCCATGGGAGAGGAGGTGTTGTGCCTATGACATTCGATGACATGCTTAACTCATACGCAAACTATCGGAAATCATCTGATTTCAAGGAGGTAATTCCAAAAGCCCTATACAGTTTCTACTTTACCAGTGCCAAGCGTTTCGGTGACATAACAAGCCTTAGGCAAGAAATGGTGGACGATTGGCTCAAACAGAAGAGTACGGAAAGCAAAAGTTCATATCATGCCCGCATATACCCTGCAATTTCCTTCTTAAAATTCATCAAGGGGAAAAAGTGGTCAGACATTGTCATTCCCAAAACCGCAAAGTGTCCGCCCTATAATGCATCCCCTCACATATTTACAAAAGATGAACTCCACAATTTTTTCATGGCATGTGACGAACAGCAGGCTTCAGATAACAGCTTGCCTAAGAAGTTAAACAAACTGGCTGTTCCTGTGTTCTTTAGACTCTTATATAGCACAGGAATGCGTCCTAATGAAGGCAGGTGTCTTGTAACGGATGGCATCGACCTCCGTAACGGTGTTATCACAATCCATGAATCTAAAGGTTATAGGGAGAGGCAAATACCTATCCACCATTCTCTTTTGGAAATACTTTGTAGGTACGATTCGGCAGTTTCTCTGCTCCTGCCAGACAGGCGGGTGTTCTTTCCTGCTTTCGGTGATAAGGTGTATTCACACAAATGGGTCGGTGATAACTTCCACAGACTATGGTACAAATATAACACGACAAAAGCCGTTGCCTATGATTTCCGGCACAACTTTGCCATTAGCAACATTAATTCGTGGATTAATGTGGAATCAGACATACACACCCTTATGGTCGCCCTGAGCAAATACATGGGACACCGGGAATTTTCCAGTACAATGTACTACTATTCCATCGTTCCGAGGCTCGCCGATATTATAGAGAATCAATCCGAAGAAACCTTTAACAGCATTATACCAAATCTTTCCGATTATGAAGAATAATAGTGAAGCTATAGAATTTGCGAGAATATATCACAAATGGATTGACTACTCGACAATTGCAAGTAGTCTGCATACAGTTCGCACGTATGAATTCTCATTCAAACTGTATATTGAATTCCTCGAAGAGCGTAAGAAAATCCGCACCTCGTCATTTTGCATGACAGATAATTTCTCTGTCGATACAATCAAGGAGTGGCTTGCATGGTTGTCTGAGACACGTTCCTGCAAGTCACAAAGTTGTAATGCACGTTTTGCCGCCATAAGGTCATTCCTCAAATATGCTGGAGAGGCTAATATAAAATATCGCCATCTGTATCTTGAAGCATGTTGCATCCCTCGCTTGAAAGAATCTAAGCGGCAGGTGGAAGCCATTTCAAAAGAAGCAATGAAAGTATTGCTGCAAATGCCGAATCCATCATCAACTACTGGTTTCAGAGATGTCGTTCTATTCTCCTTTCTTTACGGGACGGCAGCAAGAATAGATGAAGTCCTGTCTCTGAAACTGAAGAGCCTCCATCTGGATAGTGATCGCGCTTATGCTGTTATTGTCGGTAAGGGAGATAAAATGAGGACGCTGTTTATACAAAAGATATTGGCCAATAATATCAGACTCTACATCAGAAAGTTTCATGGAGAAATCCCTAATCCCAATAGTTACCTTTTCTTCTCACGCGTTGGCGGTCTTGAAAGCAAGCTGACTCAACCTGCGGTAAATAAACGTCTGAAACAATATGCTAAAGCCGCAAATGCAATTTGTAAAGATGTACCTTTGGATATGCATGCGCATGTATTCAGGCATAGTTGCGCGACACATTGGCTGGAGGATGGAATGAACATTGTACAAGTGTCGAAGTTATTGGGGCATGCAAGCATCGCTACCACCATGGCGTATCTAAGTATCACCATTGATATGAAGACCAAAGCCGTAATGCAACTGGAAGACGAACAGACAAGAAAGCTACCCAAACAATGGAAAAACTTGGATGGGAAGTTATCAGCCCTATTCACAAGGAAATAGAGAAAAGGCTATCTCACTCTTAGAAATTATCCAAACTTCTTGGACGTGAGATAGCCTTGTTTACTACTTATTTGGAGATATAGTTTAGAGTTTGCCACATTCCGCATAACTGTAGTTATCTAAACTTTTGGATAACTACAGCTACCATGAATCTGGGCGAGTGTAATGCCGCTTGTTTTTATAGATGGGTCTCCTTGTCAATCACCTCGCCGTTAAGAATTTTAAACGAGTTGAGGTGGATACCCTCATGCAGCGACAGAATGGCATAGCGAATGGTGGGGTCGTTGGCCAGCCGTAGGTCCTCTTGTGAGGGTCGCGAGGGAGAGGCTGGATGCGAGTGCCAGTTGGCAAGAATCTTCAGACCCTTGCTGCGCGCATACTTCAGGGCTGCAAACTGATCCTTCGGCGCAAAGCTGAAATGTTCGGGCGAATGGTCGATGTTCTCCATCCTGTAGTTCTCGGTTACGATGGACTCGGAAGGGACTTCTCCCTGTCCCTCTTGTAAGGGGGAGGATATGCCTAACAGGTAGCCACAAGTCTCATTAGGCGCATCCTGTTGAGCTTGACGAATCAACTCTTGTATAACGTTTTCATTAATCTTCATACGTTGTATTCTTATTTTTGACAAAGGAAGATAGGGACGTATTTCTCTGTCTATAATCTTTAATTAGTGTTCACTGATTAATTGACGGTCAGATCGGAAGAGCGTCGTG
>ERZ842401.1714-NODE-1714-length-30617-cov-8.548622_pt1 | contig 30617 bp, 33 predicted proteins | sample MGYA00521270_ERZ842401 | MGnify/ENA primary metagenome ERZ842401 (study PRJEB31892, sample SAMEA3878208) | bioreactor metagenome | biome: Moose rumen | place: Sweden | collected 2011-10 | study: EMG produced TPA metagenomics assembly of the PRJEB12797 data set...
AGTTTACCGCACGCTCCTAGATTACTGTTAATCAGCGGCACAGGACGGGCGGTTTTTTCATTCATCATTCAAAAAAAATTTTTAAATATTTTTGGCGGTACTTGACGAGTAGTTATTTTCATTCGTCATTCAAAAAAATTTTTAAATATTTTTGGCGGTACTTGACGAGTAGTTATTTTCATTCGTCATTCAAAAAAATTTTAAAAAATATTTTCGGCGGTACTTGACGAGTAGTTATTTTCATTCGTCATTCAAAAAACTTTTAAAAAATATTTTCGGCGGCACTTGACGAGTGGTTATTTTCATTCGTCATTCAAAAAATTTTTAAAAAATATTTTCGGCGACACTTAACGGACTATATTTTACATTAAATTTTATTGCAACAAAAAAACTCTCCGCCATTTGACGAAGAGTCGAAAGTATATTCAAGAAAAAATTTTAATCAATACTGCCACCGGTTAATTTGCTCAAGCTGTTGTCAAAACGTTTCATAATTTCGCTGTAGGTGTTTTTGGTAATGTCAGGCATTGAAGAATTGCCGGTTGCATCCTTCCACGTTGCACCCGCTTGCTTGAAACCTTCCTCAACGGCTGCACGCATTTGTTGAAGTTTTTCTGGATCGCCGCCTGCCATTGCTTCAGCAAGTCCAAAAATTCTGTCTGAAACTGCGCTAACCGACCAATCGCCGCCATCCGCTACAGCCTTTGCCGCGTCTTCGGGGTTAGTGGCAACGCTCGGCAAAGCAAATCTTGACGCATCAATTTTCACGCCGCCAAAATTCAAAGTTCCAATTCCGTCATTAAGCCAGCCTTGAAGTTTTTCATTGCTTGCTGTAAGCGTTTGAATCATCAAGTTGAGCATGGTATTTTGTTGAACTTCTAAATCTGCCTTGAGTGATTGAATTTGATCCGCCGTTAAGCCTTTGGTTTTTTCTGCGCCCGCGTCGTTTACAAACAATTCGTCAGAGTCTTTAGCCATAGCCTGCGCCGCGTCAGAAATGTTGACTGCGTAAGCCGCACTTGTAGCATTTGATGAATCAGCTTTTTTAGCCGCGTTTGCATATGCTCCAACTGCATTTTGAATTTTTGCCGCCGAATTTTTCTGCGCTGTGAACTGTCCAACGTTTTGAGCCGCCGCATTTGAAATTGTATTTACATCCATGTTAAAACCTCCCTAAAAATAGAAAACATTTATCGTCAAGGCATTTGCCCTGTCTTCAATTATAACATTAAAAGTTGCGCCAAACTTAATTTGGGCTCCATTTTAACTTCAGGGTCTCCTTCGGGCGTTGGCGGTGCGTCGTAATCGGGCATTGGTACAAGGTGCGGTTTAATTTTTGTAGTACTGTCAATTTTGCCATCTTTGTAAGTTGTTATCATAATTGAACCGTCAGGGCGGAATCTTTTTATAGTTTCGATAACTTCCATATTATTTGAAGCGGTTAATTCTTGATCTTGAGTTGAAATATCTTCAGAGGCGGCTTGTACGTCCTGTTCAAGTTGTGCGATTTGTTGAGATAAAATTTTTGCATAGTCGGAAGAAAATCCTACCGCCTTAGCAACGGCGAAACGGTTATTACTGTTGCCGGATTGTTCAGCTAAATTTCTGATTAAATCTGCGGAAACGTTGTTAATATCCCACAAGCCCATTTCAAACGCTCCTTTCGCGTTGTTTTAATTCAATTAGTTTATCGTTGTTTCCTGCTTAATGCTTAATAAAATTTTATTGAAATTTGGCAGCGCGGTTGAAATAGTTTTTTAGGAATGGGCGCGCAAGGACGCGCGCCCGCTGCACTTGCAATGCGACGAGTAGGAGCATTGCTCCGACGTGATGTCGTTATGTGCAGCTGTTTCTTTCTTTTGGGCGGGTTGCAACTGCGAGGAGTACGAGCAGTTGCTCCTTTCTTTGCACCTACTAAAGAGCATGCCTTGCTACGCAAGCCACGCAAGAAAGAAAAGCCGTTTTAAAAATAAAAATCAAAACTAAAAATTTAGAAACACTTTCTACAAAAATTTTCTTGAAAGTTAGCAGCGCGATTGCTATAATTTTTAAAAAATTTTGAGGTGATGAAATTGAATCAAAAAGGTTTTGCTACACTGGAAATAATTTTAATGGTTATGGTAGTTGGAATTTTGGCAACAATGGCAGTCCCACAATTTGAAAAAATCACGGCAAACGCAAATACAGCCAAAGTGCAATCAGATTTAGCGGCGATAAATTCAGCTATTGCAGTTTACCAAATGGAAAAAGGTACTGCTCCGGCGTATTCAGATTTAACGGCAAGCGGCGCAAGTTATTTTGAAAATGGCAACCCGCAAGCTCCAACGGGTAAAATTTATGTTGATGGCACAATTACTACTATTGGTTCCACCGGTTATGGAATTAACGGCGATAGCAAGGCAACTTTTATGGACAAGACGGCGGAGCATTTTACTACAAAGTCTTAGTGAGCAATTAAAAATTGCGATTGAGTTAAAACTTAGTCGCAATTTTTTTGTGCGGTTATCGACGTTAAAAATTTTTAATGGTATAATAATCAAAGTTTTTTTTGAAAGGAGAAAGTATTTTGCCAAATCAAAAAACTTTAAAAAATGCAATCGAAATAACGGGAATTGGTTTACATTCCGGCGTTGAAGTTCAAATGAAATTGAAACCTGCGCGAATTGGTAGCGGAATTTTTTTTGTTCGTAAAGATTTAGAAAACGCGCCAAAAATTTCTGCAACGCCTGAAAATGTAACTTCGACTTTACGTGCAACAACTTTGGAAGAAAACGGCGCAAAAGTTTTCACAGTTGAACATTTAATGAGCGCACTTTCAGCTTGTGAAATTGATAATTGCGAAATTGAAATGAACGCCGAAGAACCGCCCGTACTTGAAGGAAATTCGATTGGATTTTTTGAAATGATAAAGTCTGTCGGAACGATTGAACAGGACGCGGCGCGTAAAATTATTCAACTTGAAAAAATTTATCGCGCAGATTCTGACGACGGCAAAAAATTTATAATCGCCCTGCCTTACGACGGTTTCAGAATCAGTTTTACTTCGGTTAATCCTCATCCGCTGATTGGTATTCAATTTGAAGACTTTGAAATTACCGAAGAAATTTACAAAACTGAAATTGCGCCTGCGCGAACAATCGCCTATGAAAAGGAAGTTGAAGCATTGCACGCGGCAGGACTTGGACGCGGCGGCAATTTGGAAAATGTCATAGTTTACAACGATAACGGTTGGATGAATAAATTGAAATATCCAGATGAACTTGTTCGCCATAAAATTTTGGACGTGATAGGCGATTTAAGATTAGTTGGATTTTTGAAATGTCATATAATCGCCGTTGCGTCAGGGCACGCGCTTAACTCCAAACTTGCAAAAAAAATTTACGCTGATTTTCACAGCTGAAAAAATTTATATAAAAATTCAGATTGGAGAGATATGAATGGTACTGGGAATTGAAGAAATAATGAAAATACTCCCGCACCGTCCGCCAATGTTGCTTGTGGACAAAATTTTAGAAATTGAGCCGTTCAAATCTGCAACGGGCTTGAAAAATATCACAATGAATGAGCCGCAATTTATGGGACATTTTCCGAATCATCCAATTTTTCCGGGTGTATTGCAACTTGAGGCAATGGCGCAAGTTGGCGGAGTTGCAATGTTATATCCAGAAGAACACAGAGGCAAAATTGCACTTTTCGGCGGTATGGACAACATAAAATTTAAACGCCCGATAGTGCCCGGCGATACTTTAATAACTAAGGCTGAAATTATAAAAGTGCGTGGCGTCTTTGGCGTCCTTCATGCTGATGGTTATGTTGATGATAAGCTTGTCGCGTCTGCAGATTTTAAATTTGCGCTCAAAACAAATGACGAGCTTTTTAGTTTGGGGAGTAAGGAGTAAATTTCCCAAAATTCCTAAATCCTAAACAAGGAGCTGGTTAGAATGATAAACGAAGAAACAAAAGGCGAGTCGTCAATTCATTCAACAGCGGTAATTTCACCAACTGCGAAGATTGGGCGAAATGTAACGATTCGCCCTTATACAATTATTGGCGACGAAGTTGAAATTGGCGACGGCTCGGACATTGGACCAAATGCCGTTGTTGCAAGTTATACGACGGTTGGTAAGGATTGTCGAATTTTTCAATTTGCATCTGTTGGCGAAATGCCACAGGATTTAAAATTTAAAGGCGAAAAAACTTATACATACATTGGCGACAGGACAGTTATTAGGGAAGGGGCAACCGTTCACCGTGCAACCGGCGAAGGCAACGAAACGCGCGTTGGCAGTGACTGCCTTTTAATGGCGTATATTCACATTGCCCATAACTGCACGCTTGGCAACCATGTTATTATGTCGAATTTGGCAAGTTGCGCCGGACATGCAACCGTTGAAGATAGAGTTGTAATTGGCGGTATGGCGGGCGTTCATCAATTTGTAAAAATTGGCAGAAATGCAATGGTCGGCGGTATGAGCAAACTTGTTCAAGACGTTGTACCTTATACGATTGTTGACGGTCACCCCGCAAAAGTTGTTGGTTTAAATAACGTTGGAATTTCTCGCGCAGGTGTACCGCTTGAATCGCGCCGTTTGATTAAAAAAGCGTACAAGATTTTATATCGTTCCGGATTGAGTTTGGCGGAAGCTATTGCAGTCATTGAACAGGAAGTTGATTCTTGCGAAGAAGTCGAACATTTTTTGAGATTTTTGAGAAATGCTGAACGCGGAATTTGCCGTGAGCGTAGAGACGTTGAATAAATTGGAGTTGATGAAATGGAAAAAATTGGAATATTGGCAGGTGTAGGAAAATTGCCGGTGGAATGTGCGCGGGCGGCTCAACAACTGGGCTATGAAGTTTATGCAATAGGACTTTTGCCGGGTACAGATTCACAAATTGCAGACTTTGCGGCAGATTATCAAAATATAAGCGTGGCGCAACTTGACGCAATTTTAAATTATCTGAAAGAAAAAGAAATTTCCCGTGTAACAATGATTGGCAAAGTTACGAAGGAATTACTTTTTAGCGGCACACTTCAACCTGATGCAAAAATGTTACAGTTGATAATGTCATTGCCGGACAGAAACGACGATACAATAATGATGGCGTTCGTGCGTGAGTTGGCGTTGAACGGAATACAAGCATTTGATCAAACTGCACTTATAAAAAAATTGATACCGAGTCGCGGCACAATTACGAGCCGTGAACCTACGAGCGTTGAAAAAGCTGATATGGAATTTGGCTTTTTTGTAGCAAAAGAATTGGGACGCCTTGACATTGGACAAACAGTAGTTGTAAAAAATCGCGCAGTAATGGCGTTAGAGGCGATTGAAGGAACGGACGCCTGCATTTTACGCGGCGGCAAATTGGCAACTGGCGGCGCAGTTGTAGCAAAAGTTTCAAAGCCGAATCAAGATAACCGTTTTGACGTTCCAACAGTTGGACAAAAAACTTTGGAAGTAATGGCGGAAGTTGGAGCAACTGCACTTGCGATTGAGGCGGACAAAACTTTAATGGTGGACAGAGCGGGAATGGTTGCATTTGCCGAAGAAAAAGGAATTGCGATTGTTGCAATGTAACCGCTGAATTTTATTTTTGTATAAATCAGACACTGTGAAATTAAAATTTAAATAGATGTGGAATTTATTAATTGTCAATAATATTAATAAAGGGAAAATTAGGCGCGTCATAGTTTTCAGATAGAGCCGTGCAGTAGAAACTACAGGAAACTAGGCTAGATATAGGAAGTTGAAATTACTCAACCTTGAGAAAACCTGACGCGCCATTAAAAGCACTTTCTTTGCTAAAGAGCACGCCTTGCTACGCAAGCCGCGCATGGTACTTTTCTTTTTGCTTTGGAAAAGAAAAGTACATTTAAGATAAAAATTAAATAAAAAAAAATAATTCCAAAGAAAAATCAGTATTTGAAAGTGGGGCGGAAATTTTGAAAATAATGATGTCAGCTGGTGAAACTTCCGGCGATATTCACGGCGCGGCATTGGCGCAGGAAATTAAAAAACTTTCGCCTTCAACTGAAATTTTTGGAATGGGCGGCGACAAAATGGCGGCGGCGGGCGTTCGTATCGTCAAAAATTACAAAGATTATAACGTTATGGGCGTCGTTGAAGTTATAAAAAATCTGCGCCGAATTTTTAAGTTACTGGACGATTTAACCGAAATTGCCCGCGTTGAAAAACCTGATTTACTTGTTTTGATTGATTATCCTGATTTTAACTGGAGACTTGCAAAGCGCGTTAAAAAATTCGGTATAAAAATTTTGTCGTACATACCGCCTAGCGCGTGGGCGTGGCGAAAAGGTCGCGCCGCAGATTGTGCTAAAATCGCTGATGAATTTATTGCAATTTTCCCGTTTGAATTGCCGGTTTACGAACAAGCAGGAGCAAAAATTTCTTTCTTAGGCAACCCGCTTGTTGACACGGTAAAGCCGAGTTTCACATTTAGAGAGGCAAAAAAATATTTCGGCGTCAAAAAATCCGACGTAGTAATTTTGCTAATGCCGGGCAGTCGTAAGCAAGAAATAAAATTGTTACTGCCGGAAATGTTAAACGCGGCAAAAATTTTATCGAAGTTAAAACCTGCGCGATTTTTTTTGCCTGTTGCAGATAACGTTGACGAAAACGAAATAAAACGGCAAATTTCAAGCGCGGGCGTCGAAGTAACTTTAACTAAAAATTATCGCTACGATTTAATGAAAATTGCGGACGCGGCAATAGCAACAAGCGGCACTGTTATTTTAGAGGCGGCGTTAATGGGCTTGCCGTGCGTCGTGCTGTACAAAATGGCGCGGCTAAATTATTTAATCGGCAAAATGTTGGTTGATATAGAAAATTTCAGCTTGCCGAATATTTTGCTGAACAAAAAAATTCAGCCGGAACTTTTACAGGACGAAGTTACCGGCGAAAGAATTTCTGACGAAATTTTAAAAATTTGCAATAACCGTGAAAAAGTTGTGGCAGATTTAAAACTAGCTTGCGCCAAACTCGGAGAACACGGCGCGGCTATTCGTATCGCAAAAAAAATTTTACAGGTTGCCGAATCAAATTGAGGAAATTTTATGATTGATTTACAGACGTTTTCAGAAAAAAGCATTGAACATCAAACAAGCAATGCCATTCGTAAAGGTATTCGCAACTTGCAAAAAATGATTGAAATTCATAAATCAAAAATTGAAAATCCTCAATCTTTTTACCCGCGTTGGGATTCAATGTCAGAATTTGAAAAACTCGGCAACATTCGCCATTGGCGCAAAGAAATAAAAAATTTTGAAGAGTCAATACAAAACCGCCTTGACGAATTAAATAAAAGAGGTGAAAACCTGTGAGCAGACAATTAGCGCGGTCAGAAGTCGAATATATCATTGCGCGTTTGGTAAAAAATGCCAATGATTCAGCGATTGAGGCTAAGGAAACGCCCTGCGAATTTAACAAAGGACGCAAGCAAGCTTACTATGAAGTTTTGGATACGATTAAAAATGAATTAACTTTTCGTGAACAAAATTTGCAGGATTACGGCTACGAAAAAGATTGGGAAAAAAATTTAATGTTTTAATGCTATGAAAAATTATCGAAGACTTTTAGCTTACATAAAACCATACTTGGGGCGGCTGGGACTTGCCGTCATTTGCATTATTATTGCCTCCGGCGCAAATTTGTACCTGCCTTGGATTATCAAAGATATGATTGACAAGGTGCTCGCCGAAAAAGATATGGCAATGCTGAATATAATTTCGGTTAGTATCGTTGTAGTTTTTGCGATTCGCGGCTTTTTTTACTTTTGGCAGTCGTATTTAGTTTCGTACATTGGGCAGCGCGTAGTTGTTGACGTGCGGGAAGTTATGTTCAAAAAATTTCAGCGTATGCCAATGGCGTATTTCGACAAACATCAAACGGGCGAAACTATGAGCTACGTTACAAATGACGTGGCGGCGATTCAATCTGCGCTTGTAGATAACTTGATTGAATTTTTCACAGAGGCGGCAATTTTAGTCGGCTCAATCGTTTTAATGTTGTACATTGACTGGAAATTAACTTTGCTGACGTTAATAACCGTGCCAATGGTCGGCTACGCAATGCGAATTTTCGGCAAAAAAATTAAACGTGCGGGCGCGTTGATACAGGAAAGAATGGCAGATATTACATCACTGTTGCAGGAAAGTATTTCGTCAATCAGAGTTGTAAAATCTTTTGTCCGTGAAGATTACGAAATGGAAAGATTTAAAGCCGAAAATCTTTTGAACTTTCAAGCTGTGATGAAAAACGTACAATTAACAAGTATGCTGACGCCGACAGTTGAATTTTTGGCGGCGGTTGCAGTAACTTTTATTGTATGGTTCGGCGGCTATGAAGTTGTACAGGGGATTATGTCAGCCGGTTCACTCGTTGCATTTTTAACTTACGCGGTAAATTTGGCAAATCCCGTTAAAAGACTTTCCAGAATTTACGGGCGTATGCAACAGGCAATGGCGGCGATTGACAGAATTTTTTCAGTTCTTGATATGGAAGAAACTGTAAACGATAAGCCAAACGCCGTTACACTTCCAAAAGTTTCCGGCAAAGTTACGGTTGAAAATGTAACTTTTACTTACGACGACAAACACAACGCGCTTGAAAATGTCAGCCTTGAAGTTAATCCCGGTCAAATGATCGCCTTTGTTGGTCCAAGCGGCGCGGGTAAATCTACCATTGCAAATTTAATTCCGCGCTTTTACGACGTGAACGAAGGCGCAATTAAAATTGACGGCTACGATATTAGGGATGTAACTTTAAATTCACTGCGCGAACAAATTGGAATTGTGCCGCAGGAAACGCTTTTATTTTCTACAACTGTTATGGAAAATATCAGATACGGCAGACTGGATGCAACGGACGACGAAGTTATAGCGGCGGCGAAGGCAGCTAATGCTGACAAATTTATTTGCGAATTGCCGGAAGGTTATCAAACAAAAATTGGTGAACGCGGTTTAAATCTTAGCGGCGGACAACGTCAAAGAATGGCAATAGCGCGGGCAATGTTGAAGAATCCGCAAATTTTAATTTTGGACGAGGCAACGAGCGCACTTGATACTGAAAGTGAAAAAATTGTACAGGCGGCACTTGATGAATTGATGGTTGGGCGAACAAGTTTTGTAATTGCACACAGATTGAGTACGATTTTTGCGGCAGATCAGATTTTTGTTATTGATAAGGGCAGAATTTGCGAACACGGCACACACAAGGAACTTTTGGAACTCGGCGGCGTGTACAGCAACCTTTACAATATCCAATTTGGCAAAGTTTAAAATTACAGTACGCGCTGAATTTTGGCGTAGCATATCAACTTATACAAAAATTCAATTTGGGAAGGTTACATAAAAAGTTAGATGATGGTTAAGAAAAACCGCCCGTCCTGTGCCGCCTAATGAACATCTACTAGGAGCGTGCAAGAAACTAAGTGCGACCAAAAGGAGCTCGTTTAATTGGAGCGTGCGAAAACCTTAGGCGGCGGACGGGCAAGAGTATTTTCTTTGCAACTTTCTTTGTTACGATTGACAAAGAAAGTTGATTCTAAAACTGAAACTATTTATAAAAGTTTATGGAGGAAAAAATGGCAGAAAAAAATAAACGCCCCGATTGGGACGAATACTTTTTAAATATCGCGCAGGAAGTGGGCAAACGTTCAACTTGTCTGCGCAGACGTTACGGCGCAATTATTGTTAAAGATAAAATCATTGTAAGCACAGGCTACAACGGTGCGCCGCGTGGCGAAGATAATTGCATTGATACGGGAGTTTGTGAACGTGAGAGGCTACACATTCCAAAAGGCGAACGCTACGAATTGTGCGTTGCAGTACATGCCGAGCAAAATGCAATTATCAATGGCGATCCTTTAAAAATGAAAGGCGCAACGATTTATATTGTTGGAATTAACGTTGAAGATGAAAGTTTTGCATCGGGCGAACCGTGCTTACTTTGTCGCCGAATGATTAAAAACGCGCAGATTGAAAAAGTTGTCTGCAGAAATAAAGACGGCTCAATTTCAGAAATAAAAGTTTCAGAGCTTTAATTTTTAATATTGTTTATCAGATTTTTAGACCATTCAAAAATTACTGCAGACGCTTTCAAAAAATCTAAATTATCGTCCTTCCTCAACAATAAAAAATTTTGCAGAATTTCTTTCTCTGCAGAGTCAACAAAATTTATTAATCGACCGTGAGAATTGATGTATTCGCCGGTTTTCTTAAAATGAATAGCTTGAATAACAAAGGCGGCGTTTTTGTAAAGACTTTTCAAAATATCGCCGCTTTTTTCGTGCAACATATTATGAACGCAACCGTGATAAATCGTGCAGACGCCTATTTTAATCGCTCGGTCGATAACTTCATTTGTCAAATACGGCTTAAGAATTTCAAGACTGCCAAAAAGCGGCTTAGTATCGTGATAGAATTGAAAAATTTCAGATTTTTCCCAGTTAATCAATTCGTTTTTACCGGCGATAAATCCACAAATTAAATTTCTGTTTGGCATTTCATCAAGAATAGAGTTGTACTTTTTAACATCATTAACTGAAAAATCGTCCAAAACTACTACAATATCAATATCACTGTTTGCCGTTGCCTCTCCACGTGCGTAACTGCCCTGCAAGCCGATAAAAAAAATCCTGTCGCCGAAATTTTGACGCAAGATTTTTACAAATTCGCTAATCCAATCATCAATATTGAACATTTAAAATTACTCCTCAATAATTTGGCTCAAAGTTTTTCTGACTTCGTCCATATCAACGCGGGTATTATAACAAGGTCCATTTGGGCGAATGTTCAACACTCCGACCGCAGGAAGAGGATAAACATCTTGAATACCGCTCATCAAGTCACGTTCGCAAGCAATAGCAAGCACGGCTTGAGGGCGGTTATTCATTACAACTTGCCGCGCTAAAGTTCCGCCGGTTGCCACGAAAAATACAAATCCCAATTCTTCAGAAAGTTTCATTAAATCGCCAATGTTACAGCCGCCGCAACGCTTGCAGTTATTTGGATCGCGTGTAATTTTGTGCGGACAAGTTGCAAGTTGCAGACAATGCGGCACAAGTACCAATAATTTATTTGCCGGTACTTTTATGCGGCTTTTCATAAAAATTAAGTTGCTGACTGCAATAAATGAGCCTTCCAACTGCCGCCGCTTTATTCCAAAAATTTTTCCAATTCTAACCGCCATTGGAAACAAAAATTTGATAATTGCAAAAGTGTATCTGTGAAATAATTTTAAAGTCGGCAAGCCTTTGACGGCTAAAACCATATTGCAGACCGCGCCAAATGAAAAGGTTGATATGAAAATTAAAAACGCGCCCAAAATTACGGGCAGATATTCAGAAATGTTTTCCAGTCCGAGATATGAAATTTTCCAAACGCCATACAACGCCAACGCAATAAAAAATTCTGTCGTCAAAAGTAGTCCGAGAAATAATCTTTTTTTGGGGCGTATCGCCTCCAAAGTGCTTAACATTTCCTCACCTCCAGTTTAGGTGTTAGGTTTTAGCGGTTAGCTGTTAGGGTAAAGTGTAAAACCTAATGCCTAAAATCTATAATTTTCAGAAATTGCTCAATTCTTTCAGCGCAAATTTTATTAGTTGTTCGGTAGTGGAATTTTGCGGCGCAGCATCTAAAACTTTTGAAATTTCTGCTGAAGTATAACCGAAGGCGGAAAGTGCCTCCGTTGCATCTTCAAACGCGCTTGAGTTTGGTACAACCTGCGCGACTTTTTCAACTTGTAAATTTTTAATTTTGTCTTTGAGTTCAAGCAACATTCTTTCAGCAGATTTTTTACCGACGCCCGGCAATTTTGTCAAAGTTTTTAAATCTTGATTGGCAACCGCCGCTATAAATTCCGCCGGTGAAATTTTATTTAAAATCGCCATTGCAGACTTTGCACCAACGCCGCTGACTGTCAAAAGATTTTCAAAAAGCTCAAACGCCTCACGAGTTTTAAAGCCATACAAATTTATAGCGTCTTCTCTAACTGCCGTATGAATAAAAAATTCTTCCGCCGCGCCAACTGTTAAATCTGCAGGATTAACAAAAATTCTGTAGCCGACGCCTGCCACGTCCAAAATTATTTCTTCGCCAAAAATAAATTTAATTTCACCGCTCAAATAACCTATCATAAAAAAACTTCCTCAATAAAAAAGTTGGAACGCGGCAAATACTAAAATTTTCTACAATGTTCACCGCGACAACTATTTGTCAACTTTTTAAAAGTTGTTTCTCCGCTGTAAAGAATTTGCCTCGTAAGCCGCCGCTATTGCTATCGCCAATGCGTCTGCTGTATCGTCAGGTTTTGGCGGCGCGTCTAAGTTTAAAATTTTCGTTACCATATAAATAACCTGCTCCTTAGTCGCTCCGCCGTATCCTGTTATTGACATTTTTACTTCGTTTGGCGTAATTTCCACCAAGTCCAAATTATTTTGCGCTGCGCACAGCAAAACTATTCCCCGCGCTTGTCCAACAGGTATTGCCGTTGTTGAATTTTTGCCAAAAAATAATTTTTCCACGCCTATAACTTCCGGCTGAAATTTTTTTATGATTATATCCAATTCCATATAAATTTTTAAAAGCCGGTCTTGCATACGCGCTTGAGGACTGGTAGTTATTGCGCCGTAATTTTTCGCCGTTAATTTTCCGTCTGAATAATCAACTATCCCGTAACCGCAAATTGCAGTTCCAGGATCAATTCCCAATGCTAACATTATTCGTCGGCAAATTCGTAGTTGCCGTAGACGTTTTGAACGTCGTCATCTTCGTCCAGTGCGTCCAAAAGTTTCTGCATTTTTTCAGTATCTTTATCAGAAAGTTTAACCGTTGTATCCGGTACTTGCGTAATTTCCGCGCTTGCAGTTTCAATTCCCTTTTCGGCGAGAGCTTTTTCTATTGCGTCGAAGTCTTCAGGGGCGGCGGTAATTTCAAAAGATTCTTCGTCCGCCTCCATATCTTCCGCGCCTGCCTCCATTACAATTTCCATTAAAGCGTCTTCGTCTTCAAAAGTTTCTTTGTCAACTACGAAAACCGCCTTTTTCTTGAACATCCAGCCAACGCAACCTGTTTCGCCCAAATTGCCGCCGTGCTTGCTGAAAATGTGGCGAATTGAAGCCGCCGTGCGGTTGCGATTGTCTGTCAAAATATCCAACATTAACGCACTGCCGCCGGGTCCGTATCCTTCGTAAGTAATTTCTTCGTAGTTGGAAGTATCGCCCGCGCCGAGTCCTTTTTGAATTGCGCGGTTAATATTATCTTTGGTAATGTTATTGGCGCGTGCCTTTGACAACGCCAATTTTAAACGCATATTGCCGGTAGGGTCTGCGCCGCCCATTTTTACGGCGATTGTAATTTCACGGCTGATTTTAGTTGTCATTGCGCCGCGTATTGCGTCATTTGCACCTTTCTTGCGTTTGATATTTGCCCATTTTGAATGTCCTGACATAAATTATCTCCCTTCATCAAATAAAACTTTTAAGCGTTCCTGCGCGTGTTCTTCGCCCAAATTTGCGGCTTCAACATACCATTTTAAAGCCTCGTGAATATCCTGCTCAACAACAATTCCAAGTTCGTACATTCTTCCGAGCATAGACATTGCCGGAGCGTGTTGGAATTCAGCCGCCTTTTTCAGCCATTTTAAACCTTCATTTTCATTTTTAGCAACGCCCGCGCCTTTAAGGTACATTGTAGCAACTTCAGTCATTGCGTAATTTGCGCCGCTTTCAGCTGATTTCATATACCATTTAAAAGCTTCGACGTCGTTTTGTTGTGCGCTGTAAAATTCGCCAATTTGAAACATTGCAAATTCGTGCCCGGCTTCAGCAGCTTTTTTGTACCATTCAAACGCCTTTTCGGGGTCTCTATCCAAACTGATTCCATTCAAATAAAAAGTCCCAACATTACACATAGCAACGGCGTTGCCCATTTCGGCGGCTTTATAAAAATATTTAACGCCGTCATCTTGGTTGCCTTTTTCAAATTCCGCCATTGCCATATCCATATAATCTTCAGCAGTATAATTTTTGCCCAAAATTTTCGCCTCCAATTAAGATTTTAAACTGACAAAAAGGCGTTACTTCGCAAGGATTGAATTTGCGGCTTTTTGGACAACAGCCGAAATTTCGCAATGTCAATCTTTACACAAAGTAAACGCCCTTCCGGCAACGAAAAATTTTGTGCCGTTTATGATTTCTATTGTTAAGCCCGCAAAAATTTTCCAAACAGTAAATTATTCTTCGCCAAAACCGTCGTCAACAAGGTCTCTCAAAGTTTCAACAGCGGCGGCGGCGTCCGGTCCTTCTGCAACAATCGTCATTTCAGTATCATAAGCCAAGCCGAGTGACATGACCATAAGAATACTTTTGCCGTCGCATTTTCTGCCCTTCGCCAAAATTTGAATTTTAGATTTAAATTTGCCCGCAGTCTGTACGAAATTATAAGCCGGATGAGAATGAACGCCGGTTTTATTGATAACTTTCGTTGTAACACGCGCGGAATTGCCTTCAATGGTAATTTCGTTGTGGTGGACGCCGTGAGATTTAGGTTCTTCGACAGGTGGAGGAGGTGGAGGAGGTGCTACAGGAGCCGCTTTAACTTCTTCAACTTGCGGTTGAGGTTTTGGAGCCTCAACAACTGTATTAATTTTGGCTGATTCACGATACCAACGCAAAGCCTTTTCAATATCCTTTTTGACGCCTTGTCCTTTTTCGTACATTGCGGCAACTTTATTCATTGAGGCTTTATCGCCATTTTCAGCGGCTTTGAGGAACCATTTGAACGCTTTTTCAAGATTCGGTTTCATACCTTTGCCTTCGGCGTAAATATTGGCAAGGCGAATTACAGCCTCTTTGTGTTGCTTAAGTGCCGCGCGTTCAAAGCAATTTCTGGCGTCTGCAAAATCGCCGGCTTTTTCTGCGGCAAGTCCACGATTGAAAAGACTTTCTGCCGGTTCGCCGTCGTCAACTTGAATTGCAATTTTTTGATACGCGGAATTGAAACGAATATCTTTAAAATGAATGTTCAACGCCTCGAAATCTATTGGCGTGGTACTGCGAATTTCGGCGACTGAATCGCCAATACCGATATAAGTTTTGTCTTCGACTTTGAGCGGGATTAAAAATCTGCCGTTGCACAAATAAATTTCGTCAACTTCATCATCAAGCAAATCGCTCAAATCTTCTTGATCGAATGCAACGTTATCGACTTTAGCCAAAATTTCTTCGTCGCTGGTAAATTCTTTAAGTTTTGCCAAACGTTCTTCACGCCACGCAATTTCTTCTTCGCTAAGCGGAGGTTCTACGTCGAAAATTTCATAAATCTTATCTTCCAAATCTGGATCATCTTTATCCAACGCGTCAATTTCGTCAGCCTCTTCGTCGTAGTAACGTTCACGCAACCATTTTGCCAATTTGCCGTTGAAGGCGTACTCAATAAGAGCATCAATATCAAAGTTTTCGCGCAAGACTTCAATATCGCGAACTTCGATGCCGTTTACCTTTAGCGGTTCTTTAACTCTAATTTTTCTTGCCATAAACTCACCTCATCTGGTAATTAATTTATAAAATTTTTTCTTGCCTTTACGAATGACGGCAGGAAAATCTTTTTCGGTAAAAATGTATTCTGCATCTGAAATTTTTTCGTCGTTGAGCGTCAAACCGTTTTGCGAAATTAAGCGGCGACCTTCTGCCTTTGATTCAATGACTTTTGCAACGGTTAAAACGTCCAGCAATTTCTTTCCAACGGCGTCTGAAACTTCGATACTTGGAATATTTTCTGAAGATTGACCGGCGAAAATTTCTGCTGCAGACTTTGCGGCGGCGTCCGCGTTTTCTTGACCGTGTACCAATTTTGTAACTTCATACGCCAAAATTTTTTTAGCCTCGTTAATTTCTGAATCTTTCAGCGCACTAAGTCTGTTGACTTCGTCCATTGGTAAAAATGTTAAAAGTGAAAGGCAAGTTTTAACGTCCGCGTCATCAACATTTCTCCAATATTGATAAAATTCATACGGCGAAACTTTTTCAGCATCAAGCCAAAGTGCGCCGCCCGCAGTCTTGCCCATTTTTGAGCCGTCGCTTTTCGTCAAAAGTTTATTTGTTAAACCGAAAACATTTCTGCCTGTTTTGCGCCGGACAAGCTCGACGCCTGCAATTATGTTAGACCATTGATCATCGCCGCCTAACTGCATTTCACATTCAAAGTCTGAATTTAATCTGTAAAAATCATATGCCTGCATAACCATATAATTAAATTCCAAAAATGTCAAGCCCTTTTCCCAACGTTGTTTATAACATTCTGCGGCTAACATTCTATTTACCGTGAAATGATGCCCAACTTCGCGTAAAATTTCGATATAACCGAGTTTTCTTAGCCAATCTCCGTTATTTACCATTAAAGCTTTGCCGTCTGAAAAATCGATAAACCGAGAAATTTGCTTTTTGAAACATTCGCAGTTGTGGTTAATAATTTCGTCAGTCAAAACTTTTCGCAAGTCCGAACGCCCCGAAGGATCGCCAATAGTGCCTGTACCGCCGCCGACCAATGCTATTGGGCGATGTCCGGCGCGTTGCATATGAGCCATTACCATTAAAGCGATAAAATGCCCCGCGTGCAAACTGTCAGCTGTAGGATCGAATCCAATGTAAAATGTTACCGGCTTTTCGCCGAGCATTTTTCTTACTTCGGCTTCGTCCGTACACTGCGCAATAAAGCCGCGCTCCTTCAAGGTATCAAAAACATTTTTTTCTGTCAATAAACTCTCTCCTTAGAATGAAAAATTTTCTTTTTCAAATTATAGCAGATACTTGAAAAAAAATCACTCATTATATTTTTTTAGAGAAATTTTTTAAAGTATCTTTACTGATAAATTTTTAAATTAATTCGTTGTGAGCGTTAATTTTTTTCTAAATTTTATCTAATACGGCATTTCTTTTCGTTTTAAAAAAAGAAAAGACGCTAGGAGCAAATGCTCCTACTCGTCGCATTTGCAAGAAAAGAAAAAACTTCCGCGTATGATTGCATCCTGCAATCAACACGCGGCGGCGGTTTACTAAAGAGCACGCTCGCTACGCGACCGCGCATCCGTGACCGCCGTTTTTCTTAATTTGTTTATTTTTAATTTTCACAACAGGTTAAATTATTTTAAAGCAGAAAATTTTCCTGCGGCGTTGCCTGTTGCCCACGCCGCTTGAAGATTAAAGCCGCCGGTATTGCCGTCCACGTCCAAAACTTCACCGACTATAAATAAATTTTCAATAATTTTTGATTCCATAGTTTTGGGATTAATTTCTTTGACAGAAACGCCGCCCGCCGTAACAATCGCTTCATCAATCGGGCGCGTGCCGGTAACTGTCAATGGCAAGCCGCGCAAAATTTCTATCATATTTTGCCGTTCAATTCGTGTAATATCATCAACTTTTTTATTTTCGTCAATGTACGCTAAATCTAATACGACGGGAATTAATTTTTGCGGCAGGAGTTCAACCATTGCATTTTTTATTATTTTGCCTCTGAATTTATCGAAGTCGCGCAGGATTCGATTATTTAATTGTTCCGGCGAAAGTGCAGGCTTTAAATTTATCAGCAATTCTACAAATTTTTTTTCTTGCAAAAGTTTTGCTACTTGTCGGCTGATTGTCAAAATTATTGGCCCCGAAACTCCAAAATGTGTAAAAAGCATTTCGCCAAAAAGTTCTTCCAATAATTCGTCGTCGGTTAGCAAAGTTACTTGTACATTTTTTAGCGAAAGTCCTTGCAAGTCTTTTACAAAATCTTCTTCGACTTCAAGCGGTACAAGCGCGGGGAAAATTTCTGTAATGTTGTGTCCAAGATTTTTTGCAAATTTAAAGCCGTCGCCGGTTGAACCTGTGGCGGGATATGACGCGCCGCCCGTTGCCAAAATTACCGCGTCCGCGTCGTAAAATTTGCTATTAACTTCAACGCCCAAAATTTTTTTATCATCGGTTATAATGTTTTCGACTTTGGAATTTATTTTTATATCGACATTGAGCGCAGAAAGTTTTTGAATTAGAACGTCGATAACTTCGGCGGCGTTATCGCTTGCGGGAAAAACTCGGTTGCCGCGTTCAACTTTTGTTTCAAGTCCAAGCGATTCAAAAAAATTTATAGTGTCATTCGGCGTAAAATTTTTCAGCGCACTATTTAAAAATTTTCCGTTGCCGGGCATATTTTTTATAATTTCTTGAACGTCAGTAGCATTTGTCAAATTGCAACGCCCTTTACCGGTAATGCTCAATTTTCTACCGAGTCGATTATTTTTTTCAAACAATGTAACTTGTGCGCCATTTTCCGCCGCTTGCACTGCAGCCATCATTCCTGCGGGACCACCGCCTATCACAATAATTTTTTTCATTTCTTACGCTCCAATTTTTTTTTTAAGATATACCACAGCGGCGAATAATTTTCAATCAATCTTGTATAAAAATTTTTGGTATGGTAAACTTTGAAAAAATGAAATGAAGTGAGTTTATGCCGGAAAACAAAATTTTTAAATACGCGATGAATACGACGCCATTTATAATTGAGGCACCTAGATCGAAAAAAAAATTTTTTAAAGTTGAAGATTCTCCCGCAGATACTGAAGAAGTAGACGTAATTGCAGAGGCAGAAACTGAAGCTGAAAAAATTTTATCTGAAGCCGCCGAACAATCAGAAAAAATTTTGGCAGAGGCTTTCAAACGTTCGCAAGAAGCCGATGAAAAACTTAAAGAGGCAGATTTTCAAACTAAAATGTTGATTCAGGAAACTCAAAACGAATGTGATCAAATTTTGGCTGAAGTGCGGGGACGCGCCGAAGAAGAGGCTAAAGAAACGCACGAAAAAGCCCGCTCCGAAGGTCACAAAAAAGGTTACGACGAAGGCTATACTGAAGGCGTTAATCAAGGGCGTATCGACGGCGAAAAAGCTGTACGAAACGAAATGAAAGATTTAATTAATCAGACTAACGCTAAAGCTGAAAAAACTTTACAAGATGCCAAAATTCAGACCGAAGAATATTTTACCCGCTCCGAAGATGAAATTGTTAAAGTTGTAATGATGGCGATTGAAAAAATTATTCCGCAGCATTTTTTGGACGTTCCACATGTAATTTTGCCGGTTGTACGTGAGGCAATTAATCACGTCCGCGACCAAAAAGAAATTAAAGTTCACGTTGAGCCGGACAGTTACGACCTTGTTTTGATGGCGCGTAGTGAATTTCAATCAATGTTGACGGACGGCGCGGCAATTTTGGAAATTGTTTCAGATGAGGCGTTAAAGCCCGGCGATTGTCTTATTGAAACGCCAAATGGCGGCGTTGACGCCCGCCTTTCCACGCAAATTGAAGTTATGAAAGATGCCGTTAAAAAGGTTTTAAATAGGTGTTAGATACAAAATCTAAAACCTAAACGAGAGGTAAAAACTTTGAACAAAATACTAATGCACATGTGTTGCGCTCCTTGTTCCTGCTATCCTACCGAAAAATTACGCGCTGACGGATTCGAGCCGGTAGGATTTTTTTTTAATCCAAATATACATCCCTACCAGGAATGGCGAAAACGTTTGCGGGCGGCGCGGGAATTTGCCGAAAAAGTTTCTATAAAATTTATCGCAGAAAATCACTACGGCTTAAGAAATTTTTTATCGAAAGTTTCAAGCGTTGTAGAAAATGTTGACGGCGAAGATACTTTCAAATTTGCGGACGGTTGGCATAATCGTTGTAAAATTTGCTATTCGTGGCGACTTTCTGAAACTGCGAAATTTGCTGCCGAAAATAATTTTGAAATTTTCACTTCAACGCTTTTTTACAGCGTGCATCAAAATCACGAACTGATGAAAAAAATTGCCGAGACCTGTGCGAAAAATTACGGCGTAAAATTTTACTATGAAGATTTTCGGGAAGGTTGGCAACGCGGAATTGATTTAAGTTTGGAATTGGAACTTTACCGGCAAAATTATTGCGGCTGCATTTTCAGCGAAGAGGAACGATTCAGCAAGGAAATTAAAAATTTGCGGAAAAGTTTAGCCACTTCAAAAATTTAGTGCTATAATCATTCTCAAATAAATTTTAAATGAGTTGATTATTTGAATGAAAAAATTTTAACTCCAATGATGGAGCAATACCTGCGCGAAAAGAAACAACATAAAGACGCGCTTTTATTTTTCAGATTGGGCGATTTTTTTGAAATGTTTTTTGAGGACGCAAAAACCGCCTCCGCCGAATTGGGCTTGACTTTAACTAAAAGGCAAGAAACGCCAATGTGCGGCGTACCTGCTCACGCCGTCGATACTTATTTACAGCGGCTTGTAAATAAAGGCTACCGCGTGGCGATGGTTGATCAAGTTGGCGATCCAAAGGCGAAAGGCTTAACCGACCGCGAACTTACAAAAATTGTGACGCCCGGCACCATTTTAACCGATGATTCGTTAGCCGACGCCAATAATAATTACATTGCGCTGATTTACGAAGTTGGCGAAGAAATTGCGCTTACCGCCGCCGACGTTTCAACCGGCGAAATTTTTTATTGCCTGTATGAAGGTAAAGACCGCGTGCAAATTTTATGTGACGAATTGTACCGCTTGACGCCGCACGAAATTTTGACTGCAGAAAATTTAACTTTTATTGACAAGTTAAAAAATTTTGCGAAGTTGAAATTGGGGAATTGCCTTTTCAGCAAATTTGACACTGATGAAAAATCTGAATTTTTGGCGGAACATTTTGAAGAAAAAGATTTTCCCGTTTCAGAAAACGCCGCCGCTGCCGTCGAATTTCTGTTAAATTATCTGCATAAAACCATACGCACAGATTTAAATCACTTGTCGAAGTTGACGCGGCTGGATTTAAGCAACCATTTAATTTTGGACGCCAACACTTTGAAAAATCTTGAAATTGTCCGCAACCTGCGCGAAGGTTCAAAGAAAGACACGCTTTTTGCAATTTTGGATTATACAAAAACGCCGCTTGGCAACAGACTTTTGAAACGTTGGCTTGAAAGTCCGCTTTTAGAAATTACGGCGATAAATCGACGGCTTGAGGCGGTGGACGAACTTTTTAAAAATTTTACCTTGCGAAAAAATTTGCAGGAAAGTTTAAAAGAAATTCGAGACCTTGAACGGCTGATGACAAAAATTGAAATTGGTACAGCCAACGCAAGGGATTTAACCGCGTTGAAAATTTCCCTGCGCGTCATTCCCAAAATTCAAACTTCGCTTAAAAAAGTTTCGACTGACATTTTGAAGGCTTGCCGTGACGGGCTGAAAGATTATTCTGAAGAAGTTGACTTGATTGAACGCGCCATTTCTGAAGATGCGCCCTTAACTGTTCGTGACGGCGGGATTATAAATCGCGGTTACAGTGATGAATTGGACGACCTGCGAAAATATACTCAAGACAACAGAGGGACATTGCAGGAAATTGAAGAACGCGAAAAAAAACGTACAGGTATTCGCACGCTGAAAGTTGGCTACAACAAAGTTTTCGGCTACTATATTGAAGTGCGGCACAGTGGCGCGGATAAAATTCCCGATAACTACGTTAGAAAACAAACTTTAACGAACGCTGAAAGATACGTTACAGATGAGCTCAAAAAATTTGAAATAAAAATTCTTGGAGCGCAAGAAAAAATTGTAAATCTTGAGTACAATTTATTTTGTACTGTTCGTGACAAAATTAAAAATTGTCTGCCACAAATTCAAGACACGGCGAAAAGAATTGCCCTGCTTGACGCGGTTGCAAGTTTTGCGGAGGCGGCTACTTTAAATAATTACGTTCGCCCTGATTTAAACATTGACGGCAAAATTTCAATCAAAGACGGGCGGCATCCGCTCGTTGAAAAAATTTTGTCGAATAGTCTTTTTGTTCCGAATGACACAAGCTTAAATCCCAAACGCAATGAAATTATGATAATCACGGGACCGAATATGGCTGGAAAATCGACTTACATGCGGCAGGTTGCCTTGATTGTTTTAATGGCGCAAGCCGGCAGTTTTATTCCTGCGACGAGTGCGAATATTTCGCCGGTGGACAGGATTTTTACAAGGATTGGCGCAAGTGATGACTTGGTTAGCGGGCAGTCAACTTTTATGGTTGAGATGAATGAAGTTGCACAAATTTTGAAGTACGCCACTAATCGCAGTTTGATAATTTTGGACGAAGTGGGGCGCGGCACAAGCACTTTTGACGGTATGAGTATTGCCCGTTCTGTGATTGAGTACATTGATAAAAAAATTCACGCCAAAACGCTTTTTGCTACGCACTATCACGAATTAACCGACCTTGCCGAGACTTCAACAAACATTGAAAATTTTTGCACGGCGGTTAAGGAACGCGGCAGCGAAATTATTTTTTTGCGTCGAATAAGTCCCGGCGGCGCGGATAAATCTTACGGTATACAAGTTGCGAAATTGGCGGGCTTGCCAAACGCAGTTATGAAACGCGCTGAAGAAATTTTAATTTCGCTGGAAAATTCCGAGCCGGTAAAATCTGCGCCCGCTCAAAATAAAAAGCCCGCGCCCGTTCAAAGTTTATTCGTATCGCAAGGCTTGAAGGAGCTTTTAAAATTGGACGTGTCAACTTTAACGCCGATTGAGGCTTTAAACGCGCTTTACAAATTGCAAGCAATAGCAAAAAATGAAGTTGGCGGCGATTGATTTTAGAAATTTTTTTAGATTGCAAAGTTTGAAATAAATTTTAAAATTGGACGTGTCAACTTTAAATCTGATTGAAACTTTAAACTCACTTTACAAATTGCCAAAATTGAGGTTGATAGAAAATGAATCTTGATAAAAAAATTGCGGCTGAAATTATCGCCTTCGCGCAGATTCACAAAATTAAAAAAGTTATACTTTTCGGCTCCCGCGCCAAAGGTACAAACGACGAGCGCAGCGATATTGATATTGCAGTTAGTGGCGGCGATTTTTCTTCCTTCGCAGATGACGTTGACGAAAAAACCAGTACGCTGTTAAAATTTGATATTACCAATTTAGACAATCAATATCTTGATCCGAAATTTCGGGTGGAAATTGAAAAATATGGAGTTGTGCTTATGACTGCTGAACACTTTGAAAACTACGTTAAAAGCTTAAATGTTTTAATACATTCTAACAGAGAAAAAATTGTTGATGACGAAATTTACAGAATGGGAATTATTGGACAGTTTAATTTGACATTTGAATTGGCGTGGAAATCTATAAAAGATATTCTTGAAATGCATGGTGCTGATATTTCTAAAACAGGTTCACCGCGTGAAATTTTAAAAGCAGCGTACGCGATAAATTTTTTAAATGACAGCGAAATTTGGTTGGATATGTTGAAAAATAGAAATTCAATCGTCCACATTTACGACGAAAGCGCGGCGATTAAGCTTGTGGAAAAAATTTTTGATAAGTATATTACGGCGTTTGTAAATCTGCGCGAATTGCTTGCAGAAAAAATTTCCGCCGTTGATGAAGATAAATTTTGAAAGGAAGTTTTAAAAATGGCTGAAAACAAAGACAAAAAACCTTCAATTTGGAGCAAGTACACTGACGAAGACAAAAAAAATTTGGAGGAGCTTAACAAAAATTATATTGATTTTATGAGCATCTGCAAAACTGAACGTGAAAGCGTCGCTTTTGCCATTGCAGAGGCTGAAAAGTACGGTTATAAAAATCTGCGCGACGTTGTAAGCAACCGCCAACGTTTGAACGCGGGCGATAAAGTTTATTATTCGTTTATGAATAAATCTTTGGTAATGTTCCAAATTGGCAGTGAACCTATTCAAAATGGCTTGAAAATTTTGGGCGCACACATTGACACTTGCCGCCTTGACGTGAAACAGAATCCGCTTTACGACGACGGCGGACTTGCTTACCTCGATACGCACTATTACGGCGGAATTAAAAAATATCAGTGGGTAACTTTGCCGCTTGCAATGCATGGCGTGGTTATCAAAAAAGACGGCACGACTATAAAAATTAACATTGGCGAAAAACCTGAAGACCCTGTTTTTTGCGTTACAGATTTGTTAATTCATCTTGCACAGGAACAAATGAAGAAAGATGCCTCAAAAGTTGTTGAAGGCGAAAATTTGGATATTTTAATTGGCAACTATCCAATTAAGGAAGACAAAGACAAAGAATCCGTTAAAGCGGGCGTTTTGAAAATTCTCAAAGACAATTACAACATTGAGCCGGAAGATTTTATGTCGGCAGAATTAGTACTTGTACCGGCAGGACGTGCGCGGGAACTTGGATTAGATCGCAGTATGGTTTTGGCTTACGGTCACGATGACAGAGTTTGCTCCTACACTTCGCTTGTTGCAATGTTGGAAATTGCAAATTTGAATCTTGACAGAACGGCTTGCTGTCTTTTAGTTGACAAAGAAGAAATTGGAAGTTACGGCGCAACTGGGATGCGCTCCAAATTCTTTGAAAACGCACTTGCTGAAGTTATGAACGCTTGCGGGCAGTATACAGAATTGGGACTTCGCCGCGCTTTGCAAAATTCATTTATGTTAAGCTCTGACGTTTCCAGCGCGTATGATGCACTTTACGCCGCCGCTTACGATAAGAAAAATGTTGCGTATCTCGGCAAAGGTATGGTTTTCAACAAATTTACCGGCAGTCGCGGAAAATCCGGCGCAAGTGAGGCGAACGCCGAATTTGTTGGCAAATTGCGTGATATTCTTGACAGAAATAACGTCGGCTACCAATTTTCCGAACTTGGCAAGGTTGACTTAGGCGGCGGCGGTACAATCGCCCATATTATGGCGGTGTACGGTATGGAAGTTATTGACAGCGGCGTAGCGGTTTTAAGTATGCACGCGCCTTGGGAAGCCGTTTCAAAAATCGACGTTTACGAAACTAAAAAAGGTTACGTTGCATTTCTGAAGGAAATTTAAAATTAGTTTTTAGCGGTTAGAAATTAGGGATTAGGTAAATTTGCCTTTTCCCTTATTTTCTCAAAAGGAGCAATTTAATTGATGGAATTTCAAAATAAAAAAATACTTGTAATTGGCGCGGGTATCAGCGGCTTTGCGGCGGCGAAAATTGCAAAAAAATTCGGCGCAAATGTCACACTTAGCGACGCCAAAAACGAATCTGATTTAAAAAAATATAATTTTGACGAACTGCGCGAAGTTGGGATAAATTTAAAATTCGGCGCACAAAATGAAGAACTTTTAAACGGCGTGGATTTAATTATTGTTTCGCCCGCCGTTCCATTGCGTATTCCAATTTTACAATCTGCCATTCAGAAAAATATTTCAGTCATCAGCGAAGTTGAACTTGCTTACAATTTGGCGAAGTCTCCAATTTTCGCCATTACCGGCACGAACGGCAAAACTACAACTACAACTTTATTGGGCTTGCTGCTTGAAACCGGCTATAAAAAAGTTGGCGTAGGCGGAAATATTGGCGTGGCACTTAGTGAAGTTGCACTTGAAACGGGCGCGGGCGGTGCTATTGCGGCTGAAATTTCAAGTTACCAAATGGAGGCGACAAATAATTTTAAACCGCACATTTCGGCAATTTTGAACATTACGCCCGACCATTTGAAAAGACACGGTACAATGGCAGTTTATCAAGAAATGAAAGAAAAAATTTTCGCTCAAGAAACGGCGGAAGATTTTTTAGTTTTAAATTACGATGATGAAATTGTTAGAGAAATTAAAAATCGTGCAAAATGCAAAGTTTTATATTTCAGCCGCAAAAAAATTTTAGATGAAGGCGCGTACCTTGACGGCGATAAACTTGTTATAAATTACGGCGGCAAAATTTTTGAGCTTTGTACAGTTGATGAGCTTGGAATAAAAGGCTCTCACAACGTCGAAAATGCCCTGTGCGCGGCTTTAATGGCGTTTTTGGCTAATTGTACCGCAGAAAATATTGGGCGCGTTTTACGGGCTTTTACGGGCGTTGAGCACAGGATCGAATTTGTACGAGAAATTGACGGCGTAAAATATTACAACGATTCAAAGGCGACAAATACAGATTCAGCGATTAAGGCGTTGGAAACTTTCAGCGGCAATATCATTTTAATTGCGGGCGGCGACGACAAACTTACAGATTTAACGGATTTTTTGCAGTTGGTTAAAAAGCGCGTAGATTATTTAATTTTAGTTGGTGACGCAGCGGCGCGTTTTAAATCTGAAGCACTGAAAAATAATTTCCCTGCCGAAAAAATTCTTGAGGCGGGATATTCAATGGAAAAAGCCGTTGAACTTGCGAAAAATATTGCAAAAGCTCCACAAGTTGTTTTGTTAAGTCCTGCCTGTGCAAGTTTCGATATGTACGACGGCTTTGAACAGCGCGGCAAAGATTTTAAAAGGAGTGTTAATGCTTTATGAAAGGTTATTTGTGTTTAGGCGCGGCTATTCTGCTTGAGTTTTTCGGTACAACTTGCATGAAACTTTCAAACGGTTTTGAACACAAAATTTACACCGGCGGCACTTTAATTTGTTACGTGGCTTGCTTTTACTTTTTGGCAGTATCTTTGAAGACAATAGATTTAAATATTGCCTATGCAACGTGGGGCGGACTCGGAATTATTTTAGCCGCCGCTGTTTCGTATTTCTTTTTTCACGAAAATATTTCAACGCCCGGAATGATTGGAATAGTGCTGATTGTGATAGGCGTTGTACTTTGTAATTTTTTTGGAGCCGGACATTAGAAAACAATTTGAGCTGCCGTTTTTGGTAATGATAATACCATTGCTTTTTATAAAATTTCCTCTTATAATTTTACGGCAAGTTTATCAAAATGATTGAACTAATTTTTTAAGGAGTTGGTTTAATGGAAGTAAATTATATTCAGAATTTCGATTCTTTATTAAAACTCCTAAATTCAAGATATGAAGTCATACTTTATCCCGTTGGAAATGAAGGGTATGTATTTCTTGAGTGTATGGAGTATCAGAATTTAATTAACCGTTTTTGTTGTGTTGCTTCAAAAGAAGTTAGAGACGGCGTTGCACAAAATTTTATAAGATCACTTCCCATTATAAAGGTTGAATGCCTGCCACATTTTCGGAGTACCGCGCTTATTATTGTTGTGGCACCTGCAGCGTTTCATCAAAAAATTAACGAAGAACTTTTAAAATTTGGTTTTGAAAATATTGCGTTTGTTTCTGAACAGTTTAATGTACAGGTGAAAAATACCTTAGATCAAATTGTAAAATCAGGATATGCAATAATGTGGTCTATGAATCACATTACAAATAAAATTGCCTCACTTGAAAAACTTGTTGACGGACAAGATGAAATTCGCAATGTCCACACAAAAACTTTTTCCGATTACAGAAATTGTTTTCTAGGTAGAAAAATTGTTATATTAGCCGGTGGCCCTTCCGCAAAATATTACAGCCCAATCAAAGACGCAATTCATATTGGTTTAAATTTTGCTTGGCAGCGGGAAGATATTGTGCTTGATTATCTTTTCACGCAAGACCGTTGGCAAAATGAACTTTCAAACTTAAAAATGGAAGATGGATTTGACAGAATTAAACATAAAATTTTTGTTGGCAGATGTCTTGATAACTACCCAAGACCAAATTATCCGGAAAATGTTTCCATAAAAAGAAAAAATGTTTTGCGTTATTATCTTGATGAATCGCCATTACACGAAGTTATGTACCAAGATATTTGTTACCATCCAATCAGATGTTACGGCAGTACTTCATTTGCAGCTTTAAGTTTTGCATTGTTTACTTATCCCAAAGAAATTTATCTTGTAGGCTTCGATACAGCAGATTTAGGAAATCATTTTTATAAACATCCTGATCCCAAATACAGCGAAACAGGAAAAAATTCAACTCCGGTTTTGCCGGTTATGAAAGTAGGATATGCAAAAATTAAAATGTTCGCTCAACAATACTATCCTGACATAGATATTATATCTGTAAATCCTGTGGGATTGAAAGGATTATTCCACGACGTTTATACTGAAGAATTTGAAAAAAATCTGAATAACGGGGGGGGGGCAGCATAAATCCTTAATTCTTCAGTCTGACAGTTTTAAAAATGAAATGTATTATGCTGTACTTTCTTCCAATTATGGAAAGGCGGCATAATATGGAAACTCAAATTACTATTGAATCGTTATTGGCTAAAAATAAGCCCTTGAAGAATTTGCATGTAGGTGAACGTTGCTTTATTTTAGGGAATGGTCCCTCATTAAAACAAGTCGATTTGTCGTTATTGGCAGATGAATTTGTTTTTACGGTAAATAATTTTTCTTTTGTTGAAGGTTATGAAAAAGCAAAAACCAATGTACATTTGTGGATGGATTTAGCATTCTTCGATGTAAGCAATGCTGTAAAATTCAACATGGATAAGATATTGAGCAATTATCATCGTATTGCGGGACAGAATCCTATTTGTTTTGCAGATATTCGCGGCTTTAATTTTATCAAGAAAAATAAATTAGACGAAATATTGGACATGCATTATCTTTACATAGGCAGTGATATATCTAGAAATGAACCTGTTTCCATAGATATTGGCGGACAAATAACCGGTCTTTATACGGTTGTTCAGTACGCTATTGATGTGGCAATTTACATGGGATTTAAGGAAATTTATTTATTGGGCTGCGATTCTACGGGGATTCTTGACACAATAAATACCGCTTTAAATATTCCAATTACTAACGATCATGCTTATCACGATGAAGATTCAGAGAATAATCAAAAACAACTCATTAAAAATTTAGGCATGACGCCTTGTTTTTTTCAAGCTTATGCATTGCTTTTAGGCTACGATAAACTCAATTACATATGCCACAATATCTTGAAAGTTAGACTGATAAATTGTACTTCCAAAACTATAATAACGAGTATTCCACGAGTTGACTTGTTGACGGTTTTAAATAATTCAAAAACGGCTTAACATAGCGTGTAATAGTGATTGGAAGTGATATTTTTGAAGGTTTACGATTGTTTTACTTTTTACAACGAATTTGAACTTTTGGAGTTGCGCTTAGAGTCTTTGTACAGTATGGTTGATTGTTTTGTTATTGTCGAGGCTGACAAAACGCAGAGAAATGAGCCCAAGCCGTTTTACTTTTTGGAAAACAAAACAAAATTTGCTAAATTTCTTCCAAAAATCAGACATTTAATGATGAATGTTTCTTTGCCGTACAAAGGCGATGGCGATTGGGTTATTGAAAATGCACAGCGCAATTACATAAAGCAAGGGCTTTTTGATGCTGAACCTGACGATTTAATTTTTGTTTCGGATTTAGATGAAATTCCTAATCCTCAAATTTTGGATAACATATTCAAAAATCAAGTTGGTTTACTCTCTCAATGCTTATTGTTTACCCCCCCCCCGTCAATTCTGGCAAATAAACAGGTTTACGTTCCGTGTCAATTATTAGTACGAGCGATTGACTTTTTAGAAGTTAGCCCTGTTGCTTTAGATCAAACGCTTCATCGTTATTATTTGGATTTGGTAAAGAAAGATGGATATTGGCAAGGTACTATACTTACCAGATATAAAAATATGGATAAGCCGCAAACGCTAAGGGATTTTCGGACAAAATTTCCAAGAATTCCTAATGGTGGCTGGCATTTTTCATCTTTGGGAGGGATTGATCGTGTAATTGATAAAACTCGTTCGGTATGTGAAGGTCATGCTGTGGAAGATTCTGATAAAAAATATAGAGAATTTGTAAAAGAATGTATGAAACAAGGGTCTTATCTTGGCGTTCAAAATAACGCTGGTACTCGAAATTTTTTCCCGTATGACATTAACAATATAAAATTGCCGTATCTTAAAGAATTTGTAAAAAAATATCCTTATCTTTTAAGTACTTTTGAAGAATAAAAATATTTTGGTGTGAATCGAGGAGAATTTATGAAGATTGTCGCACTTGTTCCAATAAAGCTGAATAATGAACGTTTTCCAAACAAAAATATTCGGCGTTTTGATGATGGAACGCCATTGTGTCAGTTAATGTTCAATACGTTGTCAAATATTGAGGAAATTGACGAAATTTATTGCTACTGCAGTAATCCTAAAATTAAGGAATACTTGACGGGCAGGGTTAAATTTTTGCAACGTAGTAAATCACTTGATACTTCGGAAACTAAGGCAGGAGATTTTATTGCTGCGTTTTTAGACGATGTTCAAGCTGATATAGTTGTGCTTGGGCAAGTAACCGGACCTTTTATTAAGGCAGATTCTGTAAAAAAGTGTATCAGCGCAGTTGCAAGTGGAAAATATGATTCAGCATTTTCTGCGTTGAAGTTACAGGAATTTTTATGGAAGGATGATCAGCCTTTAAATTATGATCCAACCAGTATTCCACGCACTCAAAATTTACCTGTAATGTACGAGGAAAGTAACGCTATTTTTGTATTCACTGAAAAATTATTTCATCAGTCACATCGCCGCATTGGATTTAATCCTTATATCTGTGAAATTAGCAAAATTGAAGCTATAGATATTGATTATCCTGAAGATTTTGAGATAGCTAACGCCGTTTATATGCACCTCCTCCGGAAATCGGGGGGGGGGGGCGATAACCGCTCTCATTTACCTGATTCTTGCGGTAATGTTTATGTCGCTGAAATTTTTGAAAGGGAGGCGGCATAAATGAAAATTGTTGCAGTTATTCCGGC
>ERZ842401.1715-NODE-1715-length-30599-cov-8.259789_pt1 | contig 30599 bp, 14 predicted proteins | sample MGYA00521270_ERZ842401 | MGnify/ENA primary metagenome ERZ842401 (study PRJEB31892, sample SAMEA3878208) | bioreactor metagenome | biome: Moose rumen | place: Sweden | collected 2011-10 | study: EMG produced TPA metagenomics assembly of the PRJEB12797 data set...
GCGTCCTCAAGATCAACTCGGGTGCCGGCGGCACGGAGAGCCAGGACTGGGCTTCGATGCTGATGCGTATGTACCAGCGTTGGGCGGAGGCTCATGGCTATAAGGTCAGTATCTCCAACCTGCAAGACGGTGATGAGGCGGGTATCAAGAGCGTCACGATGCAGATAGAGGGTGGCGAGTATGCCTATGGCTTCCTGAAGAGCGAGAACGGTGTACACCGTCTCGTGCGTGTCTCTCCCTTCAACGCACAAGGTAAGCGCATGACCTCTTTTGCGTCTGTCTTCGTCACCCCGTTGGTAGATGACACTATCGAAGTGTATGTTGACCCCGCAAAACTCTCGTGGGACACGTTTCGCTCCAGTGGTGCAGGAGGTCAGAATGTCAATAAGGTGGAGTCGGGTGTCCGTCTGCGCTATTGGTATACCGACCCCGATACGGGTGAGGAAGAGGAGATTCTCATCGAGAATACGGAGACACGCGACCAGCCGAAGAACAAGGAGCGTGCCATGGCACTGCTGCGATCTCAACTCTACGACCGTGCGATGAAGAAGCGCATGGAGGCCCAAGCGAAGATTGAGGCGGGTAAGAAGAAGATAGAATGGGGCTCGCAGATCCGCTCTTATGTCTTCGATGACCGTCGTGTGAAAGACCATCGCACCAACTACCAGACCTCGGATGTCGATGGGGTGATGGATGGAAAAATCGACGATTTCATCAAGGCTTACCTGATGGAATTCCCTGTAACAGATGAAGAGTAACTTTAAAACTTAAGATATTATGAGCAAGAAAAATCAAGCAAAGCGTGACGCATACGCTAAGAAACAAGAGGCAAAAGGTAAGAATCTGATTATGTGGATTATTGGTATCTTAATCGCATTAGGTCTGATTTTTGCCATTACTACCAGTCTTTCGATGGCATAATGGCGTTGGAGATAGAACGCAAATTCTTGGTACTGAACGACTCCTACAAACAGGAGTCGTTCAGTCACAGTCATATCCGGCAGGGGTATATCTGTAGTGAACGGGGGCGGACGGTTCGTGTTCGCATCCGTGACGACCATGCTTATCTCACCATTAAGGGTCCCAGTATTGATGGCGGACTCTCCCGTGACGAATTTGAGTATGAAATACCCTTGGAGGATGGTAAAAAACTGATGTTTCTCTGCGAGCCAGGTATCATTGACAAGACCAGATGGCTCGTGAAAAGGGGGAAACACACCTTTGAGATCGACGAGTTTTTTGGTGAGAACGAAGGTCTTGTCATGGCGGAAGTGGAACTTTCATCCGTTGATGAAAGTCCAAAAATGCCCGATTTCATCGGGAAAGAAGTGACTGGTGACCGCCGTTATTACAACTCCCAGTTACGTCGTCATCCCTATCAGCATTGGGACTGATTGTTCTAATCAGGGAAGGCTGTTGCTGACACCCTTGTCACATGATTTTATGGCACTAACCATCACGTTTATATATAACATACTGATAATACGATGGTTACAACGTGTAGGTAGCCATCACATACCATCACTATACCATCACAAAATGCTGCTTTTTAATGGAAAATGGGTGTTTTTTATCCCTTAACCTATGGCTAAACCATTTATTAACAGGCAGTTCCATGATAGTAATCTTAAAGGGAACTGTCAGTTCCCTTAGGGGGAACTATCAGTTTCTTATGGGGGAACTACCAGTTTCCATTGCTGGAACAAGTGGAAACTATTATCCGAACACCTCATGCAAAGCATCTGAATACCTTGGAGCAAAGGAGGTAGTGATGGTACAATTTATACAATTAGGAATTGAAGAGTCCTGCCAATGGAAGCAGAGCCCTTTTTACGTTAATTAAGTTAAATAACGTTAAGCCCCCCCCCTAAAACGTGCGTGTATAAAACATTATTGTTTAACTTTGCAATTTAAAATGACGTAATGAGTTGTTAAAAAAAGATAAGTTGGGGTAATGAGTTTGTTGAATATGAATCGACACAAACATTTTCTTTTGTCAATTTTATTGCTGTTGACATTGTCTGTACAAGCGCAACAAGTGACCGTCAGCAATAATATCCTGTACGATGCATGGTTTACTCCGAACCTTCGGATAGGACTTCGCTTGTCGTCTCATTGGTCGGTGGGCGTGACTGGTGGCTATCGTCCTTGGCCGACCGACGATCATCAGTCTAAGAAGTGGAAGCATCTGTTGGTGTCCCCTGATGTGCGTTACTGGACCGACTCCGTGAATGTGCATCATTTCTTCGGGGTCAACTTGATTTACAGTCATTATAACGTCGCGGATGTGAAATTCCCCTTCGGACTTTACAAGAGTGTACGGGATGAGCGGCGCCAGGGAGACCTTGGTGCTCTTGGTGTGTTTTATGGATACTCTTGGCCTTTGGGTCGCCATTGGAATATCGAGGCACTGATAGGAGCGGCAGTGGGTTATACAAAGTACGATCGTTATGAGTGTGGTGAGTGTGGAACCAAGATTGGCGATGGCAAGAAGTTCTTCGCCATGCCACAGGCAGCCTTGAACATTGTGTTCAATATCCCGGGTCGCCCGAAAAAGAATTGACAGTTTACAGAAATCAAAATAAACAAATACATAATCGATAATGAAAGAGTTCAAGCAACTGGCTTATGTAGGTGCGATAGCACTGCTGAGCGCAACGGGATTCACAGCCTGCTCGTCGGGTGACGACACAGTGGTGGATAATCCTAATTACAATCCTACGGACAATACCGTAAAGGTGCAGTTGGCAATTTCTCTAGGCTCTGGTTCTGGTAGTCAGATGCGTATGGCCAACAACATTGTGCAGGGACAGGCAACTCCGGTGTTCCGAGGTATGCAGGATATGCGCCTCATCGCTTTCTCCAAATGGGTGGCAAAGAGTGAGGTGGATATTGATAATGTCGGAGACATCAAGGCTTTTAACGACAAGGTCTTCAATCTGGGTACTATGGATGGTTTGGACAAGGATACCCAGAAGGCTAAGGTCTTCAGCGACCTGTCCATCCCCGTAGGTACCAAGGCTTTCCTGTTCTACGGACGTGCCAAGAGGGAAAGCGCGACGTATCCTGACGGATTGATTGACTCTGAGAAAAGTATCTATGATAACTTCCATAATGGTGTGATCAGTGCGCCGACAGACTATACGGTTCCTGTCAAAAACTTTGCTTTCTCCTTGAAACCCATTCAGCCAGACATCTACGAGACAACGGAAGGCACTGTCACTACGCAGCATGGTTTGAACGAGCGGGCAAGCGCGCTGGTTGACTATGTCAAGAATATCCGTAATGTATCAGTGACCAATGCTACACTGCATGCTTATCTGAATGCTTTCCAGCCTATAGCAGGTTCATCGGTGAGCATCCAGTTTGCTGTTCAGGAACTGTGGGACGCGGTGCGTGTCGTCGATGGTGCGGAAACCGATATCGCCGCTATCAAATCTGCTATTACCCATCAGAAAGAGCCTGTGGCGACGATTGATGATACTACGAATAAGGTGACCATTACCCATAGTAAACTCAAGGGCTATCCTGCCAATATCTTCTTGCCAGACGGTGCCGCAGCCATCGACTGGGAAGACCCCGCCAACCCCAAGGTAATAGTCTCAGGTCACAACGGCTCTGTCAACGTACAGGCACTGAATACCTACGTATATCCCGCAGAACTGATGTACCGTGCCAATACCACCATCGGTGTCTCTACCGCTGAGAAGGTTTCCGAAACGTATGGGACCGACACCTGGAGTGATATCAGCACAGGTACTTCTTACTATACCTGGGATGGGGAGGTACTCGCCAATACCCGTTCCATTGCCTTGAAGAACCAGATAGAGTATGCCGTTGCCCGTCTCGACCTGCAGGTGAAGGCTGCCGCCAGTACGCTGAAGGACTTTGCCGGGAATGATATTCCCGTTCCTGCGGCAGGTTTCCCCATCAGTGCCGTACTGATCGGTCACCAGCGTAATGTGAATTTCCAGTTCGGTGCCATCCCCACCTCTACTGTTTATACCATCTATGACAATGAGATGACCGAGCCGATGGCGGCAAAGGCCAATGAGGCCCAGGGTACCAATAAAACTCTGGTCCTACAGACGAATACAGCCGACGACACAGCACCTTTGACTTCCGTCAGTGTGTGTGTGGAGTTCACCAATACCTCCGGCACCGCTTTCATGAGCAAGCACGGTATCGTCCCTGCCGGTGGAAAGTTCTATCTGGTGGGGCAACTGGACTTGAGCGATCCCGCTATCACTGGCGATAATGGTACTCCAAAGATGATATTCAAGCAAGACTATGTGACGAAAGCCACGTTTACCATCTCGGAGTTAGGTAAGAGTGGCGATAATGGCAAGGGCCTTGGAGCCGCTTATAACGTCATTCCTGATTTGAAAACCCCACAGTTGGAGGTGGCATTCTCCGTGAACCTTGCATGGCAGGAAGGACTGTCCTTTAATACTGTATTCTAAGTGATGACCATGAGGCTGAAGACATCGTCCTTGCTGTTGCTCCTGCTGGCAATGGTGGCATGCTCAACCATTGACGACGACCTGAGCGACTGTCCGCCTGTCGGACCGCAACCATCAGAGAACGACTATGAGTTGGATTATGAGTTGCGGCTGGTGACGAATATCACCACCGAGATCAATACGCAACTCACTACGACGACTGATGTCAATGTCGCCAATGCCTTGCGCTCCTATCTGAAGGATATCTTCACCGACTATGCGCATGATGTAGACCTTTCATTCTATGATACGGAGAACAATCAGGAAAGGTTGAGTCACGACCAGCATGTGATGGATGCCAGCGAGAAGAGGTATACCCTCTATTTGCCAATGCGGGAGTATATGCATCTTGCCGTTGCCAATCTCCAGGACAACAAAGTTGTCGCATTACAGGACGATGAGCGTTGTCCGACCTCCCAACTTACGTTGGCTACGGAGAAGAAAGACACGATAGACTCGCATACCACGGGACTTTTCACGGCCCGTCAGTCGATGGAGGTGTTGGAGGGTGTTGACCAGTCTTTCCATGTACGGCTTTATATGGCTAACTGCGCCGCGGCACTGGTGATTGACCCACGAGGACATGACTACAAGGATATCAAGGTGTACTCCACAGGTTTCGCCTCTAATTTCCTGATTAACGACAGTACCTATACCTTTGCGGAACAATCACCGATTGTCCGTACGACCCGACTCGATACAGAGGGTGGCAGTCTTTGTTTCTGCTCCGTCAATTTTCCGTCTCCTGATGAGGAAGGGATGAGGACGGTGATCGAGAGGGACTTCGACGATGTGGAGTCTGGCAAAGCATTCTGGCAGTTCCGTGTCTATGCGACAGAGATGGACGGTACGGTGACAGAGACACTCCTTGACCTGCATGAGCCGCTGAATGCCGGACAGTTGAAGATCATCAAAGGGTGGATGAGTAGTGATGGCGCTATAGAGACCAATTCTCAGGAGGTGACGGCAAGTGTCACGCTTGACTGGAAGAGCGGAGGGCAATATAACCCTGAGTTCTGATAATTATCTAATAGGGATATGAGGGAAGTTCTGGTTCGATACTTATACTTTTTCCTGACACTGGGTGTGATATGCTCGTCATGCTCAGAGTCGGATGTCTTGTCGGACAAGGACAAACAGGAGACCTATCCCTTGCTGTTGAGTGTGGGAAGTCCTCAGGATCTTATGCGACAGAGTTCTTCCGTGGTGCAGACCATTGGTAATTTCAGAGGACTTCAGGATGTGCGTGTCATTCCTTTCAGGACATCGGCAGCGGTGACCATCGATGATAGTCCATTGCCATCACCAGTCTGTGTACGGGCTGTTGATCTTGTGAAGGTGGATGGTTGGCATCACTATTATATCAAGGACTGCCCCCTGTTCTGGCAGACCAACCGGTTGCTGCTCTACGGACGTGCCGTTCCAGAGTCGGATGCTATGAGTAATGGTGTAGTGGCTACGACATGGACGGAAGAGCCTTGTCCTGCGGACATCACGTTCTGTCTGCCGTCCATCATGACCAGTGAGGTACATGAAAATGCTCAGGCACTGGCAACCTATTTGACAAATATTGCCAAAACGCCAGGGTGGAAAGAGACGGAGGATCCAGCCCTAAAGGCACTTTATGAGAACTTTATCCATGCGGAGTCAGGAATGGCTGGCTCTGCCCGTAATGTGACCGCTTACGTCAAACTGCTGAGGGAGCAGGTAGAGACTGTTGGTGGCACGCTGTCTTCCGCTATCATCGCTCAGATAGATGATAACACCTGTCTCAGCAATCACTATCCTGAGTCATTCGGGCTTCCAGATGGTGCTTCCGTGATACGATGGGACGGTTCTGCTTTCGAGGTGCGTACTCAGACAACAACACTTGACCACATTACGGGGATTACCCGATATGTCTATCCTGCTGAACTGTGGTATTATGTAGACAGTCCTATCAAGACCTCTGACGAGGATGTGGCACATATGGCGTATGAGGAGACGTGGGCCACTCTTCTGAATAGTTTTTTCACGGACAGCCAGGAGGTTGGCACACAGACCAAGACAGTGGCAGTGGAGAACCCCATGCAGTATGGTGTCGCCCACTTGCAGGTGAATCTGCAGACCATCAGCGGGACGCTGAGGGATGCCAAGGGTCACATCGTCGACTATCATAATAATCCCAATACAGAATTGCCCTTTACGGGTGTCGTTGTCGGAGGACAGCATACGGTAGGCTTTAATTTCAAGCCTCAACTACCCATAAGTGATGTGGATATCCGCTTTATCTATGATTCCAAGGATATTTCTGAGAACACACAGAATACGCTGGTGTTCCAGTCGTATGACGGAGAGAAAGTCCCTGTCGCTATCGAACTCGAGAACAGGACAGGACATCAGATAGCAGGGAAGGACGGTATCATTTATCCTAATACCCGCTTCTACCTTATTGCAGAGATTGATCCTGCTGGGCAGGGAGAGGGTGCTTGTGCTGGACGAGTGTTCACCCAGGACTATACCACGACGGTGAATATGCGTGTCACGTCGCTGGCGAATGCCTATAATTGCATGCCTGACTTATTGGAACCTCGGCTGGAGATTGGGGTGCAGTTGACAACCAAATGGGAGCAGACTACTCCCACGAACATTATATTGGAATAACATGAGGATGCGAGACATCAGACGATATACATGCTTATGGATGAGCACCTTGCTGCTTCTCCTGACAGCCTGCTCCAGTGACGGAGACACAGGAAGTACGGAATCACCTGTGTTGACCATCTATGTCTTTGCCCCGGAACACCCGCTCCTGATACGTGCGGCGGATATCAATGCCTCCGTAGAGGAGAGCGCCATCCACAGCCTGCAGATATGGGTCTTCGAGACGGGCACGAATCATCTGGTAGGCTATCTGGCTCCCAGTGACCTTCCTACGGAGGAGGGAGTGGTCTATCGGATGGAAGTCAGCAAGCATTTCGCTGATGCGGTCACCAGACCGAACGTTGATGTCTTTGTGGTGGCTAATACGGCATCTGTCGGCTTGACGCTGACAGGATTGACGACCCGCTCTGAGTTGGAGGACGCCGTCATCGGCAATGCCTACTTCTCTCCCAGTACGGTAATCCCGGAAACAGGACTTCCTATGTCGGGAGTACTCCGTAACCAGCCTGTGGTGGGTGACAGCCCCATCTTACGCATCGGTGACTATGGTGACATGGCGAAGGTGCAACTGACCCGTGCCGTGTCGAAGGTGCGTTTCGTCTTCAGTCAGACGACAGGGGAAGCACTCTCCATTCAGAATATCCGGATTGACGGGAATATGATACCCCAGGAAGAGTATCTCTTCTTAGGTACTGACGGAAAGAACTATCATGTGGGCTCCAGTTATAAGGCAGGTATCACAGACTTACTTTCGTCACCCCTCACTCCTATTAACGGCTGTGAGAACCCCACAGCCTATAACTACACGTCACAGGGGGCTCAGGCTTATGAGACCCTGATAGACCAAGGAGTCTCGGAGGGGGAACTGACCCAGGGCGGTCCCTACTATTTCCGTGAGACCGACAAAAAGATCAGTGGGAGCATCACTTACAAAGTGGGAAACGAAGAGGTTAAGAGTGTGCCTTTCAGTACCACTGCCGCAGGGAGTTTCTCCCGCAACCACTCGTGGATCGTCTATGCGTACTACGAGGGACTGTCGGGAATGCAGATCATAACAGTTGATGTCACCCCATGGGAGGAGAAAGACGATAGTCATACAATATATAATTGGTAAGCGCATGAGAGACAACGGAAGATATCAGGGATGTCCGATATGGATACTGGCAACATTGTTTGTCATGCTATTGGCAGCATGTAGCAAGGAGGATGGTACCGGCAGGGAGGAGAGAACGGCGCTGAGAATGGTGTCCATGATGCGTTCCAGTACTTTCACCGCTGCTACCGACTACTCCCCCCTCAAACTCTATTTGTACTCTGTGGAGGATGGGACCATGGAAGGACTATTCAGTTATTTCTCAGGAGAAACCATCTGGAAATCCAGTTTGGAAGTCACAGCCAGCCGCTCTTATGCCATCTTCGGTTTTGCGCCAGTCTCAGCAGGTACCGTCACGCTGACTGGTGTCTCTCTCAACGGTGCTACCATGAATATCTCGAATGTCAATGCCGTCAGTGCCGATGATATCTGTGTGGTTGTCGGTGTCCAACAACTGGAGACAAAGGAGACAGACAAGGATATTAAGCAAGGAGTGTTCAGTTTTACAGGGCAGGGACAGGATGAGAACTATGTCAACCTGCTGATGGACCACCTCTATGCCGCCGTCCGCTTCCAGATGACAATCGATGCGGATTACGCTTTGTTGCGCAGCATCAAGATAAAGAAGATGGAGTTACAGTCAGACAAGGGAACTTCCGATATCACTGTTCCATTGACCGCCAATGAGACTAACAGCAGTCCCGTGGGGACTGTAAACTATACGACATCGGGAACTGGTAGTTCCGCGGTGTTCTTCGATAGTGAGGCAGGCGTGGCGTTAAGTGATACGCAACTGACAGAGGCTACCTGCTGTTTCGTACCTCTTGTCGGGAACGGTCTTACCTTAAAAACGACCTATGAGGTGTATGACAGGAATCATCATCTGATTGGTGAGCGCCAGGCAATTAATAAGTTGCCGGATCTGGATGCGCGACGGGGACAGCGAGTGACCTTCTACATGACCGTTGCCCCGACCTACCTCTATCAATTGTCTGAACCTGATTTAGATAATCCGACCTTTACGGTCAATTAATATATAATTAGGTACGCGTGAAAGTTAAAGAGACCATCATAAGTTTAATCCTGTTGACTGCCATACCGGTACAGGCGCAGATTGTCATAGGCGGTAACGTCTATGGCGGTGGTAATGCCGGTGATGTAGGCGGTAACACCTCAGTCTCCGTGTATGCGGGCGACCTCAACAGAGTCTTTGGTGGTGCCCGTATGGCGGATGTCGGAGGTAGTGCCTCTGTGCACATCGATGGTGAGCATATGACCGACGACATCCTGATAAACTACGTCTATGGAGGTAACGATATAGCGGGGACGATCACCACATCCGCCTCTGTCCAGACCACTCCAGAGCGGAAAGAGATGACAGGTACTGGCAATGAGACCGTCACGACACAGCCCCATAATATTTTTATCGGACAACTTTTCGGAGGGGGAAACGGTGACTATGACTATTCAGAAGGCAGTGACTACGATGGTAAGACACGCCCCGATCTTGGCAGAACCAGTCTGGAACTGAGGGGCGGTACGATAGCCTATGTCTATGGCGGTGGTAATAATGCGACAGTGACGGAGGCAACGGATATCCGTATCGATAACAGCAGTGCGGTGACGACAGCCATTCCCGCAGGTGCCAGTGACGCTGACAATAAGTTGCTGCAGAACGGCTTTGCCCGTCTCTCTCAGATGGGAATCGGTGTCTTGGAGAGTGTCGTCCTCCGGGACACCTACCAGTTCTCACGGGTCTTTGGTGGCAATAACAAGGCTGAGATGAGCATCATGCCTGTCTGGCATCTGGAGAATGGTAAGATCGACAACCTGTATTCTGGTGGTAATGAGGGTAACATGACCAGTCCTACAGGCCTGTTGCTGGAGATTCCCGCTACTTCCAATATCACGGTCAATAATCTTTATGGCGGATGCCGCAAGGCTGACGTACGCCCCATGCGGGATGGCGTGGATGTGACGGCGCCGGCTTTGGCCGGTTACAGGTTCCCGGAAGGACTTCCCGCCCATGTCAGAATACTTGGAGGTAATATCAATAACGTCTATGGCGGTAATGATATCTCCGGTAAGGTTTGGGGTGGCTCCTCGGTCGGTATTTATCATAGTATCATCGGTGATGTATATGGTGGAGGAAACGGCTCGTACGCCTATACGGACAAGGAGTCACAGAAGAGTCATCTGGTCTATGGCGATTTTTATTACGACCCCCATACGGCAGCATCGTCCGTGGAGGCGTTGAACGCTTTCCGTCCCGTTACGGAGTCCGTGTCTCTCTTTGTGAGTGGCACGGAAACAGAGCACACCATTATCGGTGGTTCTATCTATTGTGGCGGAAACAGTACCACTCTTCGTAATGACGACCCCAATACGGATCCTTACTCAGAGTTGAAGATCGGCCCGTACGTCTATGCTGATAATGTGTTCCTTGGAAATAACGGTGTCAACATGATTGACGCTTCAGAGGACGGTGTGTTGCGGAAGTATGCCGACTCTGATTACAGTACGTTGGATTTGACACAGAAGACACAGTTTGACAAATATATGGAGGCTGTCTCCATGAATATCAAGCCACGTGTCGTCTTCGATGATACCTATGTGGATTATTCCACCTATTTTGGCTCTTTCTTTGGCGGTGGTAATGTGGGCAGTATCACCTACGACGGTTTGGTTACCCTGAATTTCGACAAGAAGATCATTATATATAGTAAGGTAGTAGGTGGCTGCAATAATGCCGATGTGGCAGAGAATTCAAATTATAATGCCCGTTACGAGGGGGGTATCACGGGTGCTCCCGATGCTATGACAGGCAATAAACTGGTGATGAATTTCAATGGTCTGAAGATACAGCCGAAACGCTGGAAAGATGCCAGTGACAAGAGTCTGGGACTGGTGTGGAACACCATTAGTGCCCGAACGGGAGAAGAAGTTGATCCTGTCACGTCGGGAAATCCTGGAGAAAGCACACAGGAGGATATTGACCGTCGTCTGACAGGCGGTAATATCTATGGCGGTTGCTATAATAGCGGCCATATCAATGGTAACGTGGTGATTAATATCAACGCGTCGTTGGAAGACAGGACAGGAGCATACGCCATCTTCGACGTGATAGCGGAAAATGAGGGAGAGGCAATTCTCTATGACAACAGGGAGAGCGGTCAGGCTTTCAGTATCCTGGAGCGTCGTTCAGGAGTGATACTCAACGAGCAGGGCATGGATGTGCTCGGCAGGGCATTGAACGTGTTTGGTGGAGGCTACGGTGCTGGCACGGAGATATGGGGTAGTACCACCATCAATATCAATCAGGGCTACGTGTTCCAGGTGTTTGGTGGCGGTGAGGCTGGTGTTATTGGCAGAAAAGATGAGAACGGCGATTACATCTATAATCCCCTTTATAGTACCTGTATCAATCTGAGGGGTGGCATTGAGGGTGTCTATAGAGGGCATACACAAGACACCTATACCAATGGTAATCAGGACATGGCGGAGGCTGAGTTCATCTATGGCGGCGGTTTCTTCGGAAAGATAGTTGGCGACACTCGTATAAACCTTGGCAACGGTCGTATCTTCAACTCTTTCGCGGGAAGTTGTAATGCTGATATCTTGGGAAATACCGAGACCTATATAGGACGTAATAGCAATAATGACTCTGATCTTGGCTTTCCATGGATTCGTGACCACGTATATGGAGGCAATGACCTTGGTGGTCTTATCCTGAACACTGGTAACAAGACGTATTATGACCGTGTAACCACAGACACCAAGAGTAAGGTGTATAATCCTGCGGCTGCCGAGACACCGTTGGTCACGAAAGCATCCTCTTATATTGAGTATGTTCAGGGACGTGCCGATTTTATCTTCGGTGGCTGCTATGGCTACTACGATTATACAGACAGGCATTTTCAGGAATACACCAATGAGGACGGCTCCCCCAAGGCAGGCTTTAGTAAGCCACGTATGGACAATGCCTTTGTCAACTTCAAGCCAAACAGCAATTCACGCAATGATGTCGCAAAGGTCTATGGCGCGGGTCAGGGTTATTCCGGGGAGGCAGACCGTGACCTGTTGCAGGACCGCAGTTATGTGCTGATAGATATCCCTCAGTCGTTGACTAACTTCCAGGACATGGAGGTGTTCGGAGCAGGCGACTATGGTGGTGTGGGTATGCGAATCACTCCAGAGGTCGCCAGGTCAAATGCCGATGGAGTGACAGCGGCTACAGTCGTCGATCTGGTGCGTGGACAGATCAAGGATGTGTTCGGTGCCAGTTATAAGGAGGGTGTTACCCGGCGTACCATCGTCAACGTCCCCACAGGGTCGACCATTCATCTGAACCGTATCTTCGGCGGCGGCTATGGGGTGACTAATGAGAAACCTTGTGATGTATATGAGGCGAATGTGAATTATCATAGTGCGGATGCCATAGCGGCAGGTGATCCTTATGATATTGATGCGAATGGATATCAAACGGCGGGTGGTGTCTATGGCGGTAATAACAACTGTCGTCGCACCCTTTATGCCAAGGTGAATATCGACACGAAAGTCGCCTCGAATGAGACAGGCTATACGGCTCGTGTCTTTGGCGGCGGCTATGGTAAGGATACCTGGGCACAGTATACGGAGGTCAACCTGAACGATGGGGCCGATGTCTATGAGGTCTATGGCGGCGGCTTCGGCGGTATGGTGCTCAACAAGGAGTCTGTTGACGCATGGAGCAGTTTTACTGTCGAGAATGAGAACCTGACGATTGATAAGACGATAGGCACAGGCTATACCGACGAGGGACTGGATGGCTATCTCGTTACCGCCAACACATTGGATGGGATGAAGTGTAATGCCAACGTCCATATCAAGAAAGGTGCCTGGGTGGGGAATTATGCCTATGGCGGTGGACTTGGCACTGATGCTACCGTGAGCGGAAGCACTTATATCGAATTACTTGGCGGGACTGTCAAGAAAGACCTCTATGCCGGTGGTACCAGCGGAGGTGTGATGGACAAGTTCAAACTGGGAAACGACGAGTTCGTCGCCACCACAAATGCCTATATCGAGGGCGGTACCGTTCGTAATGTCTACGGCGGTGGATGGGAAGGCAATGTCGGCTATACCAAGATGGAGAATGGTGTGGTCACAGAAAATATCCCCGGAAAGACCAATGTTGTTATCGGTATTCGTAAAGATCAGAATATAGACTTCAACGATTCTGAGATATTCCCTGATGGTTATGGTTTCTACAAAGGAATACCAGCCATTCAGCGTAACGCATACGCCGGCGGAGAGGGCGGCGCTGTCTACGGACAGGCAAACCTGACCTTCAATAACGGCTATATCGGGTTTGTCTTTGACAATGGCGGCTATGTCGAGAAACTTCATGATGAGACATGGGTGGATCATGTCGGCTTGAACCGCTTGTCAGACTGTGGTAATATCTTCGGGGGCGGTTATGACGACAATAGTAGCGTTGATAAGAGCCATGTCACGTTGTGGGGCGGTATTGTCCGTAACTGTGTCTTCGGGGGTGGAGAGATCGCCACGATAGGACGCGGCTCCACCAGGGAGAGCGGTGAGGATAACAAGATACGTGAGATAGAGGCAATCTATCAGGCGGGACAGACCCATGTCACAATGTATAACGGACATGTGAAACGGAATGTCTTCGGGGGTGGTAAGGGATATAATATCCTAGGCTATGGCGGTGTACACGGATTCTATACCGACGGCTATGTATTCGGTCAGACAGAGGTCTATATCCACGGTGGTGAGATAGGTACTGGCGAAGGACTTGCTGAGGGCTATGGTAACGTGTTTGGTGGCGGTGATGTCGGCTATGTCTATAGTAAGGGCTATTTTAACGCTGCCAGCAGACTGACAGGTACGGGTTCTCCCAACCACTATTATTATTATGATGAGACAGGTCACTTGACAGAGGACTGTAAGGTGATTGTCTCACCGATGCTTCAGGTCAGGGAGTCTGGAACACCTATTACTTTTGGCGGAGAGACTTATGGACCTTACGATTACGTGCCTACCGATTACCTTAACACGTTGCCTGCCGACAAGACCGCGACGGGGTGGATGAATCTATATACAGGTGATAAATTACCCGATGGTACTGTCAATCCCGATGACCCCGATGAGCGTGGCATTCATATTCGTAACGCAGTGTTTGCCGGGGGTAATGTGTCTTCCAACAGTGAGAGTTACAACAACGCCACGACGGTATTCGGTAATACCACGGCGACGCTTTATGATGTCTTCCACCGTGACTTCATTACAGTGGGAACGGAGCACACGGGTGGACTCTATGGCGGTGGCAACCTGTCGGTGGTGGACGGCTATCGTGAGTTGAACATCACGAACTATGGTACCGACTATTACGGAATGGATGAGCAGATCTCCTTGGAGCAATATCAGACACTGACGAACCGTGAGCGCGCCTATTTTAAGTTGGAGTACCAATGTCAGCAGGCAGTGACGATAGAGGGTAAGGCGTATCAAACAGGTGACCGTATCAGTGAAGACGAATATAATGCCCTTCCTGCCAGTTATCGGAACACGAGTTACTGGATTCAGTATGGTTTCTGCTCTATCTATGCCGGACGCCTGCTGAATACCATCCAGCGCGCCGACTTCTGTGGCGTGTATGGTAGCCGTCTGGTGCTGCAGGGGGCGAAAGACCGCGTCGCTGATGTCGCCGATGCCACCGAGTATACTATCAACCGTGTGGGGGAGGTGTCGCTGAACCGACAGTTGTTTGTCTCGAATAATACAGAGGCACACGGTAACTATTTCGGCATCTATAGTGTGGTGAACTACATGGGCAACCTGACCAGTGACGTTAAATTCACTGACAAATACCGCTATGTGGAGAGAGGTGATGTCAAAGAGGATGCAAGTAAGAGTTATTATGACTGGAAGACAGAGCACTTGGGAAAGCGCGAGCGTAACAACGGTACCTCCTATAATCAGGTGGCTCTCGCCTCTGGTGTGTTCTTGGAACTGACCTCGGAGACAAGTACTCCCACGAACAAGGTCTATGGCGATATCACTGGTATCGTGGAACTCGACCTGATCAATGTGAAGAAAGATATCGAGGGTGGCGGTTTCGTCTATGCCAGGAATGAGCATGGCGTAAGCACACTTCATGATGATTATGAGAATGTGATCCTCTCGGAATATAATAAGGCAAGGACAGGAATCCGTGATGAGGCTCGCACCCATAAGCGTTTCACCTATGACGACTCTAATCGTCTGGATCATCAGACTTCCGGCAACTTCATCCATAAGTCGAAGCGTATTGTTGATGACTGCTACCCCAACAATGGGGTCTACAACGATTACGAGAAGTCGCCGGCTCATTACTGGTTCATCAAAGGTGAGGTCTATATCTACGACCAGATAGTGTCCGCATACGCGGGTTCCGCATCAGCCTACTCAAAGGAGGTGAAGATTCCGCTGACGATTACGGCAGGCTCCAATGGTAAACTGCAACTGCTCAACGTGCAGCCCAGTCTCTATGCCTACTATGCCGATGAGGTCAGAAGCAGTAAGATATCCTCCGATGGCGTGAAGGTCGATAATGAGCGCATGACCTACCATCTTAATGATGTCATCTCCTGGTGGGATTGGAACCAATTGTCCCAGAATGAGCAGAAATATTTCGTCAAGGACACCTACGTCAATGTGGACACCTGTTATGTAGGCGGCGAATATTATCCTTCCGGCACTTATGTGTTGGAGAATGACGCGTCTGTCCATGGCGGCAACGGGTCTCAGACCGCTTATCAGTTGTTCCTGGTCAACCATCCTGTCATCCATGACAAGAATAACCAGGAGGTGACAGACCTCACCACACTGTTCCACCCGTCCAACAACATCAGTCATGCTAATGGCTATGTGCTTACGCTGGATATGAACAGCCCGAAGGACTGGGACGACTGGTATAGTCCTGTCAAGACCGTTGACGGTGGAAAGATAACGAAAGAGACCTATAACCTGCAAACTACTGATAAGTCGAAATATCGTGAGGGTCCGACATTCACCCTGACGGGAGAATCTGGTCTGTATGGTCAGCGAGAGTATGGGGTGGGAGAGATTGTCTCTAAGGAAGTCTACGACGACTATACGTCGACTGTCGGCAGGATGGCTCAGCAACCTACTGGTCAGGCAAGCGTCGAACCTGCTTATGTCGCTTTGGCAGATTTCGGGAACACTCAGGCAGGCAATGCTATCTCCGAGACTGAGTATAATGCGTTAGCCGACAAGTCTAACTTTGCGCCTGCGATGGTTTGCGTCAACACCCTGCAGATAGGCGAGACGGAATACCTGCTCATGGGTGAGTTGGTATCGGCGACAGACGAGAACCTCAATGCCTTGGCTCAACAGTACATGACTTACAACAACGGCAAAGTCAATGCGGACCGTATCGACAATATCGCTGATGCACTGGAATATGTGAAGTCTCATCTGTCGGACGCTTACTGTATCACCAGTGACGGTCTCTATGGTGGACAGTATTTCGAGGCAGGTGAGAACTTTAGCGCCATCAAGTCATGGTGCTCACTGACGGATACCCGCCATCATTTCAACTTCAATTACGATGCCTTCGACGTACTGGTGGATCCCGACTATCACGGGGAAGGCTATACCTCGACTTATTACCGTAGTCCGTACAGTGATGTGAAACCGGTGGAATACGAGGCAGCCTATGATGGAACCGACCCGTTGACTTATTACGACAATGACGGAACCAGTCATACTGTCTCCAGTGGTGCTGCCATTGACCGTGAGGCCTATGAGAAGGTAAGGAATGATCAACTTCATTATACGAAGATACAGGTAGACAAGGGTGCCGATACTCAGACTGTATATATCGCCAAAGAGAATATGCTCAGCAACGGCACACCGTATGCCAAGGGACAGGAACTGAGCGAGAAAGACTACAGGGCATTGAGTGATGCCAACAAGGCGAAAGTGGATATCGTGGAACTCCAGAAAGAAACCGTTGCGACAGTCAAGTATTACTGCTATGAGACGTATTCTCCGGCGACAACCTTCTCTACGGAAAAGGGAACGGCAGGAGAGAAGGGGTCAATTATTTCACAGACCGTCTTTAACGACTTTATTCCTAATTACCAGAAGTTCTTCACCATTCAGGGAACAGAGCCTACCGAGACGACCACTCTTTACGTGTCACGGGAGTCGAATGCAAAGGACTTGACATCCGAGAAGGTCATCACGGTAGTCTATCAATATACCTATTATGAGCCTGATGACGAGGGGGAGGGTGTCAGTCTGGTCAACGAACTGCATGTCCTGAACATCCATCTGCAGATGGAGAATGGTGCTCCGGAGATCGGGCAGTTGAACACACCGCCTGCCGTGCTGCCGGGCAATACGTTGGGAATGAAGGCACCGGCTGTGAACCCTGGACTCTATGAGGTACTGACCAGCGGTTGGGAGTTGTTCAACTCAGAGGACGATGCCATGCTGCACCGTAACGGCATACCTTTCACGAACAATGGTACCCCGCTCTACTGGTATCAAAACCAGAAAGTATGGCTTGCTTTCTATTCGAAGACCTATTTGGGCAAGACCTATTCGAACTACGTGCCATTGACAGTCGCCAACTATCATGACCTTGATGCGGTGATGGCGGATAAGGAGCACCATCTCTATGTGGATCACCCCGACGTGATGCGCAACTCGAAGATATACATCGACAACCGTATCTGTGAGAGCGATCCTACGAAGAGTGAACTCGACCTGTTGAAGGATTTCTTCGACCTGAGTGTGAACGGATTGACCGGTCACTCTCCGCTTGACAGTCATGTCAAGGGTGGCGCAGATCTGGAGTTCATCCTGAACAGTGATGTCAGTCCGAAGGCATACACCAATTGGACACCTGTCGGCAATGCGGGAGGACAGTGCTTCGAGGGCACGCTGCATGGTGACGGTTATACCGTCAGCGGACTCAGTAATTCGCTGTTTGGCAATCTCTGCGGCAGTGTCTATAACCTCGGTGTCACAGGCTCATTCACCTCGGCAGGTGTCGTTGATGAGGGTGAAGGCTATGTGGAGAACTGCTGGATCAATACCACAGGAACGCCTGACGGCAGTGTGAAGGCGGTCTTCGGCAACCCGTCAGGAGGTAGTGGCACGCAGATTGCCAACTGCTACTATCCTGCCACGAAGACGTACAATACCACAAGTAATGGTCGTGGTCTGGCTCGTCCGATGAGCGAGACTGACTTCTACAATGGTATGGTAGCCTATAACCTCAACGGCTTCTATCTGAACAAACGCTACTACGATAAACAGTTGACCAGTGGCAGTTCCTACCAGTATCTGAAGTCTGAGAATGGTATACTGCAAGAGCAGATGAGCACGGGCTATTATCCTTCAGAACCTGACTGGCGTTTGGGTAATGTCGGTTATGTGGAGAATCGCTATAAGGACGGTGACTTTATCTATGCCGCCGGTTCTATCCCTGACTCTTATGATGAGCGTATGAGGGTGACCCACGATGGAAATTCCACCATCATCAATTATGTTCCCATCTGGCCTGATGACTATATCTTCTTCGGACAGACACTGACCTATGGCTATAATTCGTCACGTCCGCATAACGACCTGCCGGTACATGTCAACAAGAGTGGTGGCCGCCTGCCTCTGACCACTCAGAGCAACCGTGTATACCGTGCTCCTGCCTATTATCAGAACAAAACGAAGGATATGGTACACTTCAACCTCTGGGCTAACCTTGCCGCATACTCCAAACCGCTCACGGTGACAGATACAAACCTGAAGCCTGCTTATCCTGACATGACGGCTGTCGACTTCAACGGACATGGTGATACCAACTACGGATTGGGACTCAATGCCGACAATCACAGATACTTCTATCTGCCGTTGCTCGACAATGAGGACGGACTGCTCAGTATCGTGAACAACGGTGAGACGCCTAACCTCTTAGTCTATGCACCTGATGCCACAAAGAATGCCAAGACGCATGAGGTATTGTCAGACTATTTCGTTGAGCCCGTCTACACCGATTATTATATAAACGACAATACCCGCAGGGTCAACAAGGCTCTAACGACAGCCGTTGACGGTCACCTCGTGCAGAGCAATCTGGTTGCTGTCAGCGACCATCTGCTGGTCGACAAGCGAGACTTCAACTGTCCTATCGCCTACCGTTTCGCTGATGACAAGCGTATGTGGTACCAACGCACTCCTGACCGTTACGTCAGTCTGACCGAAGGCTGGGAGACTGTCAGTCTACCTTTCGCTGCCGAACTCGTCACCACCCATCAAAAGGGTGAGATAACCCACTTCTACAGTGGCAGTCGTTCTGTGGATGGTGAGACGAAGATAGGTCATGAGTACTGGCTGCGTGAATATAAGGGTAAAAAAGATGAGACGGGTGATACGTTCACCGCCATCTTTAACTATCCGACATCAGCAGGTCATGATGCAGATAAGCGGGTAACCAATACCTTCCTTTGGGACTACTATTATAGTGCTGCCAGTCAAGAAGATGTAAATACTGATACCTATCAAACCTACTACCGTGAAGCCCGCAATCTGCAGGCATATCCGTTGCTGACTCAGGCTAAGCCTTACATTATAGGATTCCCGGGCAAGACCTATTATGAGTTCGACCTTAGTGGTCAGTGGACTGCTCAGCATACGGCAACTCCTGTTCCGTCACAACTTGACAGGCAGGTGATTTCCTTCGTCTCGGAGACAGGTATCACTATCGGTGTCAGTGATGACGAGCAGGAGGGAACCGCTCAGGACGGTTATATCTTCAAACCGAACTACAGCAGTAAGGCGCAGACGGGCTATCTGCTCAATGCCGACGGCAATCGTTTTGAGCAGGTGGTAACACCTGCTGCCCTTGTACCCTTCCGTCCGTATTTCGTGGCAGGCTCATCCTCATCACGTAGGTCCATCCAGTATATTACCTTCGATAGTGACGACTCGTCCTTTGCCATCAAAGATGAGCGTGACCCGTCCGAAGGTGAGGTAGGAGGTCTGACGTTCTTCACCAAGCGCCATCAGATAGGTGTCACCTCATCGCTCCGTGAGGCTGCCGATGTCGAGATATACAACGTGAATGGCCACATGCTGTTATCGTTCACCGTTCAGCCGGGTGAGACCATTGAGCGTGACATACCAATAGCAGCCGTCTATATTGTCCGTGCAGCCAATGGTCGTTACACGAAGAAGTTAGCAGTTAAATAAATAGAAAAGATATGACACAAGATATGACAAACAAAGGATTCCAAATACACTTCCTTCTCCTTTTTCTGCTGCTGATACTTGGAGGTAGCAAGGTGTGGGGACAGACACTTGATGAAGGGTTCTATTATATTGCTAACAATAATAAAAAAACCTATAATAGTAGCAATCAGAGTGCTAATTTTTATCTGACCGCTGCGACCGGCTGCTACTATACTGTGAATGATTCGGGTGTCACGACGTATGTGACCGATGACAATGGCATGCCCTTCTTGACGACATACAAGAGTTTTTTTCACAGTGCATCTAAAGATGCCATTTGGCAAGTTAATAAGTATGTAAAAAACAATACAACCTACTATAGGTTCATTAATAACGGAAAGCAATTGGTTGCTAATGATCCTTTGGTTGTTAATAATCAATATCGTCGTATTGCTGTCCACTTGGAAGATGTAGAGACGGTGACGGACAATTCCCTTTTCGTACTTACTAAGGTTACGGGGAAAGACTACTATACCATCCGCCCCAAGGATGTCGCGACTACTTTGGCTTTGAATCCTGCTACCAACAATTATGACCAGACAGGACCTGTTACTAGCCAGGGTAACGGCTATGGTGGCTTAATCGGACTTGGAAACTCAACGGACGGTAACTCCTTCTGGTATTTCGAGTCTGCCTCTTCCGAGAGTCTGGTGGCGGCTCCCACCATCACTTATGCTGACGGTACCATCACGATGAACACCTTTACAACTGAGGCGGCTATCAAATATACGACAGATGGCTCTGCCCCAACGTCTACCTCTACTCAATATTCTAGTCCTATAAATATTAATGTAACAAGTTTTCCTTATGGTCCGGTCTATACAATTAAAGCTTTGGCTCAAAAGGGAGAAAATAGTTCTCAAATTACGTCGCAACTTTTAGACCGGAGTTTGACAACTCCCATTATCAGTATTGCAGAGAATGGAAATAAGGCAACCATCACAATAAGTAGTAGTCAGGATGGAGTACAGTTCTATTATTCAACAGATGGAACAAATCCTTCCAAAAGTAGTGGCACACATTATGTAGAACCCTTTGAGATTACAATTAATGAAGGAATTCAAACTGTGGTGAAGGCAGTAGCCGTTTCAACAGTTAGCGAATCCGATTATACCTCTTCTGTTGAAGAAGTTCTTGTCGGTGCCTCCGATCTTTCAGGCTTATATTACATCCAAAGTGTTAAAAGTACAGGTAATTATCTGAATGTTTCGACAACAAAGAATGCTTCTGATGAACTGTATGCAACTACGGGAACGACTCGTAACGAGACTGCCGTATGGCAACTAATAAAGAATGAGGCGTACTATTATATTAAGCACTATGCTGATGATACATACTTAACTGCCGATCCGTCATCATTGACCAATTCTGCCTTTCTTTCGGCTACACCATCTGATAATGCGCTGTTTTCTGTTACAAAAGATGACGAGCAGATTCTAATCAAGCCTAAGAATGCTAATAATGAAGGTAGCGATTATATATGCTATAATGGCACGAATTCACTGATATTGGGTGCAAATACTTCAGATGAGGCAAAATGGAAGTTAGTTGATATCCCATCAAAGCCTTGGGCTTCGCGAAGTGATATTGTTGTTACATTGGGTAATCAGTTGGGCGACATTTATTATACTATCGGCATTTCTTCCAACGATGAGGTTCCAACGTCTTCATCTATTAAATATACCACACCGTTCTATATTGACTATGGACCACAATATAAAATCCGATATGTCAGTATTTATAAGGATAAACAAAATGAAGAGCATATATCGGAAGAGGCTGTTTTTTCACCAAAAATAGGTGTAGCCGAGCCACAAATTACTTATAGTTATAACGCTTCGGAAGAGAAATATTATATAACTGTCAGCAATGGGCAACAAGGCGTTTCCTACCGATACACTACCAACGGTGACACCCCTTCAGCCACAAGCGGGACGGAATATAACGGACCATTCCCTTTAGCCGCTGGGGAGTATACGATAAATGCCATTGCTTATAACACCGTGAGCGGCACGGCCTATCCTTCCGCAGTAATAACCCAGACCGTCCAATTGGTGGCGGCGAAAGTGATTAGTTCATATAGCGGTATCGAGGACCTTGCAGGGTCCTATATTCTTGCTCAGGATTTCTCGCCCACAGGAACACTGCCCGAAGGGGACTTTACAGGAATGCTTGACGGTCAGTATCATCCTATCACCCTTACCGCTCCTCTGTTTAACACCGTCAACGGGGCAACGATTAAGAACGTCGTTATAGAGTCTGCCAATATTAGCGGCAGTGGAAATGCAGGTGCCATCTGTAAAGAAGCAACAGGAACGACACGAATATATAACTGTGGTGTGCTGGGCGGTTCGATTAGTGGCTCGGGCAGTGTGGGTGGTATTGTTGGTAAAATTTCTGATAATACACGTGTGGTTAATTGTTACAACTACGCTTCGATTTCTGGGGGAACTTATGCTGGTGGTGTTGTTGGGCAGAATGATGGTACAACTACCCGAGTGGCACTTTGCATGATGTATGGAGATCTTAGAGGAGGCAGTTCTGGATCATCACCCGTATATGCAGGCAATCATACATCGAATTCTCAGAACTTTACTGAGTACAATTTCTGGCGTAGTAAGGCTTCTGTTTCCTATTCTGCCTATAATGATCAACTTGCTATTGATAAAGATGAGTATCTGACTCGTTTCCCTTTCTACCGTCATATATTGAACACGCATCGTGAGTTGGCATCCTATTTTTTATTTGGTGATTATGCAGAAATACATGTAAGCGAGATAGGGCACTGGGTGCTGAAGAAAGATGTTGCTTATCCTATCATAGAAGAGTGGAAAACTAATACGAAGAAAACCACCCAAGATATAAAGAAGAATTTGCCTAGCACTACTGCTACTGGAGCAGGGAAGTTGCTTAATAATATTGGAGACGATGGCTACTATACGGGTGATGGCACAAAAGTCACTGCTATGGGTAATGCTGGCTATCTAAAGGTGTATGTTACTATCAATGGCACATCTTGTGGTTCTGTTGACCTTCCTATTACCGATATGAACGAGGCAAACTATGACTACACATGGGGAAAGGTCGTGTTACCCTTTGCCAATGAGTTTAGTGGCTGGGATCGAGACTACTCCAGGATATGTACTGGTTGGGAGATAACCAGTATTACTGGTGGGACGGCAGGTTCTTTTGCTAATTATGATGTTGCTGATCGTGATTGTACGGCGAAGGACCTATATGCTAATACTGATTATATTTTTGCTCAAGGAGGCAATTACATTGTGCCCTATGGCGTTACATCAATTTCTATCAACGCTCATTTTGCGAAAGCATACTATCTGAGTGATGCATCTTATGAAATGGGATATAACGACTCTTTTAGTGGGCAAACATATTTAGGGGGTATCGTGCCTACGACTTATCATGGTCAGACAGTATATACAAGCCTCTCAACTTTAGTTAGCCAGTTGGAAAATACTACAAATCCTCATGATCAGGCAATTGTTCTTGTGGGTAATTTCCACTATAATATTAAGACGCTTGGTGGCAGTATTTTGAATAAGGAAAAAGCAATCACTATTATGAGTGTCGACGAAGACAATAATCAAGAACCTGATTACGGATGGTACACTTGTAATACAAGTGGTCGACTGGAAGTTCCCCCTTTACGCTTCGATTTTGTGCCTAACATTGAAATGGGTATGTCGTCGCGTGTAGGAAGCAGTATATATCCAGGTATCGGTATCTGGCACACGCGTGGTTGGTTTGAGTTAACGGAGACTTGTGTCAGCAACATGATACAGTGTGAAATTAACTCAAGTGACTTTACGAACAATGACAACGATAAGGGTAATAATCGTTGGATAGCCAACAGTGGTTGCTTTGTGCAGATTGTCAGGGCAAGAGATGGCAAATGTACCAAACTGAGTTATATCCAGATTGGCGGCAATGCATACGTGAAAGAGTTGTATCCAGGTTCTCACAGCGACCAGGCCCGTGAAAACAAGGCTGTACCTATTATCGTCACTGGTGGTCAGGTGGATGAGTGCTATATGACTGGTTATACGGCAGGGGGAACGTTGACAGGTGATATGCTATATTTCTGGTCTGCAGGTGGTAAGATAGGTAAGTTCCTTGGGGCATATCTTGAAGAGCCGACAGCCGCTGGTCTAACCGCTAAGGTTGATCATGCTCTTGTTGGACGTTTCTTTGGTGGTGGTACGTCAAGTTCTGCACGTATCAAAGGTAATATAAATGTTATTATCAACAATTGTGTGGTTGATTTCTATTGCGGAGGTCCTGAGTTTGGTAATATGTCTAGTGGAAAGGTGGTAACCACGCATGCTATAGGTACCACTTTTGGCAAATATTACGGTGGAGGATTTGGCGGAACATCAATCACGTATAACCGAGAGAGACAGAATTCAGGCGTAACTTTTTCCACTGCAACTAAAGCATACGATTTGCCTTTCACTCATTACACTAATTTCAGATTGAAGAGAAGCGATGCCGTTAGCCATAACAGTCAAGGAGGGGTAAACCCAAGTAGTTATCTTGGTCTTGGCACCTGTTACAAATTTGAATATATTTATCACTCTGATGGTTCTAAAGGCGTATCGCGTTTCTTTACTGGTTATGCTCAGTTTGATTTGGCAACGACAGGTAATGTGATTAATGATCTTAAGAATTGTAAAATATCCGGAGATTTTTATGGGGCAGGTTGTCAGGGAAAAGTAGATGGAACAGTGACCTCGACTTTGACAGACTGTGTGGTGGAAGGAAGTGCATTTGGTGGTGGCTATAAATCTGAGTCAAATGAAGTGGATGTATACCCAACGACACAACCGACATATTCTGTCTATACCAAAGAAACGGGTATCTTTTCAGAATTTGGTACAGTGGAACCAGAACATTATTATTGGGTCCAAGGCGATGCAAATCATGATGATGTAGCAGGAACTGGCGAAAATGCAGGCAAGTTGTTCACCAGTAAAGATATTGATATGACAGAATTAGGCGACGTTACTGGCGCCATTAGTCTAACTATTACAACAACGGAATCTGGTGAAAGCACGATAGGCACTGCCGGTGATGGTAGCACAGGTAATGTGTTTGGCGGTGGAAATGAGAGTCTGTCGCTCAATAATGTCAGTGTAACCATCAATGGTAATACGAAGGTTCTCGGTTCGGTTTATGGTGGTGGTAATATTGCCTCAGTGGGTACGTTTACTAAGAATGATGACGACAAACCTACATCTTGCACAGAGAATACCGGTAAGTGTACGGTAGTCATCAGTGGTAATGCAGAGATAGGTCCCAATGGTATGCAGATGCCAGCATTCTCTGGTCATGTGTTCGGTGCAGGTAAGGGAACGGTGGATCCTCTCTTTGATGATTATGAGAAGACTGAAGCAGCGAAACAGGACGCAATTGCAAATATGACCGATGGTGAACTTCAGGCTAAACTGAAGGTGTTGGAAGGTATGGCATATGTCAACAATACCGATGTCACTATCAGTGGTAGTGCGTTTGTAAAAGGCTCCGTCTATGGTGGTAGTGAGAACGGTCATGTATTGGCGAATACTAATGTGAAGATTCAAGAGAATTGCCAAATAGGTAATGGAGATGGTATCAATAGGCTCTATACAGACGAGGATTGGAATTCTACGTCATTGAAGGAATGTGCCAGTTGGTCTTATGATGTAACTACGACAGGTGTTCCTTATGACAAATATCATGGTACTACAGGTTATGACTCCAAGGGCGGTGCAACAACAGGTACTGACGGACATACCTTTTATGGCAATGTGTATGGTGGCGGTAGCGGCTATTTCCCCTATGCACCAGGTAAATGGTTACGCTCGGCAGGCTCTGTAGAGGGTAAAACCGTTGTGAATATTAAAGGTGGTCATGTATTGAGTTGTGTATATGGTGGTAATGAAGTAACTGATGTGACAGGCAATTGTACCATTAATATGTCGGATGGCACGGTTGGTGTACCTCGCACGAAAGATGAGAGACTGGCACATCCTGTCCTTGGAAATGTCTTCGGTGCAGGAAAGGGCGACAAGCGTGTGCTTTTCAATACGTGGACTAATGTTGGAAATACTTCAGTGAATATCTCTGGTGGTAAGGTTTATGGCTCTGTATTCGGTGGTGGTGAGGATGGTCACGTGCTGAACAATGCTGTGACAACCATCAGTCAGACTCCTGTTATCGGTATCACGGGTGAGTCTGGCTTCGATGGCAATGTGTTTGGCGGTGGGCGTGGCTCGTCTACTGCTTTAACTGCTGGAGTCGTAGGTGGTAATGTGACGCTCAATATCCAAGGCGGTGAGATGAAAGGTTCTGTCTATGGCGGTGGTCGTCTGGCTTCAGTGGGTACACATTTCACGAATCCTGAGGCAGAAGATTATGGCAAGTTACAGACACCAAGTGATGCTCATGGAAACATCACCGTCAATCTGACTGCTGGTGTCATTCATCAAAACGTTTATGGCGGTTGCATGGGTATTGCGGAACTAGACAGTGAAAACAAGAGACAGGATGCCCTTGGTATCTCGAATAATGTGCTGTTGAAGTTGAATAAGAATGTGGCGGAAGATGCGAAAGGATGTATCGTGAAAGGCAACATCTTCGGTTGTAATAATGTGAATAGTACACCGAAGGGAAATGTCGAAGTGCATGTGTATGGCACACAGAATGCTGATGCTTCGCAGATTGCAAACACCGAGGCTAATGGCAATAATTCGGCTGTAACAAATGCTAAGGTCAGTGGACGTTACGATGTAAAAGCCGTCTATGGCGGTGGTAATCTGGCGGCGTATGTGCCGACCGTCGCTAACGCTTCCACGAATGTCATCATCGATGGCTGCGACCTGACGAGCATACAGACAGTGTATGGCGGTGGTGATGCCGCCTCTACGCCTGCCACGAGTGTGACGGTGAACGGCACCTTTGAGATAGAAGAGGTGTTTGGCGGTGGCAACGGCTTGGATGCCTTGTCTGATGGAAGACCTAATCCCGGCGCCAACGTGGGCTATAAGAACTATACGTTATATAAAGAGGAGGCTGGTGAAGTCGTGGCATATGACGCCACAGATGCCGACACGAAAGAGCACCGTGTGGAAAAATATGCCTATGGCTCTGGTGCCGCCAACGTAACCATCTACGGAGGTATCATCCATCGTGTGTTCGGTGGCTCTAACACCAAGGGTAACGTGCGTTTCTCGGCAGTGACGATGTTAGACAACAATAACGACTGCGACTTCAGGATTGATGAGGCGTATGGTGGCGGAAAGAGTGCCCCGATGGATGCGGAGGCTGTCCTGCACATGGCTTGTATTCCAGGACTGAGTGCGGCATACGGTGGTGCTGAGGCTGCCGATATCCGGGGTGACGTGACACTCACCATCACCAACGGAACCTTCGACCAAGTGTTTGGTGGTAATAATATCAGCGGTACCATAGCGGGTGTGATCAATGTGAACATTGAGGAGACGGGATGTAAGCCTGTCATCATCGGCGAACTCTATGGCGGTGGTAACCAGGCACCTTACAGCGGTCATGATGGTAGCGGTCCCACTGTCAATGTACGCTCATTCACCAGTATTGGTGACATCTATGGTGGCGGCTATGGACATACCGCCATCGTGACAGGTAATACCACCGTGAATATCAATGTCAGCGAGGGCAAATATAAAGATAGGGTCATCGGAGAGAATGCTACCACAGAGACCATCCGGAAGAATGACGCCGAGGCAGAGGGAGGCTATCCAGTACCCTCACATGCCAAAGGTAAGATCGGCTCCATCAACAATGTCTATGGTGGTGGTAATGCCGCAGATGTCGTCGGTAATACAACGGTTAATATCGGTACGTTGGCGACAAACACTTTCGTGTCCTTGACCGACGACGGGGAGACAGGGGATGTGGACGAGCGTGTCAAGGAGGTGCTTGGTGTCGACATCCGTGGTAACGTCTATGGTGGTGGTAACGAGGCAGCGGTGACAGGAAATACCAATGTACAGATTGGTGTAAAGGATGAAGACTAATTCCTCCATTTTCGATAAATAGGGTAAAGAAAACACAAGAGGATACGCCATACCATGGCTATTAAACGTTGAGTGAATACTCAAGTGATCTTTTACTTAATGACCACAATCCAGGAGTTTTTGCGAATTTCTTTTTTCCTGAATGTCATAATAGTGAATATAAAAGCGTTCTTTGAGTGTAAAGACGAAATAAGGATCTCGGCGGTAGGAACTGCCGGGGTTTCACAATATTGAAGTAGAACTAAAAACGATATAAAAACCATGATGAAGTTAAGACATAGTAACACATTAGAGGAGGATTTGGTTATTACAGATGGTAAGTTTACTATTATATCGTCAATGGTAAAAAGTATCTTATGAAGTAAGATGGATGATGTAAGATGTAAGAAATACTTATGGATGCTGCTGTGCCTCATGCTGATGGGGTGTGGCAGCATCCACGAGGGTGATGAGGTGATAGAACGGGTAAAGGTGGGGGACAGAGTGCCTGCCTTTACAGTGGATGTGGTGAAGGACGGTAGTCATTCGACGTTCTCCACTAATAGTCTGACAGGGGAGACTGTCATCGTGTTCTTTAACACGTGGTGTCCAGACTGCCAGCGGGAGTTGCCGGAGTTGAATGACTATTATCTACGACACAAGGAGGATGAGGGTTTCCAGATGATTGCCATCAGTCGTGGGGAGGGAGCAGACACGGTGGCTCCTTTCTGGGAGGAATATGGATTGCAGATTCCTTATTCCGCACAGGAGGATCGTAGCGTGTTTGAACTCTTCGCCTCGTCAGTGATTCCACGAGTGTATGTCGTCTCAGCGCAGGGTATCGTGACGAGGGTTCTTATTGAGGACTTTGATATAGGCAAATAGCAAGCCCAGGAGAGCGGCAAGGGTTACCCCCGTGGAGTTGGCGGCAAGATCGAGCCATTCACCACTACGTGTGGTGGTGCAGTATTCTTGCAGCAGTTCGATGATGCCACTCATGAGGATAGGGGCGAGGAAGGCAAGCAGGAAGAGTTTGCTTTTATCTAATGCGGTATGCTTACGGAGATATTCCCACCAGATGACGCAGCAGGTGCCGCCATACATCATAATGTGTACCCACTTGTCGATGAACTCCACTCCGTCTAACGGTGTCTCAGGGAAGAAGGGGAGGAACGACAGGATCCAAATGATGAGGATGCAAAAGGAGGAAAAGGGGTATTTTCTTACAAATTGAATCAATTTCCGCATATTTACTTATTATTTGGGTGCAAAAGTAAGAAATATTTTATATTTTTGCAAGCGGAAAGAAAGATATTATGGGAGAAAGAGCGAATTTCGGGAGTAAACTAGGTGTCATCCTTGCCACGGCAGGCTCTGCTGTGGGCTTGGGAAATGTATGGCGCTTTCCTTATATGACTGGTGAGAATGGTGGTGCCGTCTTCATCATGATTTATGTGATCTGTGTGGTACTGCTTGGCATTCCCTGTATGATCAGTGAGTTTATCGTGGGTCGTCATGGTCAGGCGAACACCGCACGTGCTTTTAGAAAACTGGCAGGCGGTACCCCTTGGGCGTTGATCGGTTACATGGGTGTGCTGACGGGTTTCTTGATTACAGGTTATTATGCGGTGGTTAGTGGCTGGTGTCTGCAGTATATCTTCGCCTCATTGATCGGACATCTGAATGGAGACCCCGAGTATTTCAAGACCTATTTCACGGAACTTGCCACCGACCCTGTGAAGCCCGTGCTGTGGACCGTCATTATCTTAGGTATCACCTATCTGATTATCGAGCATGGGGTAAGGGATGGTATCGAGCGTGCGTCAAAACTGCTGATGCCTACCTTGTTTATATTATTGCTCATCATCGTGGGAGCAGCCTGTATGCTGCCTGGTGCTGATAAAGGTATCGAGTTCCTGTTCAAGCCCGATATGTCGAAGTTCACAGGCGATGTGTTCTTGGGCGCCTTGGGGCAGAGTTTCTATTCGCTGAGTATCGCCATGGGATGTCTGTGTACCTATGCCA
>ERZ842401.1716-NODE-1716-length-30570-cov-9.917942_pt1 | contig 30570 bp, 54 predicted proteins | sample MGYA00521270_ERZ842401 | MGnify/ENA primary metagenome ERZ842401 (study PRJEB31892, sample SAMEA3878208) | bioreactor metagenome | biome: Moose rumen | place: Sweden | collected 2011-10 | study: EMG produced TPA metagenomics assembly of the PRJEB12797 data set...
GTCATTCGAGTAGGACAGGGAACTACTCGCATACAAGCACGAAGGACCCGCATTGCCATTCGACACATTGCCCGAATTGCCACCCACGAGCCCGAGTCTATCGCTTGATGTCGAGTAGTATTGATAGTCGCAAAGTCCGGTTGTCGAACTGCCTGATGAATTCGTACCAAGACCCCAAAATGGCAGGGTTGTGATGATTGCATTGGGAGTTCCCTGGGCCTTGAAATCACTCGTAGAGTGTGCCTTGTTCGATGAATTATCTGTCGGAATAGCGTTCTGTCCGATGTAATACGTTCCGCCGCTTCCGTAGAAATCATCGATAAACTCCCAGTTGTGGCCCCATCCATCCTCGATGAATGCCTTGACAGCAGCCGAATCCGAAGTGGATGTTGATGTGGATCCTGCGAACGGGCCCATGCTATTTGTCTGTCCGCTGACCTTTGCACCATAGTTCTTTCCGCCCTGTCCGATCCTGGCCTGTGCGTTGAAACTCTTACATGCAAAGATAACAAGTATTCTCCAAAGATTCCACTGATGGAAATTCCACACCATTGCCTTACCATTCTGGATAGTCTTCCCTGTAGCAGCACTACGGAATGTCGGCCTTGTAGTGTTGACCGTTGAAGTGGCTCCGGATTTGGAATACAGAACACTCGAGGTCAAGTTACCAGGATAGACTGCAAGGGCCAGATACTCATAGACATGGCCACCGATAGTATGCGCGAATGCAGTTCCATTCGATTCAGTTCCTGAGATCAAGATCTTCGATGCAGATGAGTTGAGATAGCATGTCGGTATGCAGAACATCGTATCCTCGGATGTGATGCTCGAACTGCCGGATGCGGTCACCCACTTCTTGTTCGTGTTGTCCCATGTTGCAATGTACTTCGTCAGATCCTGCGGATTCAGCTTCTGATGCAACACTCCACTGGAGGTGAACGTGGCGTAGAAGCACTCTGCCAGGAGCTTGTTGGTCGATGTTCCGTCGGCATTCATCAGCCATGAGCCTATGGTCGAGCACTTGGCCAGCGAGCTTCCCGGACCGCTGACTGGCGTGTATCCAGCGCAATCGTCCCCGTAGGTCAGGCATCCCGTAGGATCCGACTGGAAGGTCGTTGCGTTGAACGTCATGGAGAAGGTTCCCCATCCGAACGAGATGGTCAGGGTGGAGGTGTAGCTTCCGCCCAGCTCCACTTCAAGGGTCTGCGTCTCGACGGATCCTCCGTCGGGCACGTTGCATGTGATGGTGTAGGTTCCTGCGAACTTCAGCTTGAAGGTCAGGACCCCTGTTGAATCCGTGGTGGCGGTCTGCGTATCGCTTCCGCTGGAATGCGATACGACCACCGTCCTTCCGGACTGGTATCCAGCGGAGGACGAGTCCACCACTGTGACTGTTACTAATGTCTTGATCGCGCTCGATGTCGCGTTGGTCATTCCGATTGCCATGTTTATTCTCTCCTTATGTAAATGGTTGGTATCGTGATGGTCGCGCTGCTCTCGGAGTAGATGTAGACCCCTCCGGCATACGTCTCACATATCGGTGCGTAGTCCCCCGAGAGGGCCTGTGCCATAGCGTAGACCACCTCGGCATAATCATCCGCAGTGACTCCCTGGATTGCAATCGCACACCTGTACGGGAAATCCTCGTAGGTGGTGTCATCAGTCCAGTTGGAGGCCGAGAGGTTGTGGTAGATCTCCGCCTGTTCGTCGTTTATCAGGTCAAAATACACGAGTTTGGTCGTAGCGGATTCCGCTATGACAGTCTGGGCCTCGTCGTTGAAGTACGAGCCCGAAGAATAGGTCAGGCTCACGGTGTACGTGGCCCCTGCAGGTACGGTCAGCTCTGCCCTGCCCGATGCGTCCGCTGTGGCGGTCTGGGAGAAGCCGGTGGCCGATACGGTGAACACCGCACCGGACATGCTCTGCCTGTCCGAGGTCACCACCTGCAGCTTCAGCAGACAGGACCCTGCAGGGACAAGCTCCACTCCCGAACCCAGGAATGCTCCTACGATGGTCAATCCACCACCTCGTTCTCATTGTAGATCACTCCCATGGTTAGCGCGATGCTCGGTTTCGAGAACAGGGCCGTCAATGTGAGCGTCGTCCCGGAGATCCCCGAGACGCAGATTCCGCATTTCGTGATCTCCTCTGCCATAGCGTTCGTGGTGGAGTCGCATGTACCGACCACCGCGTCTGCGATGGACTCAGGCTCCGAGAGCGTAACCTCCTTAGTCCATGGTCCGCTCCCTGACCATGAGGTGTTCAATGATATTGTCTCACTCATCTTCATCATTCCTACTGTTACTTTGATGGGGATGTTGACCTTCGGCCTCAATGACAGGGCATAGATCCTCACGGTCCTGTCGGATATGACTACGGGACGGAGGATGGCATTGACCTCGGCCACCCTCTGCTCCACCGTCGCATTGTGGTCCACGTATGCGATGGCATCCCTGGTGGGATGGACCGCCGGCATGGTCAGGTCATAATAGAACGGACCCGAGCCCTGCCATCCGCTGGCGAAGAGCGTAGCGTGAGCGGTCACCAGGAACTGATGGGATTCTATCCTGTCCCCTATGCCTCCCATGGCCACATAGCAAGCGTAGAGGTTGCTCTCCCAACGTTCGAAATCGACGTAGGAGATCCTCCTCCCTGCGGACCATGCGGTCTCGATGGTCACCGATACACCGATGGCATCGGCAATGGCCTTCGTCAGGTCCTCCAGCTTCTGTGCCTCGTCATAACGGAATTGGGAAGCATGGACCGTCTCGATGAACGTCACCGTGGACACTCCAGCCTCCGTAGCGAGGATGTTCGCGTTGTATTCGCACCTGTTCATATCGGTGAAAGTGAAGAATTCCTCCCTGTCCCCGTGTCCGACACCGTCCCATATCCTGAACATCAACTGCGGCAATGTCATCGGACATCACCCTTTGTGGACCAGGATCATGGGGATGGTTATGGAATCCGAGGCGGAGGAGTAGATGTAGACCCCTCCGGCATATGTCTGGCAGACCGGAGCGTAATTGCCGGAGACGGCATCGTCCACGTTGAACACGACCTCCGCCACGTCCGATGCGGTCACTCCCGTACATGCCACTGCGCACCTGTAAGGGAAGTCCGAATAGGTGGAGTCCGATGCCCAGGAGGATGCGGTCTTGGATGTGAAGATCAGCTCCGCATTACCTTTAGCGGACAGTGCGGTGTAGACATCCCCTCCGGTGACCAGTCCAGTGTTGCCCGAAGCTACGGATCCGACGGCCTTCGCACAGGCTGCGCCCAGCGTGTATCCGTTGAACTTGGTGGCTGCGATGTTCCCCGTGGAGGGATTGACCGTGACCGCCGTGGCGAATCTCGCGTAGGTGGCCTCATACGTACCCGACTTGTCCGTCGTGTTGTAACGGGTCAGGATGGGATAGTTCACGTTGTTGGTGGCCTGATACTGCCTCACCTTGGTATCGGCGTTCGCGTCGTAGTCCATGATGGACCAGTAGCTCGTACCGCTGATGGTCTTGTACGTCAGGATGATGATCGAGCCGGCCGAGTACCTTGAGGATATGGCCGATGTCGCGTTGTAGACGATGGTAGGGGCTGTCAGGCTGTTGATCTTCAGCGTGAGACCGCTGGCGGTGTTCTCCGGACACAGTACGGCGACCATCAGACCATCGTAGTACGCAGTGATGTCCGAGCTGGTAGCCGTCCATAGGACACCCGTGGTCGTTACCGTCGGTTCGAGGTAGATCAGACCCTTGGTCTTGGTAGACAGGGCCTTGGCATCCGCGATGGCGGTGTCGATTATGTCGAAGTTGTCGTTAATGACCGCAATGTCCGCAGCTTCCCCGTAGGCCGCCTTGGTGAGACCATAGTTCGTTGTTGTCGTTGACATTTTATCACCATGTTTTCGACAGCATGTCATTCCATGTCATGGCCTTGACATCCTGCCATGTGAGTTCGGTCTCGATGACATTGACGGAGGCGAGATAGGCAGAACCTACGTCCACCGGGTCAGGGTTGAATCTGATGTATCCGATGGACACCTCGGTCACTGCCATCTCAGACCGCCTCCACACTGAGTTTGTGCTTGGACATCATGATGTCCTGTCCCATCACCCATTTCACGATGATGGTGTTCATCCCTACATGGGATGCGTAGAAACGGAAGGTCAGACGGTTGAGCTGCTCGTCATCATCCTGTTCGACGGACATAGAGCCCGTCTCCACCGTCTTCCCGTCCACTTGGATCTCGTATGTTGCCGAGTCCACCTCTCTGGAAGGATCCCTAGCGTCGTAGGCATCGAACTCCAGCTCGAAGCTTTCGCCATAGTATGCTTTCTGCATCAGCATTCCACCTTGGGGCATTGATGCGGACGCATGGTGCATATCGGCCTGAAGTCCACCATATCACAGATACGCTCCACTGCCCTCATGGTGCATTGGCTGTACTCCGTGACCCATCTGAAGCACTTGATCGCTCCTTTGTCCAGTGTGAGGACCCCTGCACGATAGCCTTGATTCCCGGCCTCGTCCTCGGCCCAGACCTCGACGATGACCTCGCCCGTCTTTGAGAGGGGAAGGGACCCGAAGGTCCACTTGTTCCCCTCCACGTACACGGCAATCTCATCGACTCCGTCGATAATGCCCCATACGTTCGCTACTGTCATCAGCTATCCGTAACGGTCACACTGATGGTGACGGTCGCACCGTTATCCGCAGGGTTGGGCTCGAGCGAGATCGCAGTAATGACGGGAGCCTGAGTATCCAGGGTGACGGTGATGGTCTGAGTCGTGGATCTTCCTGCAGCGTCGGTGGCGGTGACCTCTATGGTGTTCGCTCCCTCGGTGAGGGTGATCGCCTTGGAGAATGCTCCGCTTGAGACCGCTACGGTTCCCTGGTCCACGCTGTTCAGCTTAATGGTCACGGTCACAGGCGAGGAAGTCTCATCGTTGGTCGTTCCGGTAACGTTGACCGCAGCGACGTTGGTGATGCTTCCGGTGGTGGGTGCTGTGACGTTCAGGGTGGGATCCACGGTATCGACGGTGAATGTGGTCGAGACCTCATTGGACTTGTTGCCATCCAGATCGTAGCACCAGACGGTGACTGTGTGCGAACCATCGGAGAGTGCCGAGGGCACTGTGTACGCGACGGATCCTGCCGAGAGGTCGGATTCCAAAGAAGGTGTGACGGTGACTGCGGAGCCTGAGTCTATCTTGACATAGACCTTGGCAGCGTTCAGTCCCGAACCTGCATCCGCGATGTTGAACCTGATCTCCGGAAGGCTGGAGATGATGTACGCTCCCGAGGAGGGTGTCAGCGAGGACACGGTGGGTGCGGTGGTCTCCAGGACTCTGAGACGTGCTTGCTGTTCGAGGGAGGAACTGCCTGTTCCATCGACCTGGACTGAGTTCCCTGCGGTATCCACGGCGGTAACGACGGCCGGATAGTATCCGAGGCTCTGAGCAGGTGTTCCGATGTCGGGGCCCACTCCGCCGTTGTTCGAACCGCTGGACTTCGAAGGAGCAGTCATGGTCCCTGTCCATACATTCCCTGACCCTTTGGTCAGATTTACAGTCTGACCATTGATTACTACTGTGACAGTGTTGACGGTCATAATATAGGGATGCAAAGCCGAGTTTATTATGCACTGCAGAAAAGGAAGGTAAGAGGTTTACTCTGGAATTGTGGGGTTCTCGGTCAGACCACGATGCTCGAATCATAGGCGACCTTGTCATATCCAAGGTACTTCAGGGATACTTCGGATACTGTTGCATCCTTCGGTATCTCAAAGACCTCCGTCATCGTGCCGTTCTTGCCTTTCGGGATCTCATATAGAGCATGTCCAGGGTAGCTGTACGACTCCAGTGACGATTTGTAATGATAGTCTCCCACATGGAGTACGAATCCCCATGTGATTATGTTGGTCTCGATTGCGCTGCCATAGTCGTTATAGATCCTCAAGTGCATGATGACGAACTTGTTGCCAGCGGAGGGTTCGACATGAAACCCTTCAGTGGTATAGAACCCGTCGCTGTCCTCCAAGGTGTAGTTATAGCGTGCGTCCGGAATGGATGACCCTATCATGCTGAACACCACTAGTATGGCCAGGACGACCAGGACTGCCCCTATGATTATCTTGATCTTTGTTCCCATGCCTATGGTATCGACAAGACCGTATTTATGGACTCACAGTTTTAGAAATCCGTATCGGATGAGGGCACATACAACCTGGAGTCTTTCTCGAAGTCCATACTGGTTGAATGTGTGAATACTATCGTGTGATCGCCTTCGGACGGTAGCTTGAAGGTGTATTTGGCATAACAGACATTACCTTGACTGATTACATTGGGTGTCAGGTACTTGGTCTCTGAGGGGTCGTATCCATATCCATTCCACTCCATCGTCACGGTGAAAGCATTATGAATATCGAGACTTACATAGTGTATGTTTTTGTAAGTAACATAGACTACGACCTCATTCAAAGAGGGGTAAATGAAATTCGTGTTGTATGTGACATCCGCATTTGCACTCGGTATTTCCTCCGAATTGGTATTGCTTAACAAAATACAGCCTATAGCTAACACTGCAATTGCGATTATAAGGGTGAAGGCCACTTTTTTCTTCGATAGCCTAACTCCTGCTCCCCTTGGATCTGGTCCCGGGTTCAGCCCACGATAATCATTAGCCCCATTATTGCGGATGACCTGTGGTTGCAATTTGTCTCCCTTTGACGCAAATTCAGCACCGCAATATGGGCAAACGCTCGAATCGTCTGGAACCCATTGATGGCACTTCCAGCACAGTTTTCCCATACGAAGGGGATGGATCAGTGGACTATTTTACCATTATCATTGGATGAGCGTGGTCTCTTCTTTCAACATCCCATTATAGGTAATTTCCCTCTTGATGACTCTGTATTGTGCCGGAGTTTGGTTCAGAGTCCACATGGAATATACCTCTACCTGGTCATATAGATCGATTATAGGGTCTGAGGCCCATTCAATGGACATAGCCTTCTGATAGAGTCTGCCGATTATCCTTGCGGTTATCTCCGCAGCCTGTGCTTCCGTCACGACCAACTTGTTGCTGATCGTCAGAACGACCCTAGCAACATTGGGTGTGGATCTGAGATCCGTTATCTTGTGCAGACCCGAGCCGTAGGCCACGTCCACATAGTTGTATCTGTTCATCTGTGAGGCTTCTGGCCATGAGAACTGGATAGTCGGAGGGATGAGTCCGTAGGATTCAGATGAGAAGTCTGTATCGATTATGATGGTTCCAGCCCTGTTGGGGAGGATGGTTAGACCGAAGGCCTGTGCTACGAGATGGAGATCATCCAGCACTGTAGACTCATCGGTGAAGTCGCAATCCACCGTCGGATAGACCTCGTAGACCGATTCGTCAATGGTATGTGCTATTTCCAAACTAGAAAGGAGAGAATGGATCGTGGTCCCTAGATCCTCCGATGTTCTGATACTCCAGGCATTATACATCTGCGTCAGATACCAGCGAGGATCGTATGAGATGACTGTCACACAGTTGCCCGTGGTCCTCTTCTCGGCTATGAGAAACCTCCCCATGGGTATCGTGAACCTCTTCCCATTGCCCAACAAGGTGTACGAAAGGTGGATGGGATTTCCTATCGCCAGCCTTCCGAATAACGTGTTAGGATTGTCCTCATCATACTCTCCGTTCACATTGATAAGGTCAAAGTCGAGCTCTCTCATAGGGAGACCCTGTTGGATCGGGTCAATCTCGTCGATATACGTTATCTGATTGGCCAGGGTGTTTGTTCCTATGGTCACGGAGTCCCCGAACTCTATCTCGGTTATCCTGACATGCTGATAAGCCCCGGCAATCTGCGTTATATTGATGGTTATCGAGTCGTAAGTATAGTCTCCGGAGGCCACCGCGTAACCTTCATGGCAATCCAGATCCACTTCGGTGTCCACTCCGGCAAGCGTGAAGACAATCGAGCCTTCCGTTATGTTCGGACCGTCAGTATAGATGGTCAGAGCAGACACGTGTGAGGCGGAGAGAGCTATCGCCAAAGAAGCATCGATGGCCCCCTCCGAGTCACTGATCCCCTCCGACCACCAGCCAACCCTTATCGCGTTATCCGTTGCGATAGGCGGTACGGTCATAGAGGTGGCGGTCGGAATTCCGAACCCCTCGAACGTAGCAAGGTATGAATCTATCTCATAGGTCGCATCGGTGAGCTCCATAGTGTTGCTCATGGGGAGCGCATCCCCGGTGTATGAGTCGATGTCATCAGCTGCGGTATTGTCTATCGAGATACCGAGGGACATGTAGATGGTCTCCACACGTTCGGTACTTTGTGCAACGTCCTTATAGCCTTCTGGAGCGGTATACATACCTATCAGCCCTGGATCAGCGTCATGGTGATGTCATAATGCTCGAACTGTCTGGTGGTCGTGTTGTACTTCCCCCAGCCTGTGACGGTCTGTCCGGTTCCTCTGTAGAACCACATGCCTGTGCCGAGGTAGGTATCCGTGTCCATATCCAGGAATGTTACGCTGAACTTTTCCCCTCCGGTCTGGGCCATGATGAGGTTCTTCTGAGCTGGAGTTAGACCGACCCACCTGACCTCGATGGTGTACTTCCAAGCTACATGATGCTTTATCAGCTCTCCGGCTTCCGCATTGTATACGATCTCACCGATTATCATTCCGCCGATGCTACCTACGTTCCTCTCGGCCTTGACGAGCTCCTCTTTACGTGTAGAGTATCCCCTGTAGGATGGATCGGGCATGGCCACTCCATTGACCCATAATACTGTCACATTACCGCACTCCCGTTTCTTCTGCGTTTCTCGGATTCGAGGTCATCATAGATCCCTCTGGCAATGACCTTCCCATTGAGGGTAATTGGGACTTCAATGCGCGTAGTAGATGTCGTTGCGCTCTCCCTGGATTGAGATGACCTGAGAGCATCCTCGACTGCCCTGACGATCATAGAATATGGTGCTGCCACCTCTGGCTCGCTCTTATTGTCTCCGAGGACCGCGAGCTGAGGCTGATTCGGCATGAAAACGCCTCCTTCTGCGAATCCCAGAAGGTTTTTGAGTCCATTCTTAACCCCGTTGTAGATGGATGTCCCCACCTTGGCAACGCCCGAGATGAGGTTCAGAACAGTCGATCCTGTAGAACTACTGCTCGATGTAGAGCCTCTATCCGTTGATGTCGTTGACGAGGTGCTGCTGCTGGTCGACGTAGATGTCGAAGTCTTTGAGGTACTTGAGGTCGATGTCGTACTGTTTGCCTTGCTGTTCTGGTACGCAGTCACCGCCATTGTTGCGGAGGTCAGACCACCTATAATCTTATCAGCCTTCTCAGAAATAGTCTGAACTAGCTTGGATTTGGAGATTGCCTCATAGAAATTGCCTATCAGTGTGTTCTCCTTAACGTAGTTTACGACCTTAGACAAGGTGCTCTCCTTAGTGGCCTTCTCTGCTGCCTTGGCAAGCTTCTCAGCATTGGTATCAATCTTAGCTGCAACAGAAGCGGCCTCTTTCTCAGTAATGGTCCCGTTCTTCAGGAGAACATTCTCGATAGCCTTGGCCTCGTTGGACATTGCTGAGGCATTGGCAGTCTCGGCATAGTATGTCTCTTTGAGCATGGATAACTGATCTTGAGTAATATTATCGGAGTTGCTGAGGAGCCTTCTGATCTCTTCCATGGACACGGCTGTCTTCTCAGTTGCGACGGCCGCTCCTTTCGTAGCAGATGCGATCTCCTTCTCAGTGATCGCACCGTTCCTCAGCAGTACATCCTGAATGGCCTTGGCCTCATTCGAAAGGCCTCCAGTGAACTTTATCTCTTCGTTGTAGACTTCTGTCAGGAGTGCGAGCTCATCCGATGTTAGTTTCTTATCAGCGTCCAAGAGCCCCTTGATATTGTCCAACTTTCCCGAATAGCCGGAGGCGGATGATGCACTCTTAATCGCATCAGAAAGAGAACTAGCTTGTACCTTGATTCCGCCCTCTGTGATAGCTTCGGCCCCACTCTTCAATGTCTGGGCAAGTGCTGTCTTCGTATCTTCCGCGGTCTTGGCGAGGGTCTTACTGAGACTCTTCAGCACTGTAGATCCGGACGAAACAAACTTACCTAGTCCGCCTGTGAAGACTGAGACAGCAGCATCAAGGCCGAAACCTGCCATGCCTTGGCGAGCACTTTCGGCAGAGTAAACATCGCCCCCCATCGCTGATGCAAGCGGATCTCCTCCTCCGAGGTATATGCCTGCTCCTGCCATAGCGTTCCCAAAGTCCGCTCCTAACTGAGCGACCTCGTCGGGAATCAGACTGCCTATAAAGTCCGTAGCAGTATCCACTGCTCCGCCTATGGCATCTACAGCACCACCAGCCCATGAGCCTACGGTATCGGTAAATCCGCCCCAAAGGTCTCCTAGGGTGTCGGTCAAGCTCTTGTCCTCGGTTTTCTTTGAGGATGATGAAGTATCGGTGTCGGTGGTACTGGTCTGTGATGTGGCGGACTTCTTTTGCTGTTCTAGAAGCCAATTGAACGCACTCTTCCCGAATTGTGAGACCTTATCCACTGCATTGGTGACCAACGAAGAGGATGCGATCTGACTCAATACTTCCCCAAGAGTAGTGGCCAATTTAGAGACAGATGATGTAGATTCGTCGCTCTTGCTCGCATCGTCCGGGATCGTGACGGTTATCGGAGTGGGAGTCTTATTGGTATCACCTATCTTCTTGTTCCATTCGTCACGGACATCATCGATGATCTTATCGACATCAGACCATACATCCTTCTGCGTATTCTTGTCCTTATCCTTGTCCGCAACACCAGCCATATCAACGGCTGGTGTGTCCACAGTATCTGCGCTCGGCCTCGGACTAGAGTTGCCACTAGGCGTAATATCTGGGAGAGGAGGTATAACCGGGTTGATAACAGATGCGTTTCCTGGAGTCGTGTTTTCTGCGATCTTATCAGTATTTCTTAGGATGCCATCCAGGATGCTCGGTTCACCCAGAGTATTCAGCCTATCAAAGGCTGCGAGCTTTGCTCCGGAACCAGATATGGCATTAAACAGCGAAGCACCTATGGCGGCTATCCCCACCACTCCGGCGACCTTGGTCAGCTTGCTGGTGTTGGTCGCTACGCTCCCTGTCTTGTTTGCATGGCCGATGGTGGATCCCATGTCAGTCATGTCGGAGTTGTTCCCACCGGAACCAGCACGACCGACATTCTTCCGCCTCCATCCGACCTTATTGACATTGACTCCGAGCTTCTTCACCGAGTTGCTGAGCTTGGTGACGCTTTTCGTTATGTTTCCCAACATAGGGGAGATTGTACCGAGGTCCTTGGAGATATTCGAGAACTCTGATGCGGACGAGGAGACCTGTTTCCCCATCTTCTCTGCGGATTTAGCAGTCTTCTCGGCTTCCTTCTGAGTCTTGGACATCTCTCCGCGGAGATTCTCAAGTCCTTCCTGAGCCTCTTGGACCTCGGTCCTTACTGATATTACTACCTCTTCCTGCACCATTGTATATCTTACGCAACTTCGCCAGCTGTGCGACCTGCAAGGCCAGCTGTTGACGTTCCTCCCTTTCCTCTCTGATCTGATTGAGTTCATCCTCCGTGAACATGTGTGCGACCGCCGAGAGATTGTCAGACGATCCTGAGAATCCTCCGAGGATGAGATTGGCGGTGGCCAGTGATATGTCTATCTTGTCCTGCCTGTTCCACTCGTAGCGGATACGTGCAGCGTGAACGACAGAGGAGGGATGTGCCCCCAGGGGCATCCCCTCTGTCAGAGAAATGGTTTCGATTGCATCGGTCACTCTTCCGAAAGATCTTCCTCTGAGGAAAACCCCAGTTCCTTGAGTCCTTCAGTGATGACCGTTGTCAGGTCCTTGATGCCGAACCCGTCTCTGGTCCATGCCTTCCATCCGCCCTCGTAGAAGAAGGATGCAAGGAGATCCAGCGTGGTGAATCTCATGGTCTGACCGAAGTCCTTCATCTCTTTGATGATGCTCCAGTCTGGGTGTTCGGCCTCATATGCGCAGACCTTGTCAAAGTCGAGAGAGACATCTGCCTCGATGCCTTTGGATGACGTTATCTGAACCATGCGAATCACTCATCGTTCCATATGGCGGTCAGTGTCTCGGCCCCGGTAATGACGAAGGACTCGCCCTCGGTCAGCGTTCCTCCGCTGTAGGTCCATCCTCCGAACTCCTTTCCAGCGGGTGCTGTGAATCCGTTCTCGGGGCACGGGATCGTGGTTCCGAATGCGTATGACACGCTGGCCATGGTTCCGGATCCGCCGTTGGCCGCGAAGGTCACGGTACAGGCGTTGTTGTACTCGGTGAAGGTAGGTGCTCCCCTGGGGATGAGCGTAAGGTTGATCTCGATTGCTGTGGAGACAGATCCTGCTCCCATCGCGTAGGAGAAGTCCGCTACGATGGAGATAGTCTGGTTGAGCTGAGGGTACTCCACGACCCACTGGTACGCCTGGTCCTTGTCGAGGGACGTGAGCAGGTTCAGGTTGGAGTCGCTGACCGAGCTGTACTGCCCTTCACTGAGGAAAGGCTGCGCATTCATGGTGAAGGAGAGGTCCGCGGAAAAATCAGGAATGTCCTTGATGTACTCGTGGTAACCGCTCTCCAGGTGTGTCACATCTATCTTTTCAGGGGACTCTCCAATCTCGGGTGTGGTCTTGACCTCATTGAAGTAGTACAAGGTACTGCCGACCACGACTCCAAGGCGGATTCCCTTGGATGACTGTGCTTTTGTTGTCATTTTTATTCCTCACATCAATGTGGTTGCGTTACCGCGCTTGTCCAGCTGAGCCTGTACGGTCAGGATCCTGTAGGGTCCGTGCGTCGGATGACTCCAGACAGGTGTCAGGGCAGTGCGTAAGAAGTTGTATTTTGCACAGGCATCGGATACGTTCCCCACAAGGGTGAGCAGTTCGGTCTGCGACTGTGCGTAGATATGGATGTTGTAGACGAGCAGGGCCATTACATCGGTATGGTCGTGCTCGGTGAGCGTCGGAGCGTTGTGGACCAGGGAGAGGACCGCGAAGGGCTTGGTCTTGCTGATCTTGCCTTGAGGATGCTCCAGGTAGCACTTGCCGCCTATGGCATCCTCCACGATGCTTCTCATCTGGTCCATGTTCTCTATCATTCGAACACGCTCCTTATCGCATCTGCAATACTGGCGATTATAGCCGTCTCATCATCATAGATCCGAGGGCGGAGGTAAGGGTGAGGATCCATTCCGTGCCATCCGCCGGTGAATGTTACGCCCTCGGACACATGGCCGTTGTACTCGTTGGACCCTCTATCCCCTGTACCATACTCGTTGTACGGTGCATACTCCACGTTCGTTCCTATGGTTGCTATAATCACGCCGTCTTCCGAAGATACGTTACTGGCGATGCTGGATGCCAACCTTCCACTGTTCTTGTTAGTCTCAGTGAGTTTACTCTTGGGAGCATCCCTCTTGGCCTCACCTTTGGCTTCCATAGCCCACAGCTTCAAGGCCTTCTCTATCGCCTTCGGTATCTCGTCAATATGCTCCTGGATCTTGTCCGCGGCCACATCTATGGAGTATGTGGTCATAGCGCAACACCTGTGGCCCTTATTGAGAGAGCGTCCTGCTTGAGATCGACGATCTCGTAGAGCATCTCTGTCTTGGTCCCTATCCTGTCGCGTATGTCCAGTGACCTCGTCCCGTTGTTGGCTATCTGTATCGAGAAGTACCTCTGGATATGCTGGCCCTCGATGAGCTGCTCCCTCGTCGCTGACAGAGGATACAGCGTCATGCGCATGGGCTTCTTGCAGAGGGTCCAATCCCCGACGACATCCCCCTCGGTCTCCTCTGTGGCCTTGTATCTCCACACGTAGAGTTCCTGGGAGTCCCTTGCCAACGGAATCATGGGAACATCGGTCTCCTGAACGAGTCCATCTTAAGACGAAGGGTCTCGGGGAGAGCATCCCACTGTCTGGTGGTTTCCCCCTCCTTGACCATGGCAGTCCCTTCGGCTCCGAGCATGTTCAGCTTGATGGCGGCTATGTCGATGATGACCGAATCCGCTCTGTCCCCGGGATCCTCGGTCCTGTTGGTGTAGACGAGGAAGTCCTGAAGGGCCTCCTCTAGGATGTGCTCCAGAGTATCATCCGGAAGGAATCCGTACTGAGGACGGGATCTGAGCTGAGCGAGACGGTCCATCTATGTCACCTTCAGCTGAGAGCAGCCTGCACGCTGACGTAGAATCCTGCGAGCTTCTCCTTGGGGACGAAGCAGTCATGGAAGATTCTGTATGCGTACAGGTCCGCGTCGTAGTCAGGGTTGTTCTCCTTGGGGATAAACTTGGGTGCATCGAACGCGATGACTCCCTGAGCGTACCTAGGTGTGCTGATTACGTAGTTGATGGCCTTGTCGCCGGTGAATCCTGCAGTGGAGGAGGTCGCGCTGTATGTGAGCGATCCGAACATCCTCTCGGAAGGCATCCTGACGAGTGGGTTTCCGTCGATGTCGTTGGTAGCGAGGTTGAGAGTCCTGCTTCCGACGGTGAGCTCTTTGACCTTGTCGTACTCTGTGCTCATCCTGAGCATATTGTAGATGGAGTTATTGATGTAGATCGTGTGGCCCTCATCTATTCCGGTGGCATCGATGACCTTGTCGAGACCGTCCCCGATCTTGGTCAGGATGTTGGACTTGTCGAGCTTACCTGTTCCTGTGAGTGCCTCGGTGACGAGGTGCCCAGCAGGTGCTCCCGTCGCGTTGAGTGCCTGTGCGATGGCGGCCATACGTGTAGCGTCGATCTCAGGGATTACATGCTGTCTGGCAAGGTCCCCTGCGGCCCTGGATGCGCTGGCGATGCCTGCGGACTCGTTCTCCTCTCTCCTGTCGATGAGGACCTTGATGGACCTGTCGTGCGAGAGCGTGTAAGGCTGCCAGGAGACATTAACGTCACCAGCGGCATATCCGGTGGATCCGTAGTTTCCGAGGGATGATACCTTCGTTGTCGCGATCTCGATTGTTCCTGCTCTGCCGAGAGCTCTGACGATTGCGGGGTCGGCCTGCAAGGCAGAGGTCTTTGCATCCTTGGTGATAACCTCATCGACTATCTCCTTCAGATACTCTGTAACTTTTCCAATGGTGTTTGCCATGTTCATTCACCTCACTCTAGCCCTGCAGCCTTCCTCATCTCCGACCTCAGTGGGTCAGATGCGTCAGACCTAGGGGCAGAGGGGGCTCCGCGTCCTCCGACCTTGTCCGCATAGAGCTTGTTGCCCTTTTCGGTGGATGCGTCCGCTATGGCCTTGATCGCGGCCACGAGGGACTTCTCATCCTTTGCACCGTTCAATAGCACGGATGCGAGTTCCGTTGGAAGTCCTGCATTGGAGAGCTCCTTCTCGGCCTTGGTAAGCCTAAGAGCACTCTCAGCCTCCTCCGCACGCTTGATGAGCGCATTCCTCTCGTCCTCAGCTTCCGCTTTGGCACGCTCGGACTCGTCCATCTTCATGCGGTCCAGTTCGGTCTTGTGCTTGGCTTCCACCTCGCTGAGCTCCTTCTTATGCACACGGTCTGCCTTCTCGAGCCTCTCCTTAAGGATCCTGTCGAGATCGGCCTGTGTGAACTTGGGTTCCTCAACGATGGGGTCTGTTCCTGTATTTTCCGGTGTTATCGGTTCTTCAGACACGGATACTCCCTCCGTTTGGTGATTATATGATATTGGTAGGGAGTTTATTATGCACTGCCCGAAAAGGAGAGGACACAGCGGAAAGGAGAATGACGAGGACCGCTGCCCCCTTCTGGTTTGTCGATGGGGAGGGAGATAAAATAGGGGTATTCACAGCCTCCCCATCTATGGGAACATCCGGCGAGAGGGGATGGTAGGATCGCAGGATGTCAAGGAGTGTACGCCTTGCAAAGGGACCTGCGACCCCCGTCATCCTTCTCTCGCAAGGACAATTATAGGATGTTTGGCTGAGTTTATTATGCAGTGGTTTAAAAGCGAGCCCTGTAGTTGAGTTTATAAGGGCGGTGGACCATTGAGATAGCATCACGTGAGATACGAGGGGAGGGAGGACAGGTTTCACCTGTCAGGCCCTGCCCCTTCAATTTTCGTTCTTGTCCCTATTGATGAATTCTTCCTCTGAAGGGCATCTTAGTCCTAGATCAGCATAGATGCGTTCGGCCTCTTCTTTGGTAATCGTTTTCCCGAGGTGTCTCCACCTTCCGTTATGATAGGAAGGTGTCGGTCTGTAACCGGTTCTTTTGAGCACCTCTTCTGTTTCCTCCGGAGAATCCAAAACTATGGTTATCGGTTCAGACAGACTGCAATTGTCATCGTAATCATCTTCCCTCATTCCACCAACTCCAGGATCACCACAGGTTTATCACCACTTGTATCAACATCTTTGATGAAATACTTTGACCTTCTCTGAATAAGTGCCTCACGTTGTTTCGGTTTTGATGACCATTGCTCTATCAGAGCGACCTTGCCTTTTGATGGTGGAGCTTCAATTTTCATAATAACTCCATCCTTTCCTGCGAACAAATTGGCTTTTTTTACATCGAGAGATGTTGATAGGTATGCTTCGTGAGACCATGTATGACCCACAATAGCTGATGGATCGTTCAAGTCCAGTCCGATTTCCTGCAGAGATATTCCTCTGTATAGGACCATGGAGTTCTTGTTCTCAGATTTTGCTATTACCTTATCCAGGGATCTGATGACATCTGGCCTTCTTAGGACCATCGGAACCGCTCTGCTTCTTGCGAGCTTATCCACAAACCCATTCGGATTACGGAATAACGGATTGATATGACGCTTGGCAGCAGAACCTGTGTAGTATCTTACTGCAAGGACATCTTTGTTGGTGATTTCTCCTTTATCTAACAGGTCCGTCATCTGCCCGTGCATATCATCGACATTCTTTATCGACGGATCATCCGCTTTACCTTTGTATACCGCTCCAGGTTTGTTCGCTTCAGCATACCTCTGAACCCTATCGGTGATTAGTGTTTTCCGTTCAGAACTAGTCATCCTTCTCCATTGAGTCATATCAACAGGCTTGTAGAGGTTTTCTGATTCAAGCCCGCTCTTATTTGATGCATTGCGGACATTCTTTGAAGAAAGCTCATCTTCGTTGAACTTCCTCATTTTCATCTCAAGCTGCTCTCTGTGCTCTTCTCTCCACTCCTGGTAGGTCATGCTGGCAGGGACCTTGGTACTTTTACCATTCAAATCCCTGGCCGACCTCGTCTTGCCTTCCTTCTTCAGCACCACCGTGACGTAGCACCTGCAGTTGGGATGGTACGTGGGGAGATGGGCGGTATCCGATACCTTGTAGACCTTCCCGTCGTACTGTCCGCAGATCTCGCAGGTCTTCTCGTCCAGGGTACAATGGACCTCGCATTCCTCGACACCAAGCTCCTCCATCTCCGCAAGCTCAGCATCCACGGAGGCTTGTGCCATCTCGGTCCTGACCAGCCTCCTGACCTTGTAGAACTCCTTGTCAGTGTACTGGTCGCATTGCTTGGCAACGTCATCATAGGTGCGTCCGGAGAGGATTCCGGCATCCATCACCTCGCGTATCCCCTTCATCTCATTGTCGGAGAACAGCTTGATCTTCTTCTCCGTCTCCGTGCCGTATGCTATCTGTTGAATCTGGCCCACGTTCGGAAGGTCGAACCCTATCCCCGTCCCTGCTGCCTTCTGAGCGTTGAAGAGGGCCTGTTCCGATGCGGTTATGGCTGTCTCCGCCTTGGCCTTGCCGAGGTCCTTCCTGATGTCATCCCGAAGGATCCTCGCGTGATAGCCCTGTGCTATATCGCACGCTTTCGCTCTGCTCATACGGAACTTATAGGCATCGGTGGACAGTCTGGTGAGCTCCTGCGTCCTCTGCGGCTCGGGGAGCTTCCTAGCTCTATCCACCAGTGCCTTGTAGCCTTCCGGCTGGACATGACCGTTCATGTACTCCAGTGCTTCCTTCTGGGAAGCAAATCCACCTTTCTCGGTGTAGGTCCTCAATATCCTCCGGTAATCGTCCTGGAGGTCATTGGAGGCCTGTTTCACCGAGCGGTGGATGGACTTGGTGGCAGAGCCTACGAATCTGTAGTTGACCTCTGCCTCAGTCGGTCTCTTCTTCGTCATCGTCCTCATCTTCCGATGAGCTCATGCTGTTCGCCATCGGATCCATCTCGGAGCGCAGGGAGCGTTCGAGGTCATCGTCCTTCTCGGCGATTATCCTCTCCTCCTCGATGGCCACGTCCTCCACATAGGGGCAGTTCTCCATAGCGGTCCTCCTGGAGAGGATTCCTGCCTGGATGTAGGTGTTGAGCGCGTTGGCCTCGTTGATGATGTCCGCAGGGATGTCGAACCTGAACACTATCCTCATGGATGCTATGTTCGCGGCCTCGGCGGAGCCGAACAGGACGTATGAATAAAGCTTGCACCTTCTCTTGAATCCTTTGTTGAACTGTGCTATGAGGGACTGAGCGAGGTTGTTGAGGCCCTGCAGCTTGAATTTGATTGCAACTCCGGAACTGTTGGATGCGAAGGCTTGGTCGCTGAGGTCGGGGATCCTGGAGATCTTGTGCAGGTCGGCCTTGATGTCATCCATGAGGATCTGCACCGAGGATTCGTCGAAGGTCTTCACGAGATAGCTGAGGTCGGCATCCTTCGGGATGGCCACGTACTGGAGGTCCTTTATCTTTCCCATGTTCTCCTCCACCTCATCCGCATCGTCCCCGAAGTTGACCCCTTTAGCCATGAGCATGGCTGAAGCGAAGCGGTTCTTATCCTTCACACGGTCGGAGAGCACCTGGTTGATGGCATCCTGAAGGCTGATGATGGGTTCGAAGTCCCCTCTCATAGTCGCGTTGTTCCTGTACTCGATGATCGGGACTCTGTCGAATCCGTGCGGTCTGGACTCGACTATAATACTGAACGACCCCGAATTGAGCTTGTAACGGGTGATGTTGACCTTGTCGTACACGTCCAGGTAGTGGGTCGCGGTGTTGTTCTCGTCCTTCTCCTCGTAGTGCACAGCACCGAAGACGGAATCGGGATTGATGGTGAAGTCGTATGCCACGAAGCAGTGAAGCGGTGAGATAGCTGCGCTCTTCGGCACGAGCACCCCACCTTCCTCGTCGCAGTAGCAGACCTCGAAGGCCCTTCCGTAGATCGAGGCATCGGAGACGAGCTTCTGATCCACCTCCTCCTTGGTCTGGTCCCTGAACATGTCCACAATGGATTCCGCCTTCTCATCGCCCTCCGCAGAGGTGTACTGAGGCGGATTCCCTGCGACATAGGAGGATTTGGTATCGGAGATGTACTTGCAGTAGTTGGACACGCAAGGAAGCATCTCATCGCTGACCTGTCCGGTGTCGTATGCCCTGTCGAGGAACATAAGGCGGTGGACCCTGCCCATGAACCTGTTGTATGCGTTCGTGATGCTCTTCGGTGTTATTTCCGTGGGTGTTCTGATTATGTCATCCATGTTCTCAACTCCTCAGTCTCGGCTCTATGAACGTGGAGACTGCGTAACGTGTTTCATCTGCGAGATCGTCATCGACCTTCACAGGCTTGTCCTCCCCTCTCTCCGATGCCTTCTGGTCCCAATGGTAGAGGTAGAGCTCCTCGATGGTCATCGGGCATTCGGGTGAGATGTAGAGGACGTGAGTGTTCAGAAGTCTGGCAGTGGCCGATATGCCGTCGAGGACCTTCTTGTCGGGAGTCTGAGGCATCCAATACCTCCTCTCCGCCTCCCTGACGAGTGCCTCCCCTCCTCCGCCGTAGTCTATGGTGAGGTTCATCTTGCCGATACCGCCAAGCTCCTCGGTGATCCTCTCGAACACGTCCATGTACTCGGCAGTGGTCATCCTGGCGGACTGCTCGGGTGTTCCCCTCCATTCCCTGACCTTGTAGTAGGTCTTGGTCGGCTTGTCGTATGCGTACCAGCCCATGGCCGTAGGGTGGACTGTTCCGAAGTCGATGGATGCCCATCTGACCTTGGCCGTCTCCGGCGGTGCTCTGATGCAGGAATCCCCGAAGAACGGGTAGACGAGGCCCTCCGCGATGCACCGCTCCCCTAAGACCTTCCTTCTGTACTCCACCCCCGTGTATGTCAGCTCAAGGGCACGGATCTTCTCCGGCGTCATGATAGGATTGTCCTGCAGGGTAAAGTGCCTCTCTGAGTATCCTCCGAACTCCTCCTTCTCCTCCGGGGACATGGCGAGGTATCTGTCCGTCCATTCGGTGTAGAGCTTGCACTTGGGATTGTCAGGGTTCGAGGTCCACAGGATCCACGGATGGTCCGCAGCTCCCACACGGGCAAGGGCCTCCTTGATGAAGTTCTCGTGATGCTTCGTGATCTCGTCCGCTATCCAGAAGTCAGCGGTGAATCCTCTGAGGGAATCGTCGGAATCGGCATCATCTGCTCCGAATATGACTATCCTGACGGGCCCGTGGGATGTCGGCAGTACGATCTCTCCCTCGTGGATGTTGAATTTCGCCTTGGGAGCGAGGTCGAGAAGCCCCATAGATGTCTTCACGACGTTGTTCTTGGCTGATTTGGATGTGTTCCCCGACAGGATTCCCTGCTTCCATGTGGGATTCTTCTCTACGTGGTACAGGAGGGCTAGAATCGAGGCCTGTGTCTTTCCGCATCTAACAGGGCCTTCCCAGAAGTTCAGCTTGTCATCGCACTTTATCCATTCGAGAACGTGCCTGGGTGGGACCTGCAGTGCTTCACTCATTCTTTCCCACCTCTATTCCTTTCAGTGCCTCTGTGAATGCCGTGAGTATCGGGTTGTCGGATGCGACCTTGTTGTCGAGTCCTCCCCATCTTCCGGCCAATGCGATATATTGACGATACTCCTTCAGGTACGATACCGTGAGCGACTCCCTTGTGGCATTTCCTTCGATGTAACGGACTCTCTCAAGGCCTTCCTTGATGGTGGTCAGTCCGTCCCACAGACCGAGAAGCGCATGATCTGCGAGATTGTCTAGGGAGATGGGTTCAATGGGAGGGAATGCCTGTTTTTGCAACTTTGTTGCATTTTCTTTTGACACTGTTGCATTTTCTACAACAGTTTCATTCTCTGCGTCCTGCCTCTCCTTAGCCCTTCCTTCGAGTTCCTTCTCGACCTTCTTCTTCCACCTATAGACGGTTGTACGATCCACGTTGTATTCTTTGAGGATCTCGCTGACAGGCACGTGATGATAGAGCTTGGCGATTATCTCATTACGTACCCTCTTCTCGATTGCCACACAGTATGCCTCCTGTTAGAGTGAATCTATCATTACGGAGTGCTTTTATTATGCACTGCATGAGAAGACCACTGCGGAGGATGGTGTTGTCCGCAGTGTAAAAGGTTTGAACTGGTAGGTATAAAGGCCCCTTGTTCTAGCAAGGAAATCCGTAGCTTACGCTGTACGGTCAGCGATCATGGAGTCCCTGCGCAGGGAAGGAGGTTGGTCCTCCTATGCTCCGATGACTATCAATCGACCCTCATGTAGGCGTATGTCTCCCGTCCGTGGTATCTCTTCGGGGACTTCCATCTCTCGAAGTAGCGATACTCCACCAGATCGTCCAATGCCTTCTTCACGTTCGAGGATCTTGGGTATCCGAGTATCTCGGCTATCTCGGCAGGAGTGTAGACTCTCCCCGGGATCGTGTTCTGCAGTATGTCCTGTGACAGGGTCATTTCCCATCCGACCGCCGTTTCAGGACAGCAGCTCCTCATTGTATTCGAGGAGGTCGTATCCCGATGTCACTTCGGTCTCGAACACCCTCGTCTCCCCCTCCTGCCCTTCCGGTGGGTCCACGAAGAGGGTCGCCTTGAATCCGATGACGTGCTTCTCGTGGTTGATGTGGATCTCCTTCGCATCGTATGTCCCTATGACCCCGGTGGGAGGCTCTATCATCTGCACGAGGCCGTTCTTCTTCCCCTTGGGGACGACGACCTTGGCGATTATCATTCCTGAGTCCCCTCTCTGAACCCTGTGGTGGTCGGCCTGGGTGTGCTGAGGGTCTCCTTCATGGCGGTGACCAGTGCGTCCGTCAGCCTTATGGCGGCTCCCTCAGATGGGAGCACCACGCTCATGATTTCCTTTCCGTTCCCGTCTATTATACATGCTCTGTATTCCATTTTCATCCCTTCTTGATGTCTTCTGTAATGGGTTTCTTCAGGAATGTCGGGCATTCCTGTCCGTCCGAGGGGATGACTACCTTGTCGTACTTGGTGCAGTACGATGTCACCGGCACGTCACCCCAGAATCTGTCGTGTCTCTTCCCCTGTGCTCTCCAGTGACGGCATTGGTGGCATGTCTGCCCACCGTTCAGGGTGTCTATCTTGGGCATCCCTCTGATGCTCATTCCCCGTCCCTCTTGCTGTAGTGCTGCATGTAGGCTTTCTTCAGGAGCATGTCCTTCAATTGGTCTCCAAGCTTATCATGCACTGCTTTGTCGAGGATCATGTGGTCGTAATACTGGCCGTCAGGGATCTCGACCTCCACGGTGACCCTCGAGATCACCACGCAGTCGAACCTCATTCTGATACCCCGTGCCTGACCTTCCACCTGGAGTGCAGACTGTCCGTGAGAGTTATCTTCCCCGTACCTGCCAGGTAGAGCATGACATCCAATGCCTCGCTCCGGGAACAACCAATCTTGGCGGCGACCTCGTCCACGGACCTCTCGACCTCCAAGGCCTTGAGGACCTTCCCGATCATCTCCGATGCGTTCATTCCAGCTCCTCCACCTTCCTTCCGCATGTGGGGCAGTAGACCAGCGGTGTGCAGTCGCAGTCCTTCCACCATATCTGGAACCTGTCAGGGCTTCCCTTGGGTTCATCGTCGAAGAAGAGGATGGACTCCCTGACATCGTTCAGCATGATGACGTTGGCCATCTCGTTGCAGCATACCTTGATGGGTACGTTCTTGCATCTCTCATCCATTATTCTCACCTCTCAGCTGTTCATCGAGCCTCTTCTGGTCGGCCAGATCCCTCTGTACTTTCAGAAAGATCCATCTGAGGTCCAGCCATTGCCTGAAATGGCTCCTCTTCTCCTCGGAATCGCACCATTCGGGGTATTCGAAGGGTATCTCGGGAGGGAATGCGTCCACTTCGATGTCGAAGGTCATTGCCGTACCCCCTGAACCGTTGCGTTATCCTCAACGGTCGCCAGCTTGATACGGTAATCGCGGTCCGTTTCCTCGATTATGCCAAGGATGGCCGTTCCCCTCTCCAACGGGAGGGTGTGGTCGCCTATGTAGTGCTGGACAATGCTCGCCAGAGATTCCAGCTTGGCCCTGCGATGTCTCAGGTCGCTGGTCTCCATCCTTCACCCTCCTCATCCATACGACAGCTCCCAGGATCAGGACCGTTGCTATCAGTATTCCAATCAGAATAATCTCCGTCAGCGTACCCTCTCCTCGTATCTTCCACAGCGGAAGTCCTTGACCATGGAGCTCGAGATGAGCTTCCCGTCGCATGTGTGGCGAAAAATGGGTATCTCCTCCCCGGTCTCCAGGTCCAGCTCGCTTCCGGTCTGGAACTCGGCATGATGCTTGCATGTCCTGCAGGTCTCGCTCTTCATCCGCAGACCTCCTCTTGACATCGAATCTGGCTAGAAGACCCATCAGGCTCTACACATCGTTCAGGATGCTCATCGCGTCGCCCATCATGTGCTTGTGCAGCCTTTGGACATCCTCTGCCGTGTGCAGATTATTAGAGGAACGTGCATGGATGCCGTCCATGAGCTCGATAATCATCTTGGCATCCTCCACCTTCGATTCCTTGGCATTATAGGCGGTCACTTTCCCACAGCTCCAATATGGCATGGTTCTTCTTGTTGACGAATATGCGCACCTTTCCCATCCTGATGAGGCTGGTGAGGGTGTCGTCAGCCTCCTTCGGGTCCAAGTCGAACTCCTCGCTGACCTGCCTTATGAAGGCGCGTCTCTCGATCTGTCCTGCAACCTCGAGGCAGTCGATGAGGATCTCGTCTATCATTCCCACTCCTCCACTATCTCCAGTTCGCATCCGGAGCAGGTCCAGAAGTAGTGCTCCGAATAGGGGTCCATGGACTGATACATCCTATGGCCACAGTGGGGACAGATCAGGACTATCTCCCTCTCATCCCTCATGCGCTGGCCTCCAGCGTGCCCTTCAGGTAGCTCCTCCTGCAGGTGTTGTTCCTCTGGTTGACCGTGTTGTCGAACTCTATGAGGTCGGCCTTGAAGAGCTCCCCGACCCTTCCTGTGATGCTGTTGATGGGTGACCCCGTCAATCTGGAGATCTCCTCATCGGTGACCCCGGGATTCTCCGCTATGGTCACGTAGACCTTGTAGCGGAGGACCGCCAGGTTGTTGGTGTTGAATGCCTTCCTGTATGCTTCTGCGCTGTTCTCTGTCATCATTTTACATCCCTTCTTATCGCTGACCTTTCAATCGTCCTTGCAGAGGAGCCTGTGCTCCTCGTAAATGGAGTTCACATTCTCTATGTCCTCCTTGGTTTTCTTGCGGATGGTTATCTCTACGGCGAGGTCATCGATGAACTGTATCACGTTCAGACTGCTCAGTCCGGTGGCCTCCATCGTCGTCTTCATGTCTCTCTGGATCCTGTAGGCTTGGATTCCCAACCGGGCCCAGCGTATCCATTTCGGTATGCTCATTTTCATTCCTGTTCCCTCCTCGCTGAATCTCGTGCTCTTACTCCTGCTCTATACATGTCAAAAGGTACGCTGAAGAAAATCTGAGGCCTCGTCCAACGTTTCAGATCGGTCATCCTCTGAGTACGGGGGCTGTCCCTGTTGACCATGATATAAGGAAGGGCATTCAGTCCTCTCAGGATATTGCACCGCTCCAGAGCATCCTCGTATGCTGCATCGTTGTGAAGATAAACATACCAGTTCGTCCTGTGCCTGATGTCCACTCCTGCATCCTTTAACATCTCGATCCCAGAGATGACCTCGTCCTGATAATCCATGGAATCGAAGGCGAAATGCCACCAATCTATAGGTCTCAGTTCTGCTATGCGCTTAGCAATGTCCCTGTCCATCAGACGGATGTCCAGCCCTTGATTGAAGTCCACCTTGAGGTCGTTCTGCAGGATCCAATCCGTTACTTTGAAGAACCAGTCCTTGTCCAGTAGGATGTTGTTGTCCATGAGGACGATCTTTCTGTGGCTGGGATCATGGAACTCCGATGGATGCTGATTGATACGGAACCTGCCCTCCTTCTTAGGGACGATGCAGAAATAACATCCGCGATCGCATCCTCTCGTTGTAAATCCAAGATCGTAGTCGCATTCAGGATAGATAGAGTAATCCGGCATCATAATACTGACTTCATCGGGCAACTTCTTCTTGAGATCGTAACCGCTGCCTCCGATGTCTATCTGGGCGTTGGGATAGTAGAATCTCAATCCATCCACCTTGTGCCTGTTGGCCTTGAAGATGACTGATGCCCAGACCTCATCAGGATCAGAGATGTTGAACCCTGTCTCGAATCCTTCCAGCTTCCTCCATGTGCTGATGTGCATCAGCGCGAGATTCGGTATTGTGGAATCGACATCAATGAGAAGAGATTTCATCGGAACCCTCCCATTGAATGAGGTTGGTCTGACCGCAGCCAGTAGGGATACCCATATGATCCAATACCTGCCGTAGTCCGAGGCCCCCCTCCTGCTTGTCCTTCATACAGTATGCCCATTGTTTAGGATGGGTTGCTTTCAGCTTCAGGAATCTTCCGCGATCCTGCGTTATCCCGAACATGCAGAATATACATCCTGTACGTTCGTATCCCATATCGTAAACTGAGGCATACGGCAGATCGTATCTCTTGATGTAGTTCCATACATCCTCATCGGTCCATATCATCAACGGACTGGACTTCGGGATAGCGGTGTCGAACTGATTCTCCCCCTTCTCGCCGAATACTTCCTTCCTCAGAAGGCTCTCGTCCGCCCTTATCCCGATGAATGGACATCTGCCAGTCTCCTTGTGGTATCTCTTGGCCGGACGCTTCTTCATGATGTCGCAGCAATCACGAGACACCTTGAACGGTGCATCCACGAGGTATTCGTACCTCTTCCCCCCATACCTCGTGTCCATTGACATCTGACGGATCCCTGACGGCTGTCCTCTCTGTGCGAGGTCGATCCAATGGGCCATCTCCTTTCCGATGACGGGATAGCCCCTCTCCTCGATGACCCTCTTGAATGACATTTCAGGTTTCAGCCATGTCACATTCTCGATGGTCTTGACATGTTCCCTGATCTCAGGGAACTCCAGTCCGGTATCGACGAACACGGCAGGGACATCCGGATAGAGGGCTCTAACAAGGTGAAGGAGGACGGTCGAGTCCTTTCCCCCCGAAAAGGACACATAGACCTGCCCCTTCATGGCGATGTAGAACTCCCTGATCTTGACCGTTGAATACAATATCTTGTCATCGAGGGAGAGCCTTTGCAATTTGGCGAGATTGCAGGTCGAATCCTGCGGAGCATCGAAACAGTTGGATGATAGACTCACGCCTTCACCTTCTTGTCTATGTAGTACCAATCGACCATCAGCCATATCGCATTGAGATCGTAATGCTCGCATGGCTCCATCCCGATCTTGCTGTGCAACGGTGCATCTATGAACGGACATGTGGTCATTATGTTCACCATCTCATGATGAGAGCATGTCCAGCAGTTCTTCGGGACATTCTCGGGACGGTGCGGAGCCGGAACGATACGGGCTTTCATTCGCTCACCCTCTCATACCAGTCGTCCATCCCTCTCTTGCAGTTAGGACAGTTTTCCCTAACCCATACGAACCCGAGAGGGCTGTCGTCCATAGGCTTAGATATGTCCTTGAGGTCGAATATGGCTCCGCAGAACCTACACTTCATCTGTACGTATCCATCATCGGGCATTCCCTTGTTCTTGCTCCGACTGATACGGTCCAGATATTCCTCGAAGTCTTTGTCTGCTCTTTTCTTGGCAGTATGAAGGGTGTTTGCAATGCTTTGTGCCTCCTCGTCTGTCAGGCAACCATAATCGTGTAATGTCCCCAATTGAGCGATCATCATCGTGAACATCCCGTTCTTACGTCCATGTGGCCTCATTCCTTCGCCCCCTTCGAGAACTCGATGAAGGAATCGGTGTGCTTCAGGCACAGCTCGTATGCCGTGGTGTCGATGGTCCCGGGGCCTACGAAAGCATAGACCAGGTGAACATCCTCTTCTGGGATGTCCTTGCCACAGATCGCACAGACGCTCATAGCCATGCCTCCAATGTGGTCTGACCGGATTGGTATGGCTTCGGCAGAGGGACGGAATGCCTGTTCAACTGGAGCAACGGACTGTTGCGGAAGAGATTCCAACAGTAGTTGACCGCGACCCCCATGTGCTTTCCGGCAACAGGGCAGTCCCTGTGGATCATATTGCAGACCTATTCGCCTCTGACATTCTCCCATGCCTCTTCGGGATGGACCATTTTTCCGCATTCAGGACATGGATATTCCGGAAGGCCTTTGGTGCTGATCTTATCTCCCCAACTCATTCCAAACACCCCCATGAATCGAGTGTCGCCTGAGATATTTGGTTGACCTTGTACGTCCTGTCGATGTAGATCGCCTTGAGGATCGCCTGAATGACGTTCACGACCATACTGTTCCCTGCCTGTTTGTAGAGCTGCGCGTCGGACATGAATTTAGGAACACCCTTCTTGGATACCGATATGACCGCGTTCTCCGCTCTCCATTCGTCCCTCGCATCGAATCCCATGAGCTCGAAGCACTCTCTCGGCGTGAGCTTGCGGATGCCTTCATTGTTGACTCCAACCTCGCTGAAATACGCCGGAACATGATGGACGAATGCCTTCCCTAACTGTCCTGTGATGTTGACCTCTTCATCAGGCTCCGGGAACTCGAACTTCTTTCCCCTCAATGAGACATAGAAACATCTCTTCCTGCTCTGAGGGACTCCGAACCCCGGAGGATTCAGTATAGCGTAGGTCGTGGTGTATCCTAAGCCCTTCAGCTCATTGAGATAGTCATCGAACACGGCCTTGTGCTTCCTGCCTACGATGTTGGCGACGTTCTCCCCCAATAGGACCGCAGGAGGTTGTCTGCCAGCGTCCATGGTCGCACGGACGAGCCTCGGTATCTCCCATATAAGCGACGATCTCGTACCGCTCCCTTTGACATCCCCTGCCTGTGCTCCGGCTATCGAGATGTCCTGACATGGACTTCCGTAGATCACTAGGTCGCACGGGTCGGGAAGGGCTGTCAATGCGGTTATATCGCCGAGGTTCTCGGTCTCCCCGTGGATTGCGTTATAGCTGAACGGTGCGTACTTGTCGATCTCGCTGATGACCGATGTGTGCGGTATGCCCAGGTTGTGCAGAGCCTTCCTCGGTGCTCCGATCCCAGCGAATGCCTCGAACGCATGAACGGTAGGCATATCAACCTGTTCGGGGACCTTGGGCGCATATGGTGTGTCGATGATGAATAATTCATTCTCCTCGTCGATGGTCATCGTCAGCGTCCCTTCCTCCACTGCGAGGTCGATAAGTTCCTTGAAGTCCCATTCATCCATTGTGAACAGAACGTCGTTCTCGACGGTGCAGAGGCCTCCGCATTCGGCCATAAGGTCGTAGACCTCGATAGGGCCCATATATCTCGTGACCTCGTAGAGCTGGTTATAGACCTGGGCCTTCATATCGTGCGGATAGCCCTCCAGTATCCTGTCGAGCTTGTCGTGCGGTATCGGGCATTCCGTAGGCCATCCTACGCAATTCTGGATCAGGTTCCTCTCCAATCCCATACCCCCGACGGTGAGAGCGTTGAATGTCGATGTCATGCCCCTACCTTCCTCTTAAAGACGGTCTTCTTCCCTTTGTTCGTCCAGATCTCGCGAGAGGTCACCAGTCCAACCTTCACGAGCTAGTCCAGATGAGCCTGGACCCTTCCCGTGCGTATCTCCACCAACTTAGGATCGAAGTCTGGATAGGCCATCGCGGTGATCCTGTCGACCGTCCTCTCGTCATACTTGGAGAGCGACTTCCAGACCAGCTTCTCGTTCGAGAATCTCGGGACGTACTTCATCCCAGGACCTCCTCAAGTCTGTCCTTGCAGCGGACGATGATGACCGCTACCTCCCTTCCCGTCGGTGTGAGGATCCAGCGCAGGTCGCCGTCCTTCCAACGGGTGGTCAGGCCCTTGGACCTGAGCCTCTTCAGTATCTTCAGGACACCGGAGCAGTCCAGCCCCGTCCTCTCGGCGATCTCGTTGGCGAACAGCGGACCGCTGGAGTTCATCATGGCCTCCATGATCTCCGGGATCGAGGTATGGAACAATGTCCCCATGACGGTGTTCATTCCTCCCACCTCACGAACTCAGTGCAATGTCCGGGGCAGACACGCAACTTACCTTTGATGCAGCATTCGACTTTTCCCGATACCAGACTCTTCCCGTAGTGGAAGCATTCGGAGCAGTCGTTGTTCATATCCCTGCCTCCGCTCCGCAGAAGGGGCAATAGGAGAACTCCCTGCCCTTCTTGGGGTTCGCTTGGACGGCCATCATGAGCTTGTGCGATGCGGACTGATAGACCAGACCGCTGAGGATCATCAGGTGCATGTTTCCGCAGCAGGGCTCGACCCCTCCCTTCACCGGGTAGAGCTTCCCGTCGTAGAGGGCGGTCATGGGTTGCCCTCCATGAACTCCTCGTAAGGTATAGGGCGTTCGCACCTCTCGCAATAATAGCACCATGTATCGTCAGGCATGTCCCTGACATGGACCATGTCGTCCTGTCCGCACTTCCCACAGGCAGGTACGTTGCAACGGATTCCGTTAACGAATGCCTCGGGGCTCATGCGAAAACCTCCAGAAGCTGGTCCAGACCGCCCTTGGGGTAGTCTCCGGAATAGGTCATGCTCTTGTGGTCGCGTCCCCTCTTCCAGAGGGTCCATTGGACCAGATTGCCTACTTCGAGGAACCTCCTGACCTGCTCCAGATCGCAGAGGCTGAATTCCTCGTCGTAGTGTTCGCAATCGTCACCGCCGTTGATGGGATACCAGCGAGTCAGCTTCAGGTGGTAGTTGAACCAGCCCTCGGATTCGGCCTCGGCGTAGGTCCATTCCCTCTCGATCTTCTCCGCCTTGACCAGCCAGAAACTACGCTGGTAGTGATGCCAGACCTCGTTCATGAGCTTGGCTGTGCAACGCTCCTTGTCGGCATCTGATACGAGGTTATGAGCACCGACGGCCCCGTGGTATAGGCCATCGTCCTTCTTCCTCTCATTCTGCTCGGAGATACGGTCCAGTTCTGCGTAGTATTCGTCGGGGTAGATGGTCATATTGTGACCGCAGGTGCATGTCCCCTTCCAGATCTTCCATGTCCTGCCGAGGTCCGTGACCTCATTCTCGTAGAGGGTCATGGAGCCTTGGCATTCGGGGCATATCTCGGTGGAGCTCACAGCTTCACCTCCGCCAGCTTGATACCGGAATCCTTCAGCTCCTTGTAGCACTGGATGAAGGAACCGCCCTTCCAATCAGACATGATCCCGAAGCGACCTACAT
>ERZ842401.1717-NODE-1717-length-30564-cov-5.997312_pt1 | contig 30564 bp, 34 predicted proteins | sample MGYA00521270_ERZ842401 | MGnify/ENA primary metagenome ERZ842401 (study PRJEB31892, sample SAMEA3878208) | bioreactor metagenome | biome: Moose rumen | place: Sweden | collected 2011-10 | study: EMG produced TPA metagenomics assembly of the PRJEB12797 data set...
CCCCGCCCTCAAGGGGTGGGGATTTTTATAGATAGCATACCTTCCTACCCTCTTACCTTCCTACCCTCCAATTATCTTTTTAAAAGTTTCCAAAAATTCGGAGAAAGTTTTGCTTTCTCCGAATACAACTATCCTAAATTGCTCCTCGCAATTTTTTCAACCCCTAAAAAATCTATCCCTAATTAACATCCTCTAAGCTACCTCAATACAACTATCGGTACCAAATCTGCCACCACCTCTATTCCTTCTAAAGTTTAACTATTTACATAAACACATGCCTGCGATTTTTTACTTTGTTTCGCTGACATTCTTAATGTATGACTAAGTTGAATTTTTGACAAGTAAAGATATTGGTAAAAAAATTTACAATTGACCATGCCCCCCGTTAAATATAATTAAAATTGATGTTTGAAAATCTTCATAAACTTTTTTAAATTGACAAAAAATTTTTTCATAAAAAATATATGGCATGCTTTTAAATATTTTACACCCGATGAAATTTATTGTATTATATAGTTAAGATGAGAGAATTTATAAAGAACAAAAAAGTTACTTATAATTTAATATCGTTTACGGGATTCAAGGCTTTGTTATTATTTTCGCTTTTGGTGGACGGCCCCAAAACTTATATTCAAATTGCGGATAAATTCCGTAATCATCCGTATTTAAAAGAATCCATATCGCCTGATACGGTTAGAGTTTATATAAATTCCATGCGCAAAATAGGATGTGAAATTTTAAGCGAAAGAGACGGAAAAACATATTATTACAGACTTGTTTACAGCCCTTATATGCTCAATATTAATGAACATCAAGCTAAAGGTTTGATAAAAGTTTATAAACTTTTATCCTCCACCACATCTATTGAAGAATTGCTCGATTTACACGAATTTTTATTGAAATTAAAAGATTATGTTAAAGATGAAAGTGTTTTAGAAAGAATTAGTAATGTATCAATATTCAAGGGAATCAATATTGATACTCTTAAACAATTAATAAAACTCGTTAAACAAAAAGAACAAATTATATTTACCTATGCCTCAACAAATACAACTACCAAAGATATTGATATGCTTTTAGAAGATTTTGTTATTAGAAACAATAAAATTTATATCAAAGGTTTAAGCAAAAATTATGATAACAAACTATTGTTATTGGTTAACAGAGTGAAAAAAATTAAAGAAGTAAAAAAGGTTAAAGATATAACAAGTGATATGACAAATATTATGAAAATCAGGTATGAATATTTTGGTGATATAAGAGATTTTGATTTGAATAATGACGAACATATAATTGAAAAATTAACAGACAGGATTGTGGTTGAAATTGATTGCGAAAACGAGTTTTTTGCACGTCAAAGAATACTTTCTTTTGCGGATAAAGCAAGAGTAATCTCGCCTGAAAGCTATAAAGAACAAATTATCAAATGTCTTCAAGAAATGGAGAAGGGGTATTCAGTTGTCAGGTAAAACGTCAAATTCATCAATAAAAATTTTGGAACTTTTGAAGCTGTTATATGACGATGAAGCAACGTATGACAAAGTAAAGCTTTTGCTTGCAAGTAACAACACCTCCGAAATCAATGGTGCGGTAATGCTTAACAAGTATTTAAATACCTTGAAAGTTTTTGGAATTATTGTAAAAAAACAAGGGCAAAAATTTGTTGTTTATAATTCCCCCTACACTATCGATTTAGATAACGCAGACAAAGATTCTATTGTTTTAATCAAAAAAACACTCGATATGCTTCCTAAATCAAAGCAAATACAAGCAGTATATGATTTTTTAAAAAATATTTTGGTTAGGGTTAACGGTGATTTTCGAGGGAAAGTAGAAGAAGCACTAAGTCGGGATGAAGATATTTGCAAGAATTTATCGTTTTATTATTCTACTTATGAGGAGCAAATCAAAAGATGTGAAAAAATTTGTGAGGATAATTTTTGTGTAGAAGTTACCTATAATAAACACAACAATAAATTTCCGAAAACCATAACCGGAGAACCTGTTGAGGTTAAATATGACGGACGAAAAATATTTTTCACAGTTGCAGACAAAGATAAAAATATAGAAATTCCTATATCAAAAATATTACAAATAAAACAGCTTCCGCTTGTTGTCAAAAATCGCAACAATCAGTATAAAGTTATTTACAGAATAAAAGGTAAACTTGCAAAAGCGTACAGACCTCGAGAATACGAAGAAACAAACATCGAAAACGATGGTACAAGAATTGTTATTAATTCAGGAGAAGATTACGATATTTTACTTTCAAGACTTATGAGATATCAAGACAATTGTGAAATATTATTCCCTAAATATTTAAGAGAAAAAATGCATAATATTATTAAATCTACACTTGAGTTGTACAAACAGATTTAAATAGTATGTGTCTGTCTTGTTTATTTTTTATGTTTCAGATAATATAATATCGGAGATTTTACTAAAAAGGAGAGACAGAAATGAAGAAATCAATTATGGATTTAGAAAACATTCAAGGCAAACGCGCTCTTATAAGAGTAGATATTAACGTACCTTTGGATGAAAATAACAAAGTAACGGATGATACAAGAATTCAAGCGATTATCCCGACTTTGAAATTATTAAAAGAAAAGGGTGCAAAGATAATTTTGATGGCACACTTGGGCAGACCAAAAGGTGAATGGAAAAATGAATTTTCACTTAAACCGGTTGCCGAATATATGTCAAAATTATTTGGCGAAGAAGTTTTATTTGTATCAAAACCTGTAGGCGAAGGTGCAGATGAGGAATTAAAAGGACTAAAAGACGGACAGATTGCACTTTTGGAAAATATCAGATTTTACAAGGCTGAAGAAGCAAAAGATGATGATATGACTTTTGCCAATGAACTTGCAAAACTTGGTGATTTTTATGTAAATGATGCATTTGGTGCAGCACACAGAAATCACAGTTCAACCTCAAAAGTTGCAAAGGTTTTGAAACCCGCAGTTGCCGGATTGTTAATGGAGAAGGAAATCAGATGCTTGTCACAAGCACTTGACAATCCTACCCGTCCGTTTACGGCAGTAGTTGGCGGTGCTAAAGTTTCATCAAAAATCGGTGTATTAGAAAACTTATTGGACAAAGTAGATAATATGATTATCGGCGGCGGAATGGCTTATACATTTGTAAAAGCTCGCGGCGGAAAAATCGGTACTTCGATTTGTGAAGATGATCAGATGGACACTGCAAAAGCAATAGAAAAGAAAGCTCAAGAAAAAGGTGTTAAACTTGTAATGGCAAGTGATGTCCTTGTAACAGACGATTTTTCAGGAAACGGAACTAACAAATTTGTTAAAATCGATGAAATTCCTGACGGATTTGAAGGTGTTGACGCAGGTGAAGAATCAAGAAAAGCATTTGCTGAAGTTTTGAAATCATCAAAAACAATCTTGATGAACGGCCCTGTTGGCGCATTTGAAAACCCTAAATTTGCAGAAGGTACAAAAGCGGTGTTGGCTGCAGTTGTAGAAGCTACAAAGAATGGTGCAACTTCTGTCATCGGCGGAGGGGATTCCGTTTCTGCCGCTAAGAAATTCTTCAAGGCAGAAGATTTCACTCACGTATCAACAGGCGGCGGTGCTTCTTTAGAATTTATTGAAGGTAAAGTTTTACCGGGCGTTGCAGCATTAGATGAAAAATAAATTATAAAAATAAAATATAAAAACCCCTGTGATTGGAAATTTCCTTAACAGGGGTTTTTATTATCATTGCCTTTAAATCATCTTCCAAGTTTGCAATTAATCTACAAGGATTTCTTTTTCACCTTTATAAGTAACATAACCCAGCGGGGCATGCGGAGGTTTTTTAAGGTTTTTGGCAGGAGTATAGATAACACCGACTTTCGAAGATTGTGAAGCGGTTGAATATTGTTTTGCCAGTTTTGCACAAGATAAAAGTGTTGCTTCTTTAGGATTTGAGCATTTCAAAAGTACGTGAGAGCCTGCACAATTATGCACGTGAAGCCAAGTATCATCACCTTTTGCAAGTTTTGACACTATGTAATCATTCTGCCGATTATTTTTACCCACATACACGTCATATCCGTCAATATTTAGTTTTATCGGTTCTAAAGTACTTCTTTTATTAATTTTATTCACTTTATCAGGAATAATTTCCGATTTTATTTCACTCACTTCTAAAAATGTTTCGGCTCTTGTAAGCGAATATTTTACTTGTTCAAGGTATTCAAGCTCTTGTTTTATGTTCCCGTAATTTTCCACCGAATGCGAAAGGGTTTTTTTAGATTTTGTATAAAGTTTATAAAAATTATTCGCGTTTTCTTTCAATGTTTTTTGAGAATCCAAGAAAATTCTTATATCTTTGTTATTTTCATAATCTCTAACTTCAACAAACGGAACAAAATCCGCAAGATTATAAAGGTTTGCCATAATCAAATCCCCGTATAATCTGAATTTTTCGACATCTTTTGCCTGTTCTATTCGGTATTGAATTTTTAAGGCGGAATTATTTAATTTTTTCGTTCGGGAATTAATTATTGTAAGCAAATCAGATTTAAGAGTTTTAATATTATTTTGCTCTATGTAATATGAATAGTAATCATCAAGCATATCGCTTACAGAAAGCTTTATAAGCCCGCCTTGGCGCTTAAAAATAGAATATTCACCGTAATCATAAGATATATTCGGAGAAATATTTTTCAACCTGAACATATCTTTGATTTCTTCTAAAGTTTTATTTTGGCATTCTTTTTGCAGTTGAACTGAAAACCCGAAAAATGTATCGGTTAATTTTTTATAATTTGGTATCCCTTCAAAAGTTAAAATATCGTATTTATTTTGTTTTGGCGGATAAATATAAGGAAGAGTTCCTGACATTTCTCTCACCGAACTTTTATCTTCACCAACATTGTGCGCACATCCGATAATTTTTTTATTTAAGGTGTTATATAAAATTATGTTGGAATATTTCCCCATAAGTTCAACAGCCAAACACAATTTGATTTTTTCTGAAATTTCGTTATATGTTTCAATATAAATTTCAAAAATTCTTTCATACTTTGGAACTTTGACTTCGGTAATTACGGCATTTTCAATATATTTTCTTAAAAGCATACAAAACATAGGCGGTTTTTCGGGGATAATCGTATTTTTGCGCAATTCGTTAATTTTAGAGGTGAAACATATGTGATAAAATTGCGGATTAATGTTTATATAAAACTTTTTAGCCATATTGGATTTTCTCAGACACAAAATAAGTTCGCGCCGAGACGGCTGCTGAATTTTTTGAATTCTTGCACCTTTAAAAAACTCTGCATTTTCTTTATGAAATCCCGCCAATGTAAGATAATCAAACGTAATCATTACGACAATATTTTATTTTATAAATAATCATTAATCAAGCTAAAAAATACAATCTTTACACGTAAAGAAAAAAATATTTGACAAAAAATTTAGGTGTGTCAGTATGTTGGCGATGTCTCTTTTACTGATGAAAACCGTCTTGTTTACTCCTACAAGACGGATTTTTTTAATTGTTAAGTATTGTAAAAAATTCAGGAAAATAGGTCAATTTCAGCATTTTCAAAAACTTAATACTAATATATAAAACATGAGGTGTATTTTTATGGCAATTTACGAAGTAAGACGCGGAGATAATCTTTACAACATAGTAAAAAATCAGTATGGACTTACTAATAAATCCGAAATAATGAAAAAAGTTAGAGAAGTTGCCCAAAATAACGGAATTAAAAATCCAAATTTAATTTTTACAGGTCAAAAGTTGAATTTAGCTGAACAATTGACACTTAATCAAGTTAATATTAGCCGTGGTGAAGCCGTTTTGCCTCCCTTAAAAGATGAAACGGGAAACACTAATTTTTATAGATCTACCAGCATTTTTGGTGATATTGCAACAAAAAAATATCAATACCCTGATCAACCGTTTATTGAATCAAAATTAAAGCAAATTACGCAAGACTCAGAAGAAGTTGAAGATGTTGAACTTGATGTTACACCTTCTTTTACCTCAGAAACAAGTCGTGATTTGCAGGCTTTTGATATTGCCGCAAAGCCTGCAGGAGTCGGAGGTTTTAGCCAAATGAACGGCACTGATGCTTATAATATGTTCTTACAAGTAAATGCAGATGATTTTACTGTTAGAGAAACTGAATATAAAGGCAAAAAAGAATTAAAAGCTTATCTTGATAAAAGTAAGTCAGACGGAAAAATCAAAGCTTTTTCGTCAGAAATCCGCAATGGTAAAGAATATCTTGCAATTAGAGATAATGAAGGGAAAGTGCATTTTTACGATATGGAAAACAAATTACAAGAAGTTCAGTTTGACGAATAAAATTAATATTTTGAATACTTACTTTGATTATGCTACAATTGGCACAATCGGAGTAAATTATGAAATTAATAATACAAATACCTTGTTATAACGAGGAAAAAACATTAAAAATTACCCTTTCGGCTTTGCCCCAAAAAATAGAAGGGGTTGATGAAATAGAAACTCTTATTATTGATGACGGTTCAAAAGATGATACCGTAAGAATTGCACAAGAATTCGGAGTTAATCATATTGTTTCTCATCCGAGAAATCTCGGACTTGCAAAAGCATTTACAACAGGGTTAAACAAAGCGCTTGAAAATGGTGCGGATATTGTTGTTAACACAGATGCCGATAATCAATATTGCGCTGACGATATCGAAAAACTTGTTCAACCGATTTTGAATAATGAAGCGGATATTGTCATCGGAGCCAGACCTGTTAATAATATAAAAGAATTTTCACCGTTAAAAAAATTACTCCAAAATTTGGGTTCGCTTGTAATGCGTTTTATTTCTTCTACGAAAGTTGAGGATGCACCGAGCGGTTTCAGAGCGTTTTCACGTCAAGCGGCAATGCAGTTGAACGTATTTGACAGATACACTTATACTATGGAAACAATTATCCAAGCCAAGGCTAAGGGCTTAAGAGTTGAAAGTGTACCTATCAGAGTAAATCCGGAACTTAGAAAATCAAAACTTGTGAAAAATATGTTTGATTATATTTTAAGGTCAGCAGTTACTATGCTTAGAATGTTTATAATATATCGTCCTTTTAGATTTTTTGCGTTGATTGCAGGATTTTTTATTTTCTTAGGAATTTTATTGGGCGGAAGATTTATTTACTATTATTTAACAGGTAACGGTTCGGGACATATACAATCCTTAATTCTCACTGCAATAATGCTGATTGTAGGGTTTCAGGTGGGAATGTTTGCACTCATTGCCGAACTGCTTTCAATAAACAGAAAACTTTTAGAAGATGTTCAAAATCGTATCAAAAAGTTTGAAATAGATAAACATTAATTCTTTTGTAAACAAATGTAACAAAAATTACACTCTCTGAAATCGTACCGTTTCAAAATTTTTTATATAGGTACAGAGATAAAAATAAGAGGAGCAGAGAGATGGCAATATCTTATATTCACGAAGCGTTGATGTTTTATTCAAAACAAAAAGCAGCCATAACAAATAAATTGACGAATGTATCTATGAATTTGTTATCAGCAAGTAAAAAAGTTGCGGATGCTCAATCAAGATACAATGATAAATTGACATTATTAAGAGATATCTATTATGAAGATGATCCCGATAATTATGAAATTATGGTTGAAAATTTGCAAAACGAACATGAAATTGAACTATCGCAATTGAATGCTTGGGAAGCAAAACTTGATAATGATAAAATGAGATATGAAAACCAATATCAGACAATAACTTCATCAGAAAGCAGCTGGAATTCAATTCTTAAAAACAATATCAAAACAGAATTTACATATGGCGGTAAATCAAGCTAAGGTTAAATGTATAATTATAAATTCAAAAACCCTGCATAATGCAGGGTTTTTTGTTGTCTTTTAATTTTTTAAATTTAAATCGTTTATAAATTTTATATCTCAAATATTATATGTTTTAATATACATTTTAATTTATAATAAAAAATATAACCTGTTATTGGTAATTTTTTTATTAATAAGAGCCTGTAATACATATATTTTTTATGGACACTTTTTTTATTTTTTAGTGGAACTTTTTCTTTGATTAATTTTAAAAATTTTCTTCTTATATCACCTCGTAAAAAATTCAAGGCATACATAACAGCCGACAAATACGCATTATACAAACTTATTTGAAGTAATTCATTTTCCCCAACAATTTTTTCAAGTCTTTCAAAAATATCAAAAATATAAATATTTAAATTTTTATTTCTGTTTATTGTAATTGAATTTGTATTAAAAAAATTATAATCTATTAATACATCATTTATCGTTGTTATTTTTTCAGCGTAAAATATACAACTTAGAGTAAAAAATACATCATTACTATATAAAATATTATCAAATTTGATACCATATTTTTTAATCAATTCAGTTTTTATAAGTTTATTCCAAGCTGCATGGTTTATAAAATTAAATATAAAAGTTGGCATATCATTTTTATTAAAAACTTCTTTTTGAGGTAATAAATCTAACTGAATACCAGAATATTTTTGATTAAAACTTCCATCCGGTAATTTTACATTATATCTACATATAACAATATCCGCATTTGTTGCTTCATATTTAATATACATTTTTTCAAGAAATTCTGGATAAAAATAATCATCACTATCAAGAAATAGTACTGTTTCACTTTTGACAAAACTAAAACCAAAATTTCTCGCAGCACCACTTCCTTGATTTTCCTGCTCAACAATTTTTATAAAATCATATCTATTTTTGTATTCTTTTAAAATATTTAAAGAATTGTCTATAGAACCATCATTTACACATATCAATTCGAAATCTTTAAAAGTTTGATTTACAATACTATCCAAACATTTCCTTAAATATTTTTCACTATTATAAACTGGCATTATTATACTAATTTTAGACATTTAATATTCCTTTTAATATTTGTTTCTCAATCGTTGGATAATAATCTAGTATCATCGCAAGTTGTCTATCATTATCACAAACACTATTGGTTTTATAAAGTGTTGTACCTGAAGATAAACCATATTCTCGTTTTGGATTTAAATATATTAAATCTGTTATATTATTTTTAACAAGTTGCATTTTTGTATTATTTAGTATTGCCATAGCCCACATCCATAAATCATCAGCATTTGGCGCAAGTTGCATAAATAATTCTTCATTTGTAATATCTTTATAAAAATATTTTTTATTTGGTATCAATACACCTGCACCACTTGTAGCCAAATACACTTCATTATTAAACTGTTTTTTAATCGACTTTTGCCAATATGAGTATGGCAAAATTTTATTATTCTTGTCAAAACAAATTTTATAAAGCCTATGACAATGTATCGCATTTGGATTTTTTTTATAGGATAGATATAATAATTTTAACCAATTTTTTTTATAATATAAATCATCATCCGCTAAAATAATAATGTCGTTTGGATATTTTTTTAATGTAGGAATTATTTTTTTATATGACTTTATATTTTTTGAATAAAAATTAATCGTTAATCCATATTTTTTTAACCTTGTTAGAGATGTTGGTAAATCTTTTTCTTTATTAATAAATTCTTCCTCAGATAACCACAAAATAATTTCATCTGGTTTTAAACTTTGATGTAAAAGTGAATTTATTGTTAAATGAATTTCATTTATCCTTTCTGGAAAAGACGTTAAAGAAACTATTATCTTTTTAGATCTTTTTTGTTTTGTAATTCCATATATTAGAGGCTTTTTACAATTTATACAGATTAAATAACATTTATAAATTTTATATATAAGTTTTATTTTTTTATAGAAAAATGATAATAAATTTTTGCAAAACATCATACTTAATAATATATAAAATTTTAATCCAAATTTTTTGTATAAATTATTATGGAATTTTATTATATTTAAACGAATTTTTAGATATGTTAATGCATTAAGCGACTTTTTTGTACGTTCATTTGCGTGAATTCTGTAAAAAAATAATCCTTCAGGAATTTTATAAACCTTTACACCTGTTTCAAGAATTGACAACCATAAATCCCAATCCTCACAGCCTACTTCCATTTCTTTTTTATAACCACCTACTTCTAAAAATTTAGATTTTCTAAAAATTCCTGATTTAAAAATTCTATTTTCTAGAAGCATATTTGTAATTGTTGCAGAGGCTAAATTCCATTTTCCATGTTTTAATCCGAAAAAATATGCATCACAATAAACAATACCTATATCAGGATTATTTTCTAAAATGGTAATTGCCTTCTCAATATATGTATCAGAAATTTTATCATCAGCATCTAACGGTAAAATATACTTCCCCGTAGCTTTTTCAATACCGTTATTTAATGCTAAACAAACACCTTTATTCTCTTGGTTTATTAATATAACATTTTTAGGTAATATGTTCTTTATTTCCTCAGCAGTCTTGTCAGTTGAACCATCATTAACAACAATGATTTCCAAATTTTTATATGTTGAATTTAATACTGATTCTATAGCTTCTAAAAGAAATTCGGATTGATTATAACAAGGTATAATTACTGAAATTTTACACATTGCAATTGTAATATTTGCATAAAATATATTATTTGTAAACAATACTTTATTAAATTTATTAATTATCTTTTTCTAAAATAACTTGTAATTATAAAATGAAAATTTTATTTCTTATCTTTCAAATTGCTTTTTGTTGTATAATCTCTATATGCTAAAAGACGGAAAAATATTAGGTGCGTTTATTGTTCCGACCGGAATAGGGGCTTCAATCGGCGGATTTGCAGGTGATGCAAGTGTTTGGGCAGGTAAATTCAGCGGAATTTCAAGCCTTATTGTAAATCCGAATGTCGTTAATGCAGGCGGTTTTTCCGGAATAAAACCTGATATGCTTTATGTCGAAGGTTATAGTCTTGATGAATTTTTTAAGGGAAATATTAATTTATTACCGTCAAATTCAAATAAAATCGGGGTTGTTTTTGACAAAAGTATTCCTCAGGATGTACTCAATGTACATATTAACACAATTCGTGCAGTAAAATGTGTTTATGGGGTTGATATAGCGGAATTTGCTGTTACAAAAGAAGATGTCAATGTAAAGTTTAAACTTGAAAATAACGGTAATTCCACGGGAAGTGTCGGCAATATTGAAACCGTAATTGATTGCGCAAAATCCTTAATTGATAAGGGCTGTAATGCTATCGCAATAGTTTGCCTTTTTGATGAAGCAGAAAGTTTAAATGAGGATTATTCAAAGGGAGTCGGTGTTGATCCGGTCGGCGGAGTTGAGGCTATAATTTCCCATTATGTATCAAAAGAATTAAAAGTACCTTGCGCTCATTCGCCTGCATTTGTTGATTATCAAATATCCTCCGAGCTTGTAGATGGCCGTGCGGCAAGTGAATATATCACTCCGACATTTTTGCCGTGTATCTTACTCGGGTTAAACAATGCACCATTAATTGATTGTAACAGAGGAATTTCTGTTGATAATTTGGATTATCTTGTTATGCCTTACAATTCTTTAGGTTCAACACCTGTATTTGAAGCCCTAAAGCGCAAAATCCCGATTTTTGCCATAAAAGAAAATGAAACGATTTTAGATGTAACTAATGCAAATTTATTCAACAATTCTGAAATGATAAAATGTTTTGAAACTTATGAAGATTGTTTAGTGCATATTAAACAAGAATTTCAAAAATTTTGAACATTTTATCAAATAACTTTTCAATCGGAATATCTTCATCAAGTTCAAGCGTCACAATCGGTATATTTCTCTCAACTCCTGCCCAATTTCCAAAACTTCCCGGGGTTGGATAGCCGATACTTTCTGCAACAGGATAATTGATAATTGATGAGATTTTTTCGCTGATAATTTTTGCAGGCCCGTCATAATTCACGACTTTATAAGGCGAATGTATTGTTAAAATAATTGATGGCTCATATTTTTCTATGGTATCTATAACAAATTTTGTTTCAATCTCGCTTGCGGGAAATTCTCCTCCCCAATAATTTGTGGTTTTATTGTCACAAGTAGCATTTTCCCCCTCATTTTGCCCCCAATTTCGTGTGGGAAAATTTCTGTTCAAATCAACATTATTTGAATTCGTTCGCCTTTTTAATTGTAAACCGTCCGGGTTAAGACATGGAATAAAAATTAAAGGTTTTTGTTTTTCTGTCTTTAGATATTCTTCAATAATAATTTTCCCTTGAGGTTCATCACCATGAATTGTCCCTATAATAAGGGGAAAATTTTTTGGATTTTCTACAGGTGAAAAAAGTGAGATTTCATTTCCCAATTTAGTTTTTATATTTCTTATGATTTTCATTTAATTCTCAATTTCCCATTTTTTGGCGTCAAATTTTAAATCCGTAACCTTCATTTTTAGAGATTTTAAATATGGTTCAAACTTTTTTAAAAGTTGAAATTTTTTTAATAATAATTCTTGAGCCACAATATTATTTGCACAAGCTATAACCATAACCCCGTTTGGCGCCATCGCATAAGGCTTTGATTTTTCGGCAAATTTTTCTCCTGCAATTTTTCCCCAAAATTTGTACAAATTATTCCTTGTAATAGCCCGTTTTATATCCTTTCTTTCAAGCATTTCCTCAATAAGTGAGGCAGTATCAGTAAAATTTGTATATTCTATTTTCTTCATAAATTTTATACCTCACAAATTTTGTGTTAAAATAAAGGAATGGATTTTAATAAACTTGATAATATCATAAAATCTTCCAAAAAAATAGCAATAATTTCGCACGTTAATCCTGACGGAGATACAACGGGTTCAATGCTCGGGCTATACAGCGCCATTTTAGATAACTATAAAAAACACGCGGATATGATTTCTGTTTCTAAAATCCCTGAAATTTTTAAGTTTTTACCGAATGAAAATTTAATAAAACATATAGAAAATGTTGATAAATCGCTTGTTTATGATTTGATAATAGCCGTTGATATTGCAGCAAAAGACAGAATGGGCGATGCTGAAATTCTTTTTGATAAAGCAAAATTTACTGTAAATATTGACCATCATAAAACAAACACAAATTATGCCGATTTGAATTTTGTAGGAAGTGAACGTTCGTCTGTTGGCGAATACTTATTTTATATTTTAAAAGAAATGGACAAAAAAATAAGTTTAAACACTGCTACTTGTCTTTATACGGCACTTTTGACGGATACGGGTTCATTTAAGTTTGATAATACAAAACCTGAGACATTTTTAGCCGCCTCTGAGCTTTCTGAAATCGGAGTAGAGACGGTTAAAATATATAAAAATATTTATGAATCGGATAGCAAAAATCTTGTACAATTTCAGGGATATTGCCTGAGTAAAGCGAAATTTTTGTATGATGACAAGGTTGCTTATACAATTGTGTATCGAAAAGATATGGAAAAATTTTGCGCAAATGATGAATGCTTTGAGGGTTTGACGGAAAAACTCAGAGCAATCGTTACAACTGAAATAGCCTTTGTTGCAAAAGAAATGAAATCAGGTTATACAAAATTTTCAATGCGCAGTAAAACAATAGATGTAGCAAAGATATGCGCAGAATTTTCGGGTGGCGGACACACGTTTGCATCGGGCTGTACAATAAAAGCTCGGCCGGAAACTGCAGTTAAAATGCTTTTGAAGGAAGTTGAAAAAAGGATTATTAAATAAATATATGAGGGGAAAAGATTTTATAAGAGGCCTCAAAAGGTTGATTATAGCGATTGTAAAAAATGATTTCTACGGGATGGCCGCAGAAATGGGATTTATGATGGTATTAGGTATTTTTCCGTTTATGTTTTTGTTAATGTCATTTTTTGGCTGGCTTGGGAACAAAGAATCAATGGGGCCGATTTTAAGATTTTTAAGTAACATTATGCCTGAACAGACTATGGATTTAATATTAACCGTAATTTCAGAAGTTATGATTTTTTCAAAAGGCAGATTGATTGCAATAATCGGGGTTATCGTAATTTTATTTTTATCAACAAATATTATGGCAGTAATATTGAAGGGATTAAACAGAGCTTACGATGTCGAAGAAACAAGAAATTTTGTTTATACAAGGATACTTGCTTTTGTAATGCTTCTTGTTAATTTTTTGGTATTATTTTTGAGCATAAACTTAATCGTATTTGGAAAATTACTTATACATTTGAGTATAACTTATTTTAATATGCCTTTGCATATTGCCGATTTACTTTTACTTTTAAGATGGCCGGTAGCATTTGCAGCATTATTTTTAATGGCATTTTTATGTTATTACATATTACCCGACTTAAAAGGAAATGAAAAATTTAAGATGAAATCTGCAATATGGGGTACTTTATTTTTCTGTATATTTTGGCTTGTCGGTTCTTGGGGGTTCTCAATTTACGTAAATAATCTCGGCACATATAATATGGTTTATGGAACAATTGGTGCGTTTGCGGTCTTGATGATGTGGCTTTACTATACATCAATATTGATTTTAATTGGTGCTGAAATTAATTCACAGGTATATAACACCCTGAATCGAAAGGCCAAAGAAATTCAAACAGATTTGGATGCTTTAAAAAATATAGAAAGCTAAGTTGATTTTAAACAGATAAAATTCAAACTGTTTTATAAAATAATTTTACTTTCTGATGATATTTTTTACAATATTTTCACCGGCTTCTTTCAATTCCGTGTTAATATTATTATTTGGATGATAATTTTTTATGGAAGAAACAACACTAAATACTCCGGCTGCCAACAATCCCAATAACATACCTGCCCATACAATCGCAGATATTGTTGTTTGGGGACTTGCTTTAGGCTCGGATGCTGTATTAACGGATACCTTTTTTATGTTTGAAGGCTTTACTTTTACTAAATTATTTTTCCCTTGGAAAATCGGTGTCTGTACCCCTAATTGAACTGATAATGACATTTAATTACTCCTTTTGTTTTCTGATATTTAAAGACTACATCAATAGTAGAAATTATTCAAGTCCTAATTTTTATATAAAAAATATATTATCTATTCTGCAGAAGTACCGACAGGAATAGGCGCATGCCAAGTACTTGATTGCATATCTGCTTTTGGAGTCAAATCAGGTCTTATAGTAGGCGCAACAGGAACTTGTCGAGCAGCATTAACTGTTGCTGAAGGTAATTGCGGATTTTGATTTAAAATATTATCAACAGCTTCCGGAGTTTCAATATTTTGTTCTTCTTCTGTTTGAGGTTCCGTATTGTTTATTTGAACGGCATCTTCTCCGCCTATGATACGTGTATTTGCATCCCGTTTTACATTTTCCGAAAGAATTATTTCAGGATAATTAAAATCGACATTTCCAGCTTTTTTTGTTGCAACGGTCATTATATCATGCCAAATCAGTGCAGGAACGGTTCCGCCCTGAATGTTTCTCATTTGTTTGTTGTCATCTCTGCCAACCCATACACCTGTCGCAATTGTTGGTGTATAACCGATAAAGCTTGCATCTTTATAATCATCCGTTGTTCCTGTTTTACCTGCAGCGGGTTTACCAATACTTGCGGCACGCCCGGTTCCGTATAATACAACTGTTTTCAACATTGCCGTCATTTCTGCTGCAGTGTTTTCACTTAATTCATGTGAAATCTTTGTTTTTGGAGCCTGGTAAACAACTTTTCCGCGAGAAGTTTCTATTCTTTCTATTGCGTAGGGTTGAACTACATATCCGCCGTTGGCAAATGCACCATAAGCGCGTGTTATTTCAAAAAGTTTTACACCGTTAGAACCGAGAGCAATTGTGGAATCCTCCTCTAATGGTGTTGTTAAGCCCAAAACTCTTGTCATTTGTTGAACTGCGCGCACACTAACTTCTTGAATTAATCTTGCCGCGCAAACGTTTGATGATATCATTAGTGCTTTATAAACAGGTATTAAACCTCTATAATTTGAGCTGTAATTTTTTGGTGCCCAAGAACCGATTTTAACAGGACTGTCATTTATCAAGTCCATCGGTCTTATACCTTTTTCTAATGCTGTTGCATAAACAAACGGTTTAAATGCGGAACCCGGAGGTCTTATTGCTTGAGTTACGCGGTCGTATTGAGTTTCTACATAATTTTTACCGCCGGCATAAACCAAAATTTTTCCGTCAATCGGGCTAAATGAGAATACGGCAGCTTGATCTTCTTTAGAGTTAAGTCCGTAATTTTTCATTCTGTTTAAAATTGCTTCGTTTGCGGTTACTTGAGCTTCGTAATCCAGTGTTGTTATAACTTTGTATCCGCCTTGCGAAATTTCTGTTTCATCATAGCCCAATTTTTCAAGCTCTTTTAAAACATAGTCGCAAAAATACGGAGCTTTGTTTGTTGTATAAAATTGAGGAACAGCAGCAAGTTTTATCGGTTCTTTTTGAGCCATTTCCATCTCATCTTTTGTAATATATTTCATTTTATACATACGGTTTAAAACTTGATTTCGGCGTTTTTCCGCTAAATCTTTGTTATTAAACGGTGAATATACACTTGGCGCTTGCGGAAGTCCTGCAATTAGCGCTAATTCCGCTAGTGTACAGTTTTGTAATTTCTTATCAAAATATATTTCGGCAGCTCCTTCTACTCCATAAGCTCCCGCGCCTAAATATACATTATTTAAGTACATTTCAAGGATTTTATCCTTTGGAATAGTTTTTTCAATTCTTGCGGCAATAAATAATTCTTTAATCTTTCTTGCAAATGTTTTTTCATTAGAAAGGAATAATATTCTTGCCAACTGCTGGGTAATTGTACTTGCACCTTGGACAACATGACCTGCAATCACGTTTTGCACAGTTGAACGAATTAAGCCCGTCAGGTCATACCCGTGATGGGTATAAAAATTCTTATCTTCTGTTGCAATAAGTGCTTTTTTTAATACATCGGGAACTTCATTTACGTCAACTTTTTGATATGTATATGCAGTAAATGTTTTTATAATGCTTGTTTCATCATTTGCATAAAATTTTGTAACAATGTTTGGTTTAAAGGTATCTAAATTTTGTATCGGAGGAAGAGATGCCAAATACAACTGCAAAGCTACAATACCTGCAAGTAAACAGGCTACGCACATTATCACAAATTTATTTACTGATTGAATTATTCCGTTTTTTTTCTTTGGTTTCTTTGTCCCGCTATAGGCTGAATAATCCTTGGGTGATATTCTGTTATAAAAATTTTCTGACATTAAAATCCTCTTTTTCAACTTTATTTATTTTAGTATAAAATATTATTGTTGGCAAATAGATAAAGGTTTATATATTGGGAAAATTTTTGGATTTTTTGCAGGTAATAAAAAATGAGATTTTATCTTATTTTGTTGTTGAAAAACAGAGTTACAAAATTACGGGAGAATGCAAACGCTGCGGCAAGTGTTGTAATTATATGTACAGTTATGACACTTATACAGAAAAAGAATTTAAAATTATGCAATTTTTATTTCCTAAATATAAAAGGTTTTACATAAAGGGTAAAGATGAATACGGAAACCTTATTTTTGCTTGCAAATTGGTTACAAAAGAGGGTTTGTGTTCCGATTACAAACACAGACTTTCTATGTGTAAAAAATATCCGCTTAAAAAAATTTCTTTCCCTGCAAAACTCCATGACGGCTGTGGTTATAATGTGGAAGAAAAAAATTTTAAAGATTATTTAAAATAGTATTTTTATTCAGCCTTATTAGAGATATTTTGTATTTTTTCGCAATCTTTTACAAATCTATCGGCAAGTTTTGCCTGCCGCATTGTTGCAACTTTATCAATAATCGGATCACCAATAACGGAAACAATTAAACCTAAAGTAACACCTGTTATTCCCCTGCCGAGTTTTCCAATTTTTCTAAAAAGCCATTTTTCTTTCATTGAGCCAATCCATGTTAAACCAAGGGCAATTGCACCAACATCTAAAAGTCCTGTTGAAAGAGCTGCTCCTCTGCCGATTCTTTTTCGTCTTTTTAAAAACGCATCAACATTATCTTCAGATGTGGTTACTTCGTGAATAACACCGTCTTTTGTCGGAACTTTTATGGTTTGCATTCCGTTTTGAGGTTGAGAAACTGTTATTGAGGAAACTTGTATTCCTGACATTTCTATTCTCCGATTTTTACCATCAGTAATTATATAAAACAACAAAAAATTTTTTTTGCCAATTTTTTAATATTTGTAAACAAAACAACCTTTGACCATTTTATATTGTATAATTATAAAAAGATTTTGGGAAGGTTTAGGGATTTTTTATGGAAAATTACAGTTTTGAACTTATAACAGGGCCAATGAGCTGCGGAAAAACAGAGGAATTATTAAGAAGAATAAGGCGCTGTATTATTGCAAAAAAGAAAGTTAAGGTTATTTCGCCGGAGGTAGATACAAGAACAAACGGAGATTATATTGAATCAAGAAACGGTCTTTGGCTGGATGCGATAAAAGTTAAACATTCAATACAAATTTTATCACAGGTAAAAGAAGATGATGAAGTTGTGGCAATTGACGAATTACAATTTTTTGACAGCAATATTGTAAAAGTAATCGAAAAACTTATGAATGACGGAAAACGTGTAATCGGAACCGGATTAGAATTGGATTTTAAGGCAGAGCCTTTTGGAAGTATGCCTCAACTTTTGTGTATTGCAACGGATGTAACAAAATTACATGCTGTTTGTATGAAGTGCGGATGTTTTGAAGCAACAAGAACACAACGATTGATTGACGGCAAACCTGCCGACAAAAATTCCCCGCTTATTATGATTGGCGGAGATGAAACATACGAAGCAAGATGTATTAAATGTTATGAACTTCCGGATAGCAATCCCGATAAAAATAAACATGGGCTTAAACTTTTAAAATTCGGTAAATAATTTTTTGTAGAAAAACTGTAGAAAAGTTTGTATGTTTTCTACAGCTTTTTATTTTTTTATTTATATTGAAATTTTTCTACAAATTTCAATCATTATAAACAATATTTTCTACAGTCTTTCTACCGGCGTGAAATTCGATTATTTTTTATTTTTACCTGTTTTTCTACAAATAATGTTGAGTTATGATGATGATTTATATTTATACATATTATTAATAATATAATAATAATTTAATTTTTTTGTTCAAAAAGTGCTGCATAAAAAATGGAAGATATAAATTTATAAAAAATAAAACCAATTAATACAAAAAACATTCCCAATATACAATATTTTAGAAATCTCATCTTACTTAACTTCAGATTCAACCTGTCCTGTTATGTCATCACCGCCAAAAAGTGTTACGTTTTTAGGTAAAACTAAATCATAACCAAGTTTTCCTGCCTTATCAACAACCGCAGATTTTATTTCACTGTTTATTTGCGCAAGTCTGTTATTGTAATCCTCGTCCATTGCAACCTTTTTATCATTTATTTCTTTTCTGTATTTTTCAGAAATTGCTTCTATTTTTGACTTATCTGTTTCTTTTGAAATCTCAAGTTGTGCCTTGTTAATTGTTGCCTGCATTTCGTTTAATTTTATTTTTTGGTCACTTTGTAACTGTTTTACTTTTGATGAATTTTTTGCAATTTCACCAACATCAACTACTGCAACACGACAAGCACTGTTTGTTGTTGATATTGCAGGATTGTTTACATAATATCCAACTCCGAATGCAGCAATAATTCCCGCTGTAATAAATAATAATTTCTTCATTTTTTTCCTCTTTCTTTTTACATCTGTAAAATAAAAAAATTTTAAAAATTTTTGTATTATCTGACTGTCTGATAATATTGCTATAATTTTTGAAAGAGAAAAATTTTTAATGTATAATCGCCATATGAAAATATTGGACCTGAAGCTTTCTGAATATAGAAATTGTATTGATTTGGAATTGGATTTGAAAAATCCAAAAATTCTTATTATCGGGAAAAATGCTCAAGGAAAAACAAATATTTTGGAAAGTATTTATTTTCTATCATCTCTTAAAAGCCCAAGAACATCAAACAATTTAGAGCTTATAAATTTTGATGCCGAAAAATTTGAAATTTGCGCAAATATTGTAAAATCAGAAACAGATATTTCACTTGACTATTCGTATTCAAAAGAAAAAATAAAAGAAATAAAGGTAAATAAAGTAAAAGTTAAACCGAAAGAATTTAAATCAATATTAAAAACTGTTTTATTTTCAACAACAGACCTGTTATTACTTCGCGGAAGCCCCGATAATCGCAGAGAATGGCTTGACAGAGCAATAAATCAAATTTATCCTGCTTATGATGAAAGACTTTCTAAATATGAAAAAATTCGTGTTCAAAAAAACAATTTTTTGAAAAATTGCCTAAAAACAGGTCAATACAACGAAGAACTTCTTGAAGTATTTAATGAACAACTCCTTATTACGGGAAGTAATATAATTTACCTGAGAAAAAAATTTTTAAAAGAAATTGAGCAAATAGCAAAGCAAAAACATAACAAAATTAGTGAAAATGAAGATTTGCGCCTTGATTACAGCTGTAACTTTTTGGATAATCAAACAGAGATAGAAGATATTGCAAATGCCTTCAGACAATCGTTGGAGGAAAGAAAAACGGAAGAACAACGTAGAGGACAAGCGTGTGTTGGTCCGCACCGTGACGATATCTTATTTTATATAAACGGAAACGATGCAACAAAATTTGCCTCGCAAGGACAACAAAGAACCGTTGTCTTGGCCTTAAAACTGTCAGAATTGGATATTATTACCTCTAAAACGGGTGATGAACCAATATTGTTGCTTGATGATGTATTAGCAGAACTTGATGATGTAAGACAAAACTACCTCTTAAAATCGATAAAACCCGAAATTCAAACAATCATAACGTCAGTTGACACGCTTCTTTTTGATAAAGATTTCTTAAACAGTGTGAAAATTTATAACATTGAAAACGGAAAAATTGTTTAAAAATTTAAAAATTCAGAAAGAGATAAGTTAAAAGCTTTTGCAAGGTTATAAACTTTTGATAAAGTAATATCATTTGATGCAGTTTCTATATTTCCTAATGTAGAACGGGCAATATTTGAAATTTCGGATAAATCATCCTGAGTATATCCATACTGCTTGCGAAGATATTTAATTCTGTTTGCAAAATTACTTAATAATTGCTTGTTCATAAAATAATTGTCCGTTATAATGACAAAATAACAAACCGTCACACGGACAATTTGGAGGTAACATATTTATTTAAAATGACAAATGAAATTTAATTTTAAAAATCAAACAAATCCTTTTCTGATTTTTCAAGAACATCACATAGTTTAAATAATAAACCCAAACTGATTGTCCTTTTGGCAGTTTCAATTTTAGCTAAATGCTCTCTTGAAATATTCAAAAGTTCAGCAAGTGCGTTTTGAGATAATCCTTTTGTCTTTCTTGCCAGCTTTATATTTTTACCAAGATTTAAAAGTTTTGTAGTCTTATTTGTCATAATTAAGATTTTTAAATATAATGAAGATAAAGTATGTAGCCTGAAAGAGAACAAAAATGGAGAAGAATAAAAAGAAAATATTAATTGACCTTGATGGGGTATTAAATGAATACAAAGGTAAATACAGCGAAAAAAATATACCAAAAATAAGAAAAGGCGCAAAAGAATTTATTGAAGAATTGAATAAAATTGGTGATTTGTATTTATTTACAACAAGAAATCTGATGCAATCAGCAAAATGGCTTTTTGATAACAACTTGGATAAATATTTTAAAGACGTAACAAATGTAAAAATACCATCATTTATTTATATAGATGACAGATGTATTTGTTTTAAGGGTGATTATAACTTGACACTCAAAGAAATAGTACAATTTAAAGTTTATTGGAAAGAATAAATTGCTAAACGTTTTCTTTAGAATCAACCATACATTTACTGTCTTTAACATAGTTACTCAACTGTTTGAGAGCAGGTTTGTAACTGTTAACGGTTCCGTTTCCGCCAAGACAGCCTCCTTGACAGGCCATAACTTCAATAAGATTACCAAGCTCACACATACCAGTTTTTGCCCAGCGTTTCAAATCTCTGATTGCCTGTTTGTCAATGCCGTTTATTATAGCAGGATGAGCCGGCAAATCTTCCGGTAACAAAACCTGTACAGCATGTGCAACACCGCCTGTTACCGCATAATTTCTGCTTTCCGCAGCCGATTCTGTATGGTAAGGAATTTCTTTACAAGTTTGAACCTGAATATTCAATGCAACAAGCCAAGCCCCGACTTCTTCATAATTTAAAACATAATCAACATTATCGTTATTCATTGCCTCACGTCTTTTTGCAACACAAGGAGTAAAGAATACCGTAGTGGCATCAGGATGTTCTTTTTTAACAATTTCGGCCGTATAATATAACGGTGTTTTTGTGGCAGATTGAAAAGGTTTAACTTCCGGAAGATGTTTTGCAACAAGTTCGTTATATCCTGCACAGCAAGATGTTGTCATAAATTCTGCACCATCTTCCAATCTTTCTTCAAATTCTGCAGCCTCCGTGCGAGAGGTTATATCTGCACCTTGTGCAACTTCATAAACATCAGAAAATCCTAATTCCATAATTGCTCCCTTTAACTGTTGAGGAGAACATGGTAATTGCCCCATGATTGAAGGTGCAATCATTGCTATAACTTTCTTGCCGGCTTTAATGTTTTTTAATACGTCTATAATTTGACTTTTTTCATGAACTGCACCAAACGGACAAGCGCTTACACATTTTCCGCAAGAAATACATTTTGTAAAATCTATTTTTGCCATTCCGTTTTCATCCTTGGCAATAGCATCAACGGGACAAGCATTTTCACAAGGTACGATAATCCTTGTAATTGCTTGATAAGGACAGACTTTTGCACACATACCGCAATTTTTACACTTTGAAGGATCGATTTTTGATTTACCGTCCCTGACAGAAATTGCCCCGAAACGGCAAGAGCTTAAACAAGGTCTTGCAACACAGCCCTGACAAAGGTCTGTTACATAAACTCTTGAAGGAACACAACCTTTACAAGCTGTTTGTAAAACAGTTAGGGGATGTTCATCGGGTTTTTCTCTGTTAAGGGCATCTTTTGCCATTTCTGACAACAATTCACTATCTTCAGTTTCTTCAATAGCAAAACCCAAACCCGCAACTGCTCTATCCCTTAAAATTGCTCGTTCTTTATATATACAACATCTATAAGGAACTTCACTGCCTTTTGGGCGCATATCATAAGGAATTTTCCTCGAACTTTCTTCAAAATTCTCGCTGTAAAAAGCTTTTATAAGTCTTACTAAAATCTCTCTTTTTAAATGTGATGTTTCTCTTATAGGGGTATTTATTGACATGTTTAAACTCTTTCCATACCGACACAATGACCGATACGGCCTTTCATATTTCCTTAACTACACGTTAACAGAATTATTGCACAAACATGGAAAAATTAAAAGTCTTAATTTGATTTAACAGGTTTAACCTTAATTTTAACGCTATAAAGTTTTTTTAAGTTGTTAATATCTTCATCAAGAATTTTTTGTCCGGCAATAGGTGTTTTATACATAACACTATCTTGATTCTCGGAATTATCAAGTCCGAGAGAAACACCCGCCCAATGCAAAAGTTTTGCATTAATTTCCTGCTCCGTTAAACCGTCAGTATTAATGTTTATTGATACATAAGGCTTGCTTCCAACTTTATAACCCTGTTCAATAACACCGTCTTTTTCATTTGAATCAAAATAAAATTCTATATGAGCAATGCTTTGTTTAATTTTTGAACCCATAATATTTGCAAACAACCTGCCCTTTAGCGGAGTAATCCATTTTCTAACTGCGGAAGTCATATCGCCGGAATAAGGACCTTTTTGAACATAAACCTCTAAAATCGATACAGGCCAAGGACTAACTACACCCGCATAAGAAAGTTGAGGAATAAATAATGCAGTTAAAATTGCAAAAACAGTAATAATCTTTTTCATATAAAATTCCTTTTTCTATTATTATATCAGATTAAAATAAGTTTTTCAACCCGATAAAAAAATAACCTCGGGAAATTTTCCTTGAGGTTATTTTCTTTTTTCTTTTTGTTTTTTATTAACCTTTAATTTGGCTCATAACTTCATCAGCAAAGTTTTCCGAACGTTTTTCCAAACCTTCGCCAAGCATAAATCTTGTGAAAGATTTGATGTTTAATTTACCGTTCAAAAGTTCTTTTATTGTTACATCAGGATTTTTAACAAACGGTTGTTCAAGCAAACATCTTGAAGCAAGAAGTTTGTTAATTCTTCCTTCAACAATTTTTTCTCTGATATTTTCAGGCTTACTTTGTAAGTCTTCTTTGCCCATTTCAACTTCTTTTTCGTGAGCAATAACATCTGACGGAATATCTTCTCTTGAAATGAATTCAGGAGCCATAGAAGCGATGTGTAAGCATACATCGTTCATTAATTCTTCATCTTTATTATCAGCACTTAAAAGAACACCGATTTTGTTATTGTGAATATAAGTTGCAACATTGCCTTCATATCTTACAAATCTTCTGAAAGTGATTTTTTCACCGATTGTAGCAACCTTTTCTTTTATAATATCAGCAACAACCTTTCCGCATTTAGGACAGGTAGAAGCTAAAAGTGCATCAACATCAGCAGGATTCGTTTCAGCTACCATTTGAGCCATACCCGATGCAAATTCTTTGAATTCTTCATTCTTTGCAACGAAATCTGTTTCACAGTTAACTTCAACCAATGCTCCGCAATTGTCTGAAACGTATGATGTTACGATACCTTCAGCAGCAATTCTTCCCATTTTCTTGTCGGCAGAAGCAATACCCTTTTGGCGTAAAACTTCTGTAGCTTTTTCCATGTCTCCGTTAGCTTCCATAAGTGCCTTTTTGCAATCCATCATACCGGCACCGGTTTTTTCACGAAGATCTTTTATCATTTCTACTGAAATACTCATTTATTTCTCCTTTTTAAACTTGTTATTTTTAATATTGGGGCGAAATGTCCGCCCCAAAAATACTTATTCTGCAGTAACTTCTTCAGCTTTTGCTTCTACGTCTTCTGCATTTACGCCTGCATCTTCAGCTTTAATGCTCTCGATTTTTTTAGAAGTGTCAGCTTTGCTTTCTCTCAATTGTTTTCCTTCCAAAACCGCATCTGCAAGTTTTGATGTGATAAGTTTAATTGAGCGGATAGCATCATCGTTACCCGGGATAATATAGTTTATACCATCCGGATTTGCATTGGTATCAGCCAAGCAGATAACAGGAATATTTAATTTGTTAGCTTCTTGGATAGCAATTAATTCTTTTTGCTGGTCGATAATGAAGATTAAATCAGGTAATCCTCTCATATCCTTGATACCGCCTAAAGTTTTGCTTAATTTACCCAATTGACGATTTAATTGAGCAATTTCTTTTTTAGGCAATTTTTCAGCGTGACCAGCATTGATGAATTCTTCCATTTCTCTCAATTTGTTAACACGACCGCGAATTGTTTCAAAGTTTGTAAGCATACCGCCCAACCATCTTCTGTTGATGTAATAAGCGCCTGCTCTTTTTGCTTCTTCCTCGACAACTTCTGCAGCTTGTTTTTTTGTACCAACGAAAAGAACATTCTTTCCGTGAGCCGCAAAATCTCTAACAACCTCATAAGCCTTATCCAAAAGCTCGGTTGTTTTGCGTAAATCAATTACATAAATGCCGTTTCTTGCTCCGTAAATATACGGTTTCATTTTTGGGTTCCATCTTTGTGTTTGGTGTCCGAAGTGCACACCTGCTTCTAAAAGTTCAATCATTGAAGCTGTTGGCATTGTTTTTTCTCCTTTTAACTTGTATTGTACTACGGGCAAAAAAGCTCCATCGGACAGCTTTGGCTGTTATAACCGTGAATAAACGATTCCGACTAGGGTAAAACCTATCAAGCATAATCTGCCGTAATCATCTTATCATAAACATGAAAACACGCAAATATTCATGTAAATTTCTGTTAAGCCATATCAAAGAACAAATGTTAATAGATAGGTATCTTTTTGTAACTAATGGACAAATTGCTGTTTTCCAATATTACATATATGCCCAAATAATCAATCTTGCATATTTGCCGATAAACATTGCCAAAAAGCTGAAAATTATGTCATATAAAATTTTAATTCCGCTTTGCGCCACAATCCAATTTTGCATAAACAGCCAACCTTCATGCCTTAAAAGAGCAATTAAAAGCATATAAATTATACCGATTAAGTGGATAGCCAATACTCCGACAAATGCGCCATGAAGTAAATTTCTGTTTGAATATCCGCTTTTCAAGATAGAACCGGCAAAATATATTGCGGGAATGTAGCCTAAAATATAGCCGAAACCGTATTCAAAAAAGTATCTTAGCCCTCCCCCGAGGGCAAAAACAGGTGCAAAAAATAATCCCATAATTATGTACAAAATTACACTGCCAATCCCGTACTTTCTCCCCAAAAATACCGACAGAAAAAGTATAATCGGTACTTGCGGAATATATTTATAGGTGAATAAGAAATCCGCAAAATTTACACTCTGACCGTGAAACAATTTTGACGGGATTATGAAATGAGTGACATTTAATTGCAAAAATGTTGAAACAATTATCAAAAAAATACAAAATATCACTAATACAAGACTTCCGGCGGAAAAAACTATACCTTCCTGTTTAGCTCTTGAACTTTTTACTTTATTTAATATTTCTCCGTTTGTCATATAATTTCAACCATTTCTTTTAATTTTTTATTATTTTTGTCAAAAACATTTTTAAATTTCTCATAAAAAATATTTTCAGTCCACATAATAAGAGCATCTTCATCGTTATCCTGATAATACCCTTTTCTTGTTCCAAGTGATTTAAACCCGTACTTTTCGTAAAGGTTAATTGCCGATGTATTGCTTACTCTAACTTCCAGAGTAAGATATTTTACGCCTTTTTCGTAACAACGATTAATTATTGTATTAAGTAAAACTTCTCCAATATGTTGGCGTCTTAATTCGGGATTTACCGCAATATTTGTGATATGAGCTTCTTCAAGTATAATCCAGCACCCGCCGTAACCAAGCAAATTGTCTTTTTCATCAAATGCTCCCAAATATAAGGATAATTTGTTTGAAAGTTCATTAATAAAAGAATTTCTTGACCAATGATGTTTGCCATAGGCGTGTTCTTCTATATTGATTATCTCATCAATATTATCTTTATCCAATTGTTTGATTTTTATTAAGCGATGAATATCCACAGTTCATATTTTATCATAAAAAAAGAACTTTATTATAAAGTTCTTTTTAAAAAACACGTAGAAAAGTAAAGAAGAAATCATTATATAAAAATTTGGTTTGAACCTTTTTTCCTGACAATTATTTTTACGGATATTTCAGAAAAAACTTTAGGGAAAAACAAAAATTATGAAGAAATATTAAATAAAAAATAATTTACAAAGACTTTACTTTATGACGGATTTTTTATAAAATTTTGTATAACAAGAGGAGAATTGGGATATGAAATTTATAGTAAAAAAAGAAGATTTATATAACGGTATTAAAATAGTAGAGCGAGCTACATCCGTAAAGGCATTACAGCCGGTTTTGTTAAATATATTGATAGAAACGACCGATACAAGTTCAATCAGACTTGTTGCAACGGATTTGGATTATACAGTGATGGCAACGGTTGACGCACAGGTTGAACAACAGGGAAAGGTAACTTTACCTTCAACCAAATTGGATAGCATCGTTTCAAAATTAGCTGATGATTTGATTTCATTTGAGGCGGATGAAAATTCAAATGTAAAAATTTCGTGTAAGAATTCAAAATTTGACGTTATGGGAATTTCCGCAAGTGAATTTCCGCAAGAGTCTTTGAATATAGAAATCAATGAAGAAAACGGATTTGAAATAGAATTAAAACCGTTTGTAAAAGCCGTAAAACAGGCAGGATTTGCAGCGGCGGGTTACGAAACGGGAACAATGCTTTCGGGTATTATATGCGATATTTCGGATGAAATATTGGAAATAGCTTCAACAGACGGAAACAGACTTGCAAGGGTGAGAGAAAAAATCACAAATCGTGATAACAAGTCAACAGAACTCCTCATTCCGTCAAAAACTCTTAATGAATTTATTAAAATGAGCGGATTTGTTGATGATGAAACGATTAAAATTTATCCGCAAGACAGAAAAATTATTATAAAAACCGAAAAAACAACAACGATTTCGCGCTTGTTGGAAGGTCAATATCCTAAATACAATCAGTTAATCCCGCAAGATTGCCCTAAAAAAGCGGTTGTAAACGTTTCTCAAATGATTTCGGCATTAGAACGTGTTGCAATTATGATTAATGAAAAAACTTATATCGTTAAGATGGAATTTGCCGATAACGTTTTGACTTTAACAGGTGATACACCTGAGGCCGGAAAATCCGAAGAAAAAATTGATATCGATTATACGGCAGAAAGTTTAACTATTGCATTCAATTATAAATATGTGCTTGATGCTTTGAAAAATATTGAATCTGATGAAGTTATTGTCGGATTAAATACTCAGCTTTCGGCAACATTATTTAAGCCGTCAGGTGACAATGATTTTGTATGCTTAATAATGCCTGTTCAAATAAGATAGGGAAGGTTTATGAAGCAGGTTGATAAATTAAACTTTTTGACGGCCGGAATGCCTTTAAGGACAGGCAAATTTGGATATCCGAAAGCTTTTGAAATTTTAAAAGAAATGAAACTTGACGGAATGGAATTAGAGTTTGTTCATGGCGTTCGGATGAATAGTGAAACTCGAGTTTATGTTGAAAAAACGGCGAGGGAAAAAGGTTTAATTTTGACGGCACACGCGCCTTTTTATATAAATTTAAATTCCAAAGAAGAAGAAAAAATTGAAGCCAGTGTGAACAGAATTGTGGAAACCGCAAAGGCAGCAAACGATACGGGTGCATACAGTATAACTTTTCATGCGGCATTTTATCTTGGAATGGATAAGGAAACAGTTTTTAATCAGGTAAAAAAACAAATTGAAAAGGTTGAAGAAGCTGTTAAGAAGGAAGGGTTTGAAGTTTGGATAAGGCCTGAAACTACGGGTAAAGGTACTCAATGGGGCGATTTGGATGAGATAATTAATTTGTCAAAAGAATTTGAATATGTTCTTCCGTGTGTTGATTTTTCACATCTTCATGCGCGTTCGGCGGGTGGGGAAAATACTTATGACGAATTTTCAAGAAATTTGGAAAAAATAGGAAAAGAACTTGGAGATAGGGCTTTGAATAATTTTCATGCGCACCTTGCAGGGATTGCATATTCTTCGAAAGGTGAAAAATACCACCTTAATTTGGAAGAATCCGATATGAATTATAAGGATTTACTCAAAGCATTTAAAAATTTTGATATAAAAGGCGCCTTAACCTGCGAAAGCCCAAATATTGAGGATGATACAAAACTTTTGAGAGAATATTATTATTCTTTATAAATGTTTGCGGGTTAATCATTAAAGGTTGAAAAAAATTCCGCAACGGTTATGTTTAAACCCTTACAAATAGATTCAATAGTTGAAATTCTTATATCTCGCTGTGCTTTTTCGGCGTAAGTAACACAGCTTTTGGACAAATCCGAATACCACGCAAGTTTTTCTGCCGTCAAATGCTTTTGAGCGCGTAATTCCTTTATTCTTGCGGAAATTTTTTGATTAATGTTCATAATATTAATACCTATATGTTAATACCTTGACATTAATACCAACATAGTTTATAATGGTTGACGGTGTTAGTATTAATATTGTGAACTTAATAAAGGTGGATATTATGAAAAACAAAAAATTAGGTTTTACCCTTGCGGAAGTATTAATTACCTTAGCAATTATCGGTGTAGTTGCGGCAATGACTATTCCGACATTGATTTCTAATCACAACAAAAAAGTTGTCGAAACGAAGTTATTAAGAGTACATTCCGTTATGAATCAGGCAATAAAAATGTCCACTGTTGATAACGGTGAAACAGTGACTTGGAAAGGTATAGGAAATAAATCTGCAACATATGATGATTGTCTGGATTGGTTTAATACATACCTTGCTAAGTATCTAAAATATTCAAAAATAAAACAAAACAACACGAGTTTGTTGGTATATTTGTTTGACGGCAGCATATTGAAAATTAGGAATTACATATACGATATGTCGTATTATATAAATGCTGATGCTATTGCAAATTCTATTTTGGGTAAAAATACTTTCCTTTTCAGATTTCAGCCATACCAAACTTCAACTTTAAAGTGGGATATAATAAGGACATCATATACAATTAATCCCGGATTTGAACCAAATATGTATTGTTGGAACGGGACATATGAAGGTGCAAAATATGATAGCGTATCGCCTAATTCCAATAAATACGGCTGCTATGATACTGGAAATGCCGCAGGTTCTTTATGCACCAAATTAATTCAACTAAACGGATGGAAAATTCCTGAAGATTATCCGTATAAGTTTTAGCTTGTATCCAGTAGGTTGGGCATACTTGCCCAACAATGATTGATAAAAAATAAACAAAACCTCTGCGGATGGATTTTTCCCGCAGGGGGTTTTGCTTTACCCTCGCCCCTTGAGGGAGAGGGTTAGGGTGAGGGGTTATATTACTTTTGAAATGTATAAA
>ERZ842401.1721-NODE-1721-length-30522-cov-16.462829_pt1 | contig 30522 bp, 27 predicted proteins | sample MGYA00521270_ERZ842401 | MGnify/ENA primary metagenome ERZ842401 (study PRJEB31892, sample SAMEA3878208) | bioreactor metagenome | biome: Moose rumen | place: Sweden | collected 2011-10 | study: EMG produced TPA metagenomics assembly of the PRJEB12797 data set...
GGCTTCAATAATTTTCTCCCGTATATTACCGCCAATCACCGCCATTTCACCGTCAATCACCGCCACTTCACCGCCATTTACAGTATTATCGCCCGTCTCCTGTCCCTCAACGTAATTCAAATTATACAGCGTCAACAGGAAATCCCTATGCTCTGCCATGAATTTCGGCATCAAATCTGCTGTCGTATGCTCTTGGAAATCGTAATCTTCCAATATTTTCTTGAAACCACTGCCTCTGCGCTCCATGAGTTGCAATCTACTAAAAACATCGGCCAGCACCGGATTTCTTCGCTGTGATGATATATTCCGCAGGTCACGCCCCTCCAACGATGAGCCATCTACCATTCCCCCGGGAGAATAAATCTCCAAACGGTCATCAAAGATGTCAATATGGACTTCACTGCCCACTATCATATAGTCCCGGTGGATAAGTGCATTGACCAGTCCCTCCATCACGGCACGCTGAGGATAATCCGGGTATTCAATTCGGTGGGTAGGTGTTTTTCGCCACGCCTTCCGATTGTGGCGCATGATAAAACTAAGCCCATCCTGATAAAGGGAAACAAGACCGCCTGAATATTCCTCATCATCAATGGCATCCATCAATCCAGACGCTTTAGATAGTCCATTCCATCTGGTACAAAATACTCGTGAATGTCTTACCGGCGATTCATCAGCTAGCAACGCACCAGCATTGGTCAAATTACCATTATGGTCAACCAGACCAAAGGATTCAAAATCTGTTTCCTCAAAAGATTTCCCCGTTCTTTGCTTATAAACGGAGCGCAGCTTTGTAAAGGCCATATCTTCAAACTTAAACCGTGATGGCAGACTGTCATAACTCTGCCCACTTCCCCGAATCACCAGTTCACGCAGCTGCATGGGATTTGCGGGTACGCTTTCATTTCCCAAACGCACATAAGCCACCAGCTGACCTTCACCGGAATAATAATACGGCGTTTCATCACCGGTCATCACTTCAACAATTATTAGTGACTTGCCCTCCACGGTTTCAAACGATAATTTAAATTTAGGGATTGGATTCATGCGATTTTTTATCGTCTCACTGATTATTTCCGCATCTTCTCTGGCATTTTCCAATCCAATTATCACATCATCATCATCACGAACGCCAAAAATTAGCTTGCCACCGAAAGTATTGGCAAATGCGCTAACGCTTTTCAACCAGCTCTTTGGCTTATTTACCTCCAATGACTGTTTTTTATCATATTCCGTTGCTTCCCCAATCAAATCTCGAATGTCCATAAAATTTGACCCTTGCCCTTCATCTTCCCCATTTATCCATAGATAATCCACGTACAAAGAGTCAGCCTTATCAAAATGGCTAACTCCTAGTTTTCGGCTGATTTTCCAATACATATTATTTTATCATATTTCAACGTAACATGACACCTCTTGCACTTATTCTCTACTATAAGACAAAAATTGGCACGAGCCTTTCCCCCGTGCCAACTGTCAGTCTAATCCGGTCTTTGAGCTGCCAGGCTGTCTTTATCATAGAAGTACCTCCAAGTACTGTCGAAGAATTTTTTCCACATGAAACATCTTTGCATTTCGCATCAGCTTACGCAAATCTTTCTCCCTGCTTCTTGCATAATGCTTGAGCGCATCTTGAAATGTCTGCATTTCAATGTTGCTGCGGCTGCGAATCAAGTCGCAGATGGTGCGCTCTGCATCATAGACAGGGACAGCATTGCCAAAGGGTGTATCCATCGTGATAAGTCCTACATCATGCAGTTCTTTTTTGATGGTATAGACTTTGATTCCATCAGCCTTCAGGCTGGCAGGATTGTAGCCTGTTCGAACGGTGACCGAATATGGTTTTGGCTCCCGGTCAGTCAGGTCGTGGAAGAATAATGCACTTTCGTGGGAGAATATGGCCTGACCGCAGCGCAGGTGTAGCATATACATGCCATCTGTCCATGCCTTAGGCGAAACATAGATTCCATGTGCTGCCTGCTCTATACCGCGTTGTCTAACATAGGCGTAAAAAGATGTTTTTGTGATGCCATTTTCTAGAACCTGAGCAGTTTTGACAATCCCATTATTTCTCTCAAAAAGCAAATCGAGCTTTTCTGATGTTTTCACACTACCACGCCCTTCCTGCTAATATCATAACTCAAATTAGCAAAAAAGTAAATGCTTCATTACGACTACAACCTACTTTGCAGGCTATTTTGCACCCCCTGCAAATGGGGCATCATACCAAGAAGATAATCCTTATATTCGTCCGCGCTCATCGTACTGCGCATAACATTAGCCGCGTTCCATAACGCTTGATTTAGTTCCTGTGATGCCATGTCTCTATCATCCCTTGCCTTAATAAATCAGAATCTTGTACATTGGTATCTATATATACTAGATTTATTCTTTGTTTTCAAAAATGCGATAGCCTTATTCTCTACTATAAGAATGCTGTATTTTCCCAGCAAAAAGAACAAAACAGCCTTTGACAAGTCAATTAACTCGTCAAAGGCTGTTTTGCGTTTACATTCCTATCGCACCGCAACGCGCTTTGCTATATCTTTAATTCTTATCTGTGAAACTGCCAGCATGTCCAAAGTTGGGGGCAATGACGACAGTGCCTTCCTTATTCATGTAGCCCCATTTTTCACCAATGCAGACAGGCAGGAGGCCTTCAGACATGACACCAGCATCCGTGACCTCAATTGGCAGTTCTTTTACTGTCCGGCCTGACTTGTCAATAATCTGCCAGCCGCTGCCGGTGTAGACCGCCGCCACGCCTTCGCCAAAGGAACGCATGGCAAGGTAACGGGGACTGATGTCATATTTGCCATCACGGCTTATGGCGCCCCATTTTTTATCCTTACGGACAACTGACATGTCATCGGCAAATGGCATGACTTCATCAAAACTGGTGGAGACGATTTCCTTGCCCTGCCGATTGATAAAACCGCGCTTTTCATTGCTCTTCAAGGCATTTTTCGGTGGCAGACCGATACTGCCCAGGGCAATGCTGGCACCATAGGCCAGAGAACTCCAGACATTCAGCTTTTTCTTGACCTCGTGAATTTCGGCCACTCCGTTTTTAAAGGGGCCGAGGTAGCGCGAATCCCGGGGCAGAAGCAAAATCCCGTGCTTGTCTATATAGCCTTTTCCCTGCGGAGACTGCACCGCCGCCAAGCTCTCCGAAAAGCCGGAAAACACCTCGCTGAACTGCGGCTGTATTTTCATAATGCCCAGCTTATCAATAAAGCCCCATTTGCCCTGCTGTTTTACTGCGGCCAGTCCGCCGGAAAATTCTTTTGCGCCATCAAACTGCAAGTCGATAACGATTTTACCGTTGTCATTAACATAGCCCCACTTATCTTTTTTCTTAACAGGGGCCAGCATTTCTTCATTGAATTCTCCGATATAATCAAAAACATCATTGCCCAGTGAAGAACCGTCACGCCGCACGAGCCGCCATTCCGTCCCCTGCCGTACAGCAAAGCTGTCATTATTTTCCGCTGCTGCCGTTATTTCATCATAGACAGCCGTTAGCAGGAGTTGTCCTTCACTATTATAGGCGCCCCAGTGCGCCTCATTATTTTCTACCAGATATGTTTTGCCATGGTTAGGAATCAGGATAGTCAGGTATTCCACCGGGACGATTACCTTTCCCTCCCGGTTCAAAACACCGCACTTATCACCCTTCTTCACCAGCAAAGCGCCATTGTCCCAGGGAATAATCCTGTCATAACCCAACGGCACCAGAAAATTTCCCTGCGCATTGATAACACCGCATAAATCATGTTCCTGCACTACAGCCAGCGGTTCAGCCTGCAGGCGGTTATCCCCACAGCCCCATAACATCATAGCTGCCGCCGCTGTTGCCAATCCCTTTTGCCACCTATTCCTCATGCAGTTCTCTCCTTTGACTTGTCACTGTACCTTAATCTGACACATCTTCATAGCGGCCAGGGCATTGTCGTGGCTTTCCGGCGTAACACCGGCACAGCAGCTGCTGTCCACACTGACCTTGATTTCCGGGTAAGCTGCCTTTATTAGCATGGCATTACTGATTACACAGATATCCGTACACAGCCCCACGAGCTCCACTTCTGCCGCGTCGCCCACATGCTTTATAAGTTCCATGGAGCCAAAGGTCGGCTTTTCCACCACCGTCCGGGCCTTTTCGACAAACGCCTGCAGTTCCGGCGTTATCTCCCAGCCCTGCGTGCCCTTAATACAATGTTCCACCGGCAGATTCTGCCCCTCCTGCGTACTCAGATAATTCTCGCCATGCGTGTCCATGGTGAAAATTAGTTCAGCCTCACCAGACGCTGTTATTTTTTGCAGCTTTTCTTTCAGCCTGGGCAGCATCGCCTGTGCCTCCTTTGTTCCGAGGCTGCCATCAATAAAATCGTTTTGCATATCCACAACTACAACTATTTTCTTCATATTTCTGCTCCTATCATTGACCAGGTTTCCACAATTAAACATAAAACCGACACTTGCTAACTGTTTTCATTATAACGCCATTGTTCCAGCTTTGCCATAGGCAAAACCACTTCGATTTTACATAATAATAACCGCTGACAGGTCAGAAACAACTTGTCAGCGGTTGAATTTTCACAGGCGTATAACGCCATACTGCACTTTGCTGTAACGTCCGCCGGCGCGTTCTAAAAAACCCAGGCGGGCAAATTCCAGACTTTTGCTGGATTCTTTGAGAACCACCCTCTGCCGGGCGACGCGTTTAGCCTCGGCAATCGTTTCCACGGTCAGCGGATTCTTGTTGGCCACAGGGCGCAGGGGCGCAATGTTTTTGCTCTCAGCGAAGGGGTGGCGGAACATCGGGTCAAAATAAATGACGTCCACAGAATTATCCGGCTGTGCTTTGAGATACTCATAAGCCTCTATAGCATGCGTCTTTACCCGGCGCATGGCCGCAATAATCTGCTCGGTATCATTTTCGTAATTGGCCAGTCCATAGCCCACTACCGCCTCAATCAGCGGCTGCGACTCCAGACCGGTAACGCTGCCGCTGTCACCGACCACAGCACTGGACACGATGGCGTCAGCCCCAAAGCCCAGTGTACAGTCTAGCACATCCATCCCCGGCTCCAGCCCCATAGCCTCGGCCATGCGGTCACCGTCACCAAAGCGCAGGTTTTTCATACGCAAGTGTGCCATATTGGGGTGGAAAAATAATTCCGCTTCCGGTGTCACCAGTGTCAGCAGGCCTTTTTTGGCCACCAGCGCAAACTTGGCGTTATAGCTTTGGCAAAGCTCAGGTATATTCGTGCGTCCCCGTTCTGCATAGGGAATGGAAAGTTTTTCTGCCATTTCCCGGGCCAGTTTTTCACTGGGGCGGTTCCACTTACGGCCTGTAGTCGCCAAGGCCAGTAATTTATTTTCCAACACTATCTATCAATCACTCTTTCTCAAAAACCAAAGCCTGTCCGCTTGAACATCTTGGCTAAATCCTCACTGCTGAACTTTAAAATGGTCGGACGTCCGTGGGGACAGGTGTAGGGAAATGCCGTTACCGCCAGTTCATCAAGCAGTATTTCCATCTGCCGCATATTGAGCTCTTCCCCGGCCTTGATAGCCGCCCGGCAGGCGGTCGTGGCCAGGCAGGCCTGACGGATTTCCTTGGCAGTGGTTTCATGCATATTGCCCAAATCCGTCAGAATTTCCCGGACAATATCCTCCGCCTCACTGACTGGCACATCTGCCGGCACTTCCATCAAGCGATAATCAAAGTCACCAGCGGCCTCTAACTGAAAGCCCAGTTTAGCAAACAGTTCCTTGTTCTCCTCCACCAAAGCCGCCTCTTTGCGGTCAAAGGTCAGGAGCTGGTGTACTAACAGCTGCTGTGAGGGAATGCCGTCCGCCATGGCAGAGAGCTTGTCAAACAGTATACGTTCATGGGCGGCATGCTGGTCAATGATATATAGTCCCTTTAAGTCCTGCGCGATAATATAGGTCAGGTCCACCTGTCCGATAGGAATCATGCGCCCCGTGTTTTCCCCGGCCGGCTCTGCGGCTGACAAATCGTTGCTGGGAGCAGCCGTTGACATGTCAGTATTTGACAGGTCAGTTTTTGACTTGTCAACCTGCTGACCGTCAGCTACGGCCTCCCGATGTTCGGCCTGCTGATAATGAACCTGCCGTTCCTGCTGCAGCTGGGCCTGTGCCTCTGCAAAGCTCACCGCCGGTTTTACCGCCGGCCGGCTGACAGCCTCATAAATGGTTTTCGGCTGATACACCGGCTGATGATTTGCCGCCAGCGGCTGCCGTGCTGTCTGCGGTGCCGGAGCGGTGGCTGGTACAAACTCCATCGGCTCCATCGTGTACTGCTGCGCCCGGGGCTTTTCCACCACCGCCGCTACGTCCTGCAACGCGCCGCCGGCACTGGGACGAATAGCGTCCAACACCGACTTATACACGGCCTTAAAAATACGGCTTTCATCTTCAAACTTCATCTCACTTTTCTGCGGATGAACATTGACATCAATCGTGCGCTGCGGCACTGTGATTTTGAGAACCGTCAGGGGAAAGCCGCTTTTGGGAATCAGTGAACGATAGGCATTGTCAATGGCTTTGGCAATAGCCCGATTCTGGATAATACGCCCGTTGACAATAAAGGTCTGCCAGCTGCGGCTGCTTTTCAGCATAGACGGCTTGGTGATAAAGCCGGCTATCTTCAGGTCGTCGTCCTCTAACTGCAGCGTCAACAGGGAATCTGCTACCTGCCCGCCGTAAATGGCCTGCACCGTATCAAACAGATTGCCATTGCCCGGCGTTACCACCGCCGTTTTGTTGTTATTGATAAACTGAAAGGCAATATCAGGCCGGGACAAGGCCAGCTTGATGATAAAATCATTTATCTTCGAGCCTTCCGTATGATTGGTTTTCAAAAACTTCTTGCGGGCCGGAGTATTGAAGAACAAGTCCTCCACCTTAATGGTCGTCCCCACATTGCAGCCCATTTCAATAATATCCGGCGTCTTGCCGCCAGTTATCTCCACCTTGGTTCCCAGGTCTGCCCCCTGCTCCCTGGTCAGCATGGTAAAGCGCGACACGGAGGCAATCGTCGGCAAAGCCTCGCCTCTGAATCCCATCGTGGAAATGGTATTCAGGTCAGAAACTGCCTGTATCTTACTGGTAGCATGGCGCAAAATCGCCATTTGTGCGTCTTCCTTGCTCATGCCCTTGCCGTTGTCCGTCACGCGCATAAAAGAAGTGCCACCGGCCATGATTTCCACTTCGATACGGGTTGCCCCGGCATCCATGGCATTTTCAATTAGTTCCTTGATTACCGATGCCGGCCGCTCCACCACCTCACCGGCGGCAATTTTATTGATGGTGTTATCATCTAAAACGTGGATTAGGCTCATGCTTGTCCTGCCTCCCTCTTGGCCTGTTCTTGCAATTTATAAAGTTCGTTCATGGCCTCTAACGGTGTCATGGTCATAACATCCAAAGCCAGCAATTTATCGCTGAGGCTGTTGGCAAACAGCGAGCCCATCATATCCCCGGGCTTTTCCGCCGGTGACGGAGCTGCACTGCCGGTATTTTCCTGCATAACAGCCGCGTCAGCCTCAAGCTCTGCCAGAATATCCTCTGCCCGTTTGGTTACGGATTTGGGCAGGCCAGCCAGCCGTGCTACATGGATACCGTAGGACTTATCAGCTGCGCCTGGTACAATGCGCCGCAGGAAAGCTACCTGCGTACCGCGTTCCTTGACTGCCACGCAGTAATTCCTGACGATTTTATTCTCTAAATCCGTCAGTTCATGGTAATGCGTGGCAAACATGGTCTTGGCATGAACCTTCTGCTCAATATGCTCAATCACCGCCCTGGCAATACTCATGCCATCAAAGGTGCTGGTACCGCGGCCGATTTCATCAAGAATTACCAGACTGTTTTTCGTGGCGTACTTTAAAATCTGCGCCACTTCATTCATCTCCACCATGAAGGTACTCTGACCGCTGACAAGGTCATCGCTGGCTCCGATACGGGTAAAGATACGGTCAACCGGCGAGATGGACGCCTCCCTGGCAGGAATAAAGCTGCCGATTTGCGCCATCAGCGTGAGCAGCGCCGTCTGCCGCATATAGGTTGACTTACCGGCCATGTTCGGCCCGGTAATCAGCATAATTTCGCAGTCCGTATGATTGAGTTTGGTATCATTGGGCACGAATAAATCACGGGTAAGTATGCGTTCCACCAACGGATGACGGCCATCTTTTATGTCAATCTCCCCACTGCTTGTCATGCGCGGCCGCACATAATTATAGGCCACCGCCGCTTCGGCCAGCCCCGTCAGCACGTCCACGATGGCAATTTCATGCGCTGTGCCCTGAATTTCCGTCAGTCTGGTCTTAGTGACTTCGCGGACTTCCGTAAAGAGATTGTACTCAATGCTGACGATTTTTTCCTGTGCACCGAGGATTTTTGTCTCAAACTCTTTCAGTTCTTCGGTGATATAGCGCTCCGCATTGGCCAGTGTCTGCTTGCGGATATAGCGGTCAGGCACCAGGTCAGCACCGCTGTGGCGCACCTCAATATAATAGCCAAACACCTTGTTATAGCCGATTTTCAGCGAACGAATGCCCGTTTCTTCCTTTTCCCGTTCTTCGATTTCCTGCAGCATGGACTTGCTGTCATGGGCAATCCGGCGGTACTCGTCAAGGTCAGCGTTGTAACCTGCTTTAATAATGCCGCCATCACGCAGGGAAATTCCCGGCTCGTCCACAATGGAACGCTGCAATAAGTCTACCAAATCATCAAAGACCTGCATATTTTCATGACAGCCCCTAAGTACCTGCGACTGTGCCTTGGCCAGCTGGCCTTTAATCTGTGGCAGGCACATCAGTGATATTTTAAGCGCAATCAAATCCCTGGCATTGGCCGTCCCCACCTCAATACGCGTCAGCAGACGCTCGAAGTCATGCACTTCCTTGCAGCCGGCGCGCAAGCCGCCGCGCAGGGCAAAGTCCTTGGTCAGCTCTTCCACCGCGTCAAGCCGCTGGTTGATGGGCAGGATATTTAACAACGGGTACTCCAGCCATTTTTTCAGCAGGCGGCTGCCCATAGCTGTTTGCGTAAAATCCAATACATCGAGCAAAGTATCCTTCTTGCCGCCATCACGCAGGTTGCGCGTGATTTCCAGATTACGCAGGGTATAGGTATCAATGACCAGATTTTCCGAGGCATCCAAAAAGTTCAACTGATTGAGATGCGTTAAATCCGTCATCACCGTAGCATGGAGATAATCGAGCAGCGTGGCCACTGCCTCCTTGGCCCCTTCATCACTGGGCCGCACATCCGCGGCAAAATGCTCAATAATCCTGTCCTCCACCGCAGGAGAAACTTCCTCAATGCGCGTGTACGATACAGCCGGCAGGCGCAGGTCGGTAAATTCCTTTAAATTATCCATAAAGGACGGCTGCCCCACCACCAGCAGCTCCGGCATGGCCAGGCGGTAAAGTTCATCATATAGCATTTGCTCCCGGCTGCCGCCGTCATATATGCCATAGAAACATTCGCCCGTGGAAATATCTGCACCAGCCAAAATAATGGCCTCGTCCTTTTCATAAACCAGCGCAATATAATTATTGGCCGCGTCCTTCAGGGCCGACTCCGACAGCACCGTTCCCGGAGTGATGATTTTTATGACTTCACGCTTGGTCAGCCCTTTGGCCTTGGGGTCGCCAATCTGTTCGGCAATCGCCACCTTGTAGCCACGGCTGACCAATTTATTGATATAGCCCTCCGCCGCATGATAAGGAACACCGCACATCGGGCTTTTCTCTGCATCACCGCTGCGGCTGGTCAGGGTGAGATTAAGTTCCTTCGACACCACCCGGGCATCATCAAAAAACATCTCATAAAAATCTCCCAGCCGGAAAAAAAGAATGGCCTCAGGATGCTGTTCTTTTGTGGCCAGATATTGCTGCATCATGGGGGTTAATTCCATGTACGCATTGCACCTCCCAATAATCAATAAAACGGCAGAAGCTCCCTCTGCCTGAGGGAGCTCTCCATACATATATTACACGCGGATTCCTTTTAATACCCATGTCTGTGGGTGCGTAATCTTAACATTTATAAAGTCACCAGTCTGCTCATCCTGATGATTAAAGAGCACGATTTTGTTTGTCCGTGTATGTCCCGTCCAAACAGTTTCATCACTTTTGCTGGGGCCTTCCACCATTACTTCCACAACCGTATCCAGCAAAGCCTGATTCTTTTCCAGACTAATCTGATTCTGCACATCCATCAGGGCATTAAGGCGTTCCTTCTTCACTGCCTCATCCACCTGATTGTCCATGACTGCAGCCGGCGTACCGCTGCGCTTGGAATAAATAAAGGTATAGGCTGAATCATATCGGATTTCCTTTAAGAAAGCCAGCATTTGGGCAAAATCATCTTCCGTTTCCCCCGGGAAGCCCACAATCAAATCCGTGGTCAGCGAAGCCTGCGGAATGCGCGCCCGAATCTTCCTAACGAGTTCCTTATAGCTTTCCACCGTGTAAACGCGGTTCATGGCCTTTAACAGATGATTGCTGCCATACTGTACCGGCAGATGAATATGCTCACAAAGATGCTCACCCGTGGCAATGGCTTCAATGACCTCATCGCTTAAATCCTTGGGATGAGAGGTCATAAAGCGCACGCGCCTGATACCGGGAACCTTATCCACCATCTGTAAAAGCTCTGCAAAGGTCGCCAGCTTATGGTCTTTGCCATAGGAGTTGACATTCTGTCCCAAAAGGGTAACTTCCTTATACCCCTGCGCGACAGCCTGCTCCACTTCCCTCACCACATCTTCCGGGCGGCGGCTGCGCTCACGGCCGCGCACATAAGGCACAATACAATAGGTACAAAAGTTGTTGCAGCCGTACATAATGGGAATCCATGCCGAAAGGCTGCCCTCCCGGGCCACACGGTTATCCTCTGTGATAGCAGGTGCCGTCTTATCGTCCAGCGCCGTGTTTACCACATGGCTGCGCTCCTGCTCAATTTCCTGCACCACCTGATTGAGCTCATGTACCTTGCCCGTACCCAATACAAAATCAATATGCGGCGCCCGTTTGATAAGCTTATCGCTTTCCTTCTGAGCCATACAGCCCGTGATGCCAAAAATCAGCTGCGGATTCTTGCGCTTGATATTCTTTATCTCGCCTATTTTACCATACACCTTATCCTCAGCCGTTTCCCGGACAGCACAGGTATTGATGATAAGCAGGTCAGCCGCAGCCATATCCGCATCATCGGCCAGTCGTTCATAACCGATGTCTTCCAGTTGGCCGACCATGCGCTCCGCATCAGCCACATTCATCTGACAACCGTATACAACAGATTTAACGTACTTATGTACCTTACCATTTATTGTTTTCATGCTTTGTCTATCATTCCTTATAAAATACTCTAACAATGTATTTTATCAAATAAACTCGCCTTTGTCTATCTTGAATCACTCAGTCTAATCAATCAATTTTCAAGCGCCCACCTCTATAGGTTGGAATTATTGACCTGCCTTCTCTGGCATTTTCCCAATAGCCTTGATTTCAGGGCTAATATTCCCAGTGAAAAGAAAATAGCAAATGACTTTTTCGCCAGTATCTTCCTGTACGCATTGGAATGGATGCAGTTCAATCATTTCGTCTTGGAGAAAAAATCTTTCGTTTTTAAAATATACCGGCTTATCCGTCATGTCATCGGCAGCCAATTCTGCAATGTAGATTTTTCCCTCATACAAAAATTTTCCGTCCAAAACTGCTTTGGTGTTCTCGATGATAATTCGGCTATGCTGGTAGGTGGAAGGCAGGGCTAGTTGGCGATTATTGTTTTCTTCTTGTTGAGAATCGTTACTGGTTGGAAGCCAATATAAAAGTATCAACAATCCCAAGCAAAACAAAATTATCTTCGATTATTGCTTGTTATTCATCCTTATCATCCTTAAAAAGGTATCTCCTCATCCGGGATGCCGGAGTTATAGATACTCATATCTGTTTCCTGTGAAACTTCATGACCTTCTTGCTCTTGCAATGTTTCTTGCGAAAAGTTTTGCTGGCTGTTCGGATTACTTTTCCGATAGTCAAGGAACTCAACAATTTCGGCAGTTACAAATGTTTTATATTTCTTGTTACCGTCTTTATCATTATATGTATCGTTGCATAATGCTCCGCGCACACCTACTCGCCTGCCCTTGATAAGATTCTTTTGACAGGTTTCAGCCAATTTGTTCCATGCAACGATATGATGAAAATCCGATGGAGGATACTTGCCGTCCTCCCTTTTTGCAAACGAACGCTGGACAGCAATGTCAAAATTTACTACAGCGGTTCCTTTTTGAGTATAGTGGATGGTAATGTCGGACGATACACGTCCCGTCAGGATTACAACATTCATTCTCTTGCTCCTCTCGTTTTCACTTCACTTAAAAACCGGTCTATATTTTTTGCTTGTTCGCTTCGTTGATTTTGTAGCAAAGTTTTTACCTTCTTCATTAAAGACCGGCTTACCATTCCTATCCTGAGCAGTCTCTTTACATTCTGGATAGGAACTACATCCCCAGAAATATTTGGTCTTGCCATCTTTCTTACTGGTACGCCTTATCATAGGGCTGCCACACTTTGGACACTTAACTGCATTATGCGGCGGTGGTATTTTTATTTCCTTGGCAGCATCCAGCAGAGCCATCACAAATTGCTTTTGCTCGTCAAAGAAATCCTGTAGTGACATTTCCCGACGGCTGATGGCATCAAGACTTTTCTCCCAGCGAGCTGTAATATCCGGATAGGTTATGGTTTCAGAAAGTACCTTCAACATCATATAGGCTGTTTCGGTAGGAACAAGAAATTTCTTTTCTTCCCGGATGAAACCTCTTTTTTGCAAACCTTCAATAATATTAGCTCTGGTTGCTTCCGTGCCGATGCCGGAGCAATCCTTCAGTATGGGCTTGAGATTTTTATCCTTTACATATTTCCCGATTTCTTTCATTGCCTTTAGTAGTGTTGATGGGTTGAACCGTTTGGGTGGTTTTGTTGTTTGGGTTGTCACTTGAGAACGGCTATGCTGCACGTTCTCGCCTTGCTGTACAGCCGGAAGTTTTGATTCTGCTTCCTTATCATCGTCTTCATCTGCATCCAGTTTTTCAAAATCACGATAGAGTTTTTTCCAACCATCATCCAAAATCACTTTACCGCTTGCTGTAAAAATTTCCTCCTGACACTCTACCGTAACTTGCGTACTCAGAAAACTCTGTGCCGGATAGAACTGGGCAAGATATGCTTTGGCCACCAGCAGATACAAATTTTTTTCTTTCTCATTCATGTCATCAAGGTTGGCCGGCACCGTTGTCGGAATAATTGCATGATGCGCAGAAATTTTTTTATCGTTCCATGCCTTACTCTTGATTGTGGTATCTGCATCACTTACATAGCGTGCAAACTCCGGTGATATATTTTTTAGATTGCCTAGAATCTGCGGAACTTCTGCTAATTGATTTTCCGGCAGATAATCGCAATCCGACCTTGGATATGTAGTAAGCTTTTTTTCATACAAGCTTTGCTGTGTATCAAGAACCTCCTGTGGTGAGTAACCAAATCTTTTTCCGGCATCAATCTGCAAAGCAGAAAGTGAGTAAGGCAGCCGTTGCCCTGTCTGCCCCTTCTTTTGTTCCACACTGGTAACTTTGCCTGCTTGTCCTTCGATTTTTCTTGCTACATCTTCTGCCACCTCTTTTTTGATTAACCTGTTTTCTGAATCCAATCCCTCCAAGTCCGGTGACGGTTTCCATAGCGTTGCCAGTTCCCCATTGTGATGTTGCCATGTAACTTTTAACAAATAATAATCCATGGGCTTGAAATTTTTTATTTCCATTTCCCTTCTGACGACAAGAGATAATGTTGGCGTTTGGACTCTGCCCACACTTACTGTACCGGGATAACCTGCTGACCTTGCCCGTATGGTATATATCCGCGATAGATTCATGCCAATGAGCCAGTCAGCCCGGCTTCGCGCAAGAGCCGAATTTCGCAAGCCAACAAAATCCCTGTTATCACGCAAGTCACCCAACGCAGTCTTCACGGATTTATCGTCCAAGGCATTGAGTAAAATTCTTCGAACAGGCTTTTTGTTTAACACGCCCAGCTGATTAAGTACCTCATCAATCAGTAATTGACCTTCACGATCCGGATCACCTGCGTTGACAATTTCATCCGCCTTGGCAACCAAATCTTTGATTACATTATATTGTTGCTCTTTTCCCTGGGAGACTTTTAATTTCCACCTGTCGGGGATGATAGGCAAATCATCTACCCGCCATTTTTTCAAATCCGGGTTATAATCCTCCGGCGAGAACTGCTCCAAAATATGACCGAAGCAGTATGTCACATAACTGCTCCCACAATCGAAATACCCATTACATTTTTTCCCGTTTCCCAATCCTCCGGCAATAGCCTGAGCAAGACTGGGCTTCTCGGCAATGAATAACCGCATTAAAAAACGCCCCTTCCGCTGTTGGTGAATAATGACTTACTTCTGTTTTCGGTTTCATCAGATGTATCGTCAGATTCCTCCGCAACAGAATTACCTTCCTGTTCATTCAGCTTATCTGCAGCATCAGTATCATCTATCTGCTCATTGTTATCAAGTTCATCATGTTCTTCCGTTGCTGTTTCCTCATTTATAGATGAAGAAACTTCATCAGTAACTTTCTCTGGAGCTTGAGCATGTGAGACAGCATTCAGCAGCCGTTGCAATGTTTCATCATTGGCTGTAAGATTATTTTCCTGCAATGCCTTAATCAATTTCTGCCCGAACCCTGCCAGCTTTTCTTTTTTTAGTTCTTCCAAATGGGCTGCCTCAATTTTTAATTTTGCTTCAATGTCTGCGTGCCTTTGATTGAGGCGTTCGATATTCTTCTCCGTTTTGGCAATCAGGGCATCAAAGTCATGTTCTTTTTTCTTTGCCATAAAAACCTCTCCTTTTACTTTCCAGATACCTATATTATAAATCTCACCCAATATGTTGTATATATCCAAACGGATATATTTACAAAAATACTATATCTTGTGTTTCGTTTATGCTATAATCATTTTGGAAGTTTTTTGATATGTGCACTTAGGTGTTTCTCTGACGAGAAACACAAAAACGCCGTAAACGGCTATTCCCCTTGGGGGACTTAGGGAACGAATAAACCCTTACGGGACTCTGCCATTCGCTATCGCTCATTGAACCTGCCGTTGGCTGATAATCACAAAGTATCTTAAATCGAGGTGAGATTTATGGCAGTTTTTCATTTTGAACTAAAGTCCGATATGCGCAAGAAAGATAAAAAGCGCACACCTGCAGCAAAACATGTCGAGTATATTTTTCGCAAAGGTACATATAAAGATGTGGATGAACGCGAATTACGCAAACTTCCAACCGAGAATAGAATTTGGGGCAAGACCAATTTGGAACATCCACCGGATAAGGAAGTTTTGCTCTATTCCAGCCCATTTGGAGTAATAAAGCAAAGTAAAAACGGCATATCTGTTTCCCCTCACGCCTCAGTACAAACCACAGCTATTGCCCTTGAGGTTGCCAGAAGAATTTACGGAAACGATTTAGATATTGCAGGTGATTCCGATTTTCTTAAACAATCTGTTCAAGCTATCTGTGATATGGAACTGGATGTAAACTTTTCTCAGGAAGATATGCAAAAAAAATTAGGCAACGGCAGAAAGGAACGAATCGATGAACAAAGAAGATTTATTGACGCAGGAGGAAGATACGTTGTCCCTTCCCTCACCCCCGGAAGAATCCCATCCAGCTTCAGAGGAATTGACATTAGCGGAAACGACTCCGAAGAGCAGTCAGGAAGAACGAGACTTTTTATCCCCGACACTCAACATGATACCATCGGAAAAATTACCCAAAGAGGATGGAGCTTGCCAACATTGTCCGGGAGCAATCTGGTTTTATCGAAACGAAAGTCTGACATGCTACTGTCTGCCGATGAAAGCCGTCAGTTACAACGACGGATCAGAAGACGAGAACACGACGCCTTTCGTAAGTTGCGATGGTCTGTATATGGCACTAGAAAACATGAAGTAATGCGTGTGGCTGATGAGATTGGCCGCAATATGCAAAAGCATCTTGATAAAACATTTGCCGCAAGTCACGTTCAGTACATTAACCGTGAATCCGTATTTGAGCAGCGCGGTGGATGTATTGGTAAAGGTCATCACCTGCCGACCTGGGCGAAGGATAATCCACTTGCTTTTTTTGAAGCTGCTGATAAATATGAACGAAAAGGTGGTGAACGATATAAAGAAATTATTTTTTCACTCCCCCACGAACTTACTCTTGACCAACAGCAAGAAATCATTGATTCCTTTATCGGCAAGCATATGAAAAATCACTACTATGCCTATGCTATCCATGATAAGATTGGCACAATGAGCAATGGCGAACGGCACACGCACGTCCATCTCATGTTCTCCACCAGAGCGATTGACGAGGTAGAACGAACACAGGAACGCTCCCCCGAACAATTTTTTAGCCGTTATAATTCCCAGCATCCGGAAAGAGGCGGTGCAGAAAAAGCAACGTGTTGGTACGATAAAGGCCGTTCCAAATATCTGGCCGACTTACGAGAAAGTTTTGCCATGATACAAAATGATATTCTTGCCAAATACAACATCCCGGTAAGAGTTGACCATCGCAGTCTAAAAGCACGACGGGAAGAAGCTCTTGCTAATGGCGATGTTTTTATGGCCGAACTTTTGAAACGTGTTCCCGAAAAAGCAGTTGGTCCTTTGGCACTTTTAGAAAAAGGGAACAAAAATGTTGCTGCGCAAAAAAAATTACGTCAGTTAAACAGACAGCATGAAGAAAATACGATTGCCAAAAACTATTTACTTGATAAAGTCAAACAAATAAAAATTCAGGACAGATGCAATAGCTTGATAGAGTCAATTAATGAAATAAAGAACATCTTGTCTCCCACGGAACAAGAAAATATGGAAAAAGAACTTGTAGATATTGATAAAAGAACACGAGAAATTGAAACTTTGCTAGACGCTACAATCTGGATGCCAGACGCCACATCATCTGCACTTTTGAAATTTATGCCGGAAGAAAGTCGTATCCTATGGCAAGATTTAAAAAAAAATACGGGCGAGATTAAGCATTGGCGGGAATTTCAAGATTCCCTCCTTCCGCATGAATTTCCTTCTCCGGAAGCTTACTCCGATGTAATTAATGCAATAAACCGCCAGATAAAAAGCTTAAAATCACAACAAGCTAAACTTCTTCCACAGATACGTGGTATCTTTTCTTCCCTCAAGAAGAATAATAAAAAAAGCGATATTCAAAAGTACGCAGCCAAACTTTCTTTTGATAATCGCTTTATAAAAGAAAAATTGCAAACTCTTTTAGACCAACAGGAAAAAGCCATTAACCATTTAGTCGTGACTCATAAAAAACAGGCCGGTACTTCTGCTGCCCGTCAGACTTATACAGCCACCGAGACGGCACGAGAAATTTATGCTCTGCTGAAATCACTATTCAATCAGGAACATGCTGTCAGGGACGAATTACAACAAGTAAAAAAGAAATACATTTCCATGGAACGTGCTGCCGCTATGGCACAAAATGTTTTTGTCAAAGGGGAATTCAAAAAGCTGCGTGAAGCTGAACGGCTTTATCGTAAAAACGCCCCCAAGATGAATGCAAATGATCGTCACGCCAAAGAAGTTGAACTTATTAACTGGCGTGCAAACCTTGAAGCTCGTTGCAACAAACCATCTGCTATTGCCAAAATTCAGGAAATCACAGCCGGAATTCTGCGCAAGAATGCGCCTATTGCCATTCGCTACCAGAATTTAACTACCGAACATAAGAAGCTGACAACACAAATTACCGAAGCAAAATCTGCACTTGATGCATCACGTCATCAATCATACATTGACCGGGATAGTGTTAATTACCGAACGATACCTGCTGCCAGTTCCTCGCATCCCCGTGAATCCCCGCCAGTTATTATCGGTAAGGCACTATCCGGGAACAACGAATGTGCGGCTTTAGTTGCCCGAAGTAAGAAAGATTATCCTGATGAGTGGGAGCTGTTAAGTGAAAGCGAACGCGATGAGCTGAAGAATGACTTATCAAAGATGATGTAAGGGAGAATTTACAATGACCAAAATTGATGAAGTTTTACAACTTGCCTATCTTAACGGGGCTTCTGATGTGCATATATGCAGTAATGAATTGCCTACTATGCGCAGTAAAGGTGAACTGAGTTGGATTTTAAATGAAGAAAAATATCCTATTCTTATTGACGAGATTGAATCTTTTGTAACAAATGTTTTACTCACCTCCCCACTCCAGCAAGAACATTTTTCTGTTACGGGAGATGCAGATACTTCTTATCAATTTGTTTATAACAATAAAGAAGTAAACTGCCGGGTAAATATTTTTCGCACTACCGATGGTATATCGCTGGCCTTTCGCCTTCTCCCCGACAAAATACCTTCCATGGATAAACTGCGACTGCCAGAGTCAATAAGAAAACTTCGTCATTGTTCCCATGGATTGATTATCGTCACAGGCGCAACCGGGAGCGGCAAATCCACAACGATTGCGTCCCTGCTTAATGCCATCAATGAAGAACGTTCAGCGCGTATCATTACCATAGAACAGCCCGTAGAATACCGTTTGCATAATAAGCTTTCCCTTATTTCTCAACGCGAAGTTGGAAATGTATCCTACGGATGTGACACATTCTTGTCCGGACTGCGATCAGCACTACGGCAAGACCCCGATATTATTCTAATTGGAGAAATGCGTGATGCCGAAACGATTGCCACGGCTCTTGCTGCAGCTGAAACAGGTCACTTGGTATTTACTACACTTCATGCCGGTAATACCATGGAAGCGATTGACCGGCTGGTACAATATTTTCCGGCAGAGCGTCATGGCGAAATCCGCAATAGTTTTGCCAACAGTCTGCAGGGATTGATTGCCCAGAAACTTCTCCCTTGTAACAGCGGAGGCCGGGTAGCAGCCTTCGAGATTCTCCTGCCCACCGCTGCTATCAAAAATATCATCCGGACTGGCCAGACCTTCCGCATCCATGAGTACATGACTTCGCGGGATGGTATGCAGAGTATGGACGATGCCTTAAAGGGACTCCACAACAAGCATCTTATATAAAATAAAAACCCTGCTGATTCATGAATCAGTAGGGCTTTTATTTTTATCGGCTTACCGCTCGACAGGCGATAAGTTCATTATCATGCGTAATTTTTTTGTATTCCGGAGTCTGCGTCAGTTCCTTTTGTAAATTTTCTGCATAGAACGGCGTACTGGCAATAGCCGCATAGGGGCTGTGGGTCTGCACGATCTTAGCCGCTGTCACCATTGCTGCGGTATTCCCCAAGGCATCTTCAAACTGCCCCATAATAAAGGCTTTATCGGCTTTTTCCCACGCCTTTTGGTCTGCAGGACGTATGCTGGACAGGCCAAAATTCAAAGCATTATCATAGATGAATTTTTCATATCTCTTTACAGGATTGCCGAGACATTCCGCTAATTTCGTAGTTGCGCCCTCATGGAACACTTTACGGAAGTCTGTCTGATATTGCTTGTATCTTTCCTCACCCACCATTTCTTTTTGGCTTTTTTCTATCTGCTTAATTTCATCACTGCTGAGCATTTTTATATACTGCCGGTCTTTAACATTACTGATTTCCATTCTTGCAAAACCAACCTTATTTACATAGTAAAGCTGGTCATTTAAGGCCACCACATCCCCCATGGTAAGGCTTTGCATATCTTTGATATTAGGCCTGTTATCGCTGTTTAACTTCTGATAAAGGTGTTCTAGTAAAAGTTCCGGATTCTTTACCTCATATTGTATTTCCTTGTAAACCGGCTTATATTCGTCAAAACGAACAGGATGTCCTACTTCATCAAAAGAAAATCCTCGTATTCCTCTGGCCTTTTCTTCCGGCAGCTGGAAAACCGTGATTTGTACATTTTCTGCCGGAAGTAAAGATTCTCTGGTATCCATAGCCGCCTTTGGCTCTACTGTCTGTATCTTTTCTTCCTCCTGCGTCTTGGTCTGCATCCGTTCACTCACCAAATTATGTAAGTAATTGGTTATTTTTATCGCATCATTGGATGCCTTGAAAAATTCCATCTTATCATTCTTCAACTCTTTTAACCAGCTTTGCGTATAGGCAGCATGAGAAAAAGTGTTGACGGGCAATCCTAAATCCATTGAAAGATATACAGAGGCCATTTCTGCCCGCAATTCTTCCTTGGCATATTCCGGAGAAGCAAAAGAAGTCCCCATTTTACGATTGAGTCGACTGCTATGCCCCGTCCAATGGCTTAATTCATGCAATGCCGTTGCATAATAATCCACCAGTTCCTTAAAACATTCTCTCGGTGGCAGATGTATTTCATCCTTAGTCGGCGTATAGAAAGCCCTGTCTGCCTGGTCATGCTTAATTACTGCACCACTGCGAATAAGCATATTTTCGGCCAGTTCCTGTACTTCTTCATGCGTATAGCCATTTGTCGGTGGAACATATTCGGGGATAGGTCTTTGCTCAAAGACACGCTTCACAATAGGATTACCATCCGCATTCATTTTGGGCTGGCCTTTTTCATCCAAAACAGGCTCTGTGACAGGCTGGCCATCCTTATCCAACACCTGCACATATTGAATTAGATCTGAAGAATGAAAAACCGTGGACAAGGTATAAGTCCAATGCTGTTCATCTTCCGGCAGCGGCTGCCCAAATCTGTCTTTTGTTGCAAAAAATCCCTGCTTGACTACATGCCCTTTTGCGCCCTTTTTGATACTGTACCCCAGCTGTTTGGCTTGATTGAATGTGTAAAAACGTGGGTCTTTGCCATCGCCTTTATTCTGAGCAATATACCACAAATAGATAAGGTTTTCTTTTGTATATGGCCGCTTGGTTGCACCATTGATAGGCTTTGCCGTAAGAACTGCACCTATTTTTCCATCCCATGCTTTCTGCCAGGGAAGTTCACCTTTTTCCATGGCTTCAATGATTGTATTGGTGATTTCCTGATAAATATCCCTTTTTTCCCTGTTTTTTGCCTGATATGCCATTATTTTTCGCCCTCCCTGAAATTTGGCCGAATTGATTCCTCACGTCGCTGCTTATCCAATTCTTCCCGAGTGACCAACTTTTCGCCGTTCCAGATAAGTTTACCCTTTTCCATAGCGTCAATGATTGTATCTATATATTCCTGCTGATATGACATTATATTCAGCCCTCCCTAAGTTTTTGCCGGATTGATTCCTCACGTTGCTGCATATTCCATTCCGCTTGCGTGACCAGTTTTTCGCCGTCCCAGATATTTTGCCCATGATATTCCTCCTCGGACATTCCGGCAGCAAATTCATTCCAGTCTACTTCATTTTCTTTAAGGATTTCACACCCATACGCTATTTTTTCATCATGTACTTGGTTGCCTATAATCATTTTTTCAGCCTCCCTTTTATTTTGCATGTGGTAATTATACCTTTCCTCATTTTTTCTAAACGGTCAAATTATTGCATAAAAAAACCGATGTCCATGTTGAACATCGGTTGTGTGCAACCTTTCTTTATCTTATTTAAACCTCACAAAGCCTCTACCTTCCGGCCTTTGATATTCCTGTTTCTCCCTGTCCGTTTCATGGTATGGGTCACGGACTTGTAGCTGGGCATTGTGTACCTGTCTGAAATAAGCCAGGTCATCATCATTCTTCAATTTTTGCTCAATGGCCTTTAGTTCAGTCAATTTTGCCAGCAGTGCATTGCGACGGGCAGTTGCTTGTTCTTGCATGGCAGAAAGTTCTCCTTGAACCTGCTCGATTTGCATATCGCCCTCGGCAGCAGCCGCCTCATCTAACAGTTCAACTATCTTCCCATCCACTTCCTCCGTATCATTCAAGGAAGTTTTTGCCGTATTGGCATAGGCAGCGTAAGCCGACTGCGCCAGCTCCAGCTTGCGTTTTTCATTGTATGCGCTATTTGCCTTTCCCTCCGTAAAATCACGTAATATTTCACTCTGAAGGACATTATCTCCATTCAGAGTGTTTATTTCTTCTGTTACCCCCTGCCTGTTATTGATATGTAAAATAGTTCCGGCAAGTACATCTCCGTTCCACGGGGTCATGTTGATGATTTGCAATGCCAGTATCTGTACTTCCTGTTTTAGCCAGTCAAGGAAATGCGCTTTTTCATAGCCAGACTGGACATCTCGTTTGGCATCGTAAACACTGCCCCCCTGCCAGCCCAAATCACGGTAGAAATACGATGGATTATTGGTATCTGCCCATGAAATCGTTTCATTGCTGTAATAGTTTGGCGGGTCCCAAGGTTCATCCCAGCCGGGAATAATATTAGCGTAAACTACACCATATCCCATACAAAACCCTAAGCCCAATACCATTGCCAAAAACGGTACAAGAAATACCTTCTTCAATATAAAACACCTCTCATTCATTTGTCAGACGGAAACCGGGACTGCCGAATTGAGTCATTAACCGCTTAGAAACCCGGTCAGCAAAGAATATGAACAGCAACACTACCAACAGCAATTTAAACAGCAAGGCTATATTAAGAAATGTTTGCGTACTGCTGGCTCCTTGGGCATTGAGACACATTTCCTGATATTTGTAAGCCTCGTCATTATTCATGCCCCCTTCACCTTGGTTCCATGCACGACAGGCAGCCTCCCATGAGCCATACCTGTTAAAAAATCCTTCCAGCCTGTATCTGGCAATAGTATCTTGATTGGCCGGTGACCATGGCCACGTTGTCCATGTCGGTTCATTTTCTGTATCATAAGGTCCTGGACCGCCATCGTATCGTTTATAATTTGCATCCGTGTCCAGTGGCGTACCTCCGGCACGATTGGCCATATAATCATCACACCAACTGTCCCAATAATTCTTATTGCATTGATATGCTCCATAATATCCCTGATGATTATCACAATGATAGTTCCCATAATAAGATTCCACCACACGGATTCTTGCCATGCAATCCTCTACTGATGTTATCACCCCACTGGTTGCTTCAACGCGCCGTGTTTCCGTAAAATTTCCTATCGCTATGTGTTCCATGGAATAGGAGAGCAAATAGGAAAACAAACAGAAGAACATGATATTGATGGAAACAGCAAATACGCCATTCAGGCCGTTGGCCGCATATTTGCGCGTTTGGTGCAAACCGGATAGCATGAACCCCGTAAAGCTGAACAAAAGAACAAAGTAGAATTCCAGATAGGCACGAATAACCTGTATCCCAATAACGAAGAAACAAAGCAGAAAAATAAGGCCAAAAATCAGACACATGGTAGATACAAAGTTGTGAAAAATAATATCCGTAACCCCTTTTATGGTGAGTGCCTCATTTATAATAGGTGCGATTATCTGTACACCACGCTGTACAATCATGGAAGGGTCAGACAATATTTTTGCCGTTTCCTCAGGCGTTGCTCCTGCGGCCATGCTCCCCAAAGACGGAAAGCCGTACATGGCCAAAGCCCCAACAATATCGCCCCAATTTGACAGCAGGAACATAAACAGGCCATACATAACCAAGCGCATAAAAATCCATTGTGATAAATCGTTATTGTCTGCTCCCATACTGCGCATTGCCAACCCCAGAACCACATCAGCAGTAATTAACACCATGAACAGTTTGTATATTTCATTCTTTACTAACCCCATGGCCGCAGTTATGGCGTCAACGAACGCTTCCACCAACTCTCTCACGGGCTTGGCGAAATCCACATTAACGTCAAAATTGATATGCCCGCCAATATCATCCATCCCCTCTGCTGTTTCCGGCACATGATTGGGATCATAGGCCATTTCTGCTGTCATAAGTTCCGGACAATACAGACCGGGGTCAACAGCTTTATCATTGACACGTACTTCAAAATGACAATGTGGCCCGGTAGAATTCCCTGTTGAACCGCAATGAGCAATCAGCTGTCCTTGTGAAACAACCTGCCCTGTACTGACAACAATATCCTGATTATGCCCGTATAGTGATGTCAGGCCTCCGCCATGGTCAATAATGACCGTGTTGCCATAGCCGGAAATCCATCCGGCATAACTGACCGTTCCGGCCATAGCTGCTACCACATTCCATCCATAATCACCGCCCAAGTCAGCCCCGGAATGATACCTTCTGTCACCATAAATAGGATGAATACGCCAGCCTTGTGGCGATGTGAGCACCCAATCCCCTTGCAGGGGGATTATCATTTGCCCGGAACCACCGCCAGAACTTCCCCAATCCCAATCTTCCGACCATGCTTGTGCCGGATTTACGCAAAATAGTTGCACCAACAACAGTAATAGCAAAATAAGCTTTGTTTTCAATTTCTACGCTCCTCCGTTAATATGTCTCATTATATTGTAGGCGAAAACAAAGTTCCTGAACGGTCAAATTATTTCATAACGGCGGAGCGATTTTCTATGATATAATATTTATATAAAGTTAGGATGTTCATCATGAACATCGGTTGTATAAAATCAAATGTAGTGGTTTCTTGACTTCTTCATCCAAAATGTTATAATAAATGCATAAAAGCAATAAGACAACACAAAAAGAGCAAGCCACAATGACGGCTGCCCAGTGTTGTAGCTATATATGAACTACAGCTTTGGCGAAAGCTGATAGCTCAATTGTTGAAATTTGTGTTAGTTTTTGGAAGAACCGCCTGTGAGGGCGGTTTTTTCATGCCCAAAAACGTATTTCAACCCTCGTCCGATTAGCGTGGCCCCCGCAAGATACATCACCTTGTTCGCTATATGCATATCAAATATGCCCAGTCCTGCAAAGGTCAGTATCAGCAAACACCAAACGATGATTATCGTTGCCATTACCTGCCGCCAAGTCGGGTTGGGGAAGACTGTCTTTATCAACTGAATAAGATAGCCTTGCTTGTGCATGAAACATGCACCTCCTTCCGTTCTGGAGTTTCCTCCTTTCCGGATAGTGTCTCTATATGAAAACACTGGAGTCCCAACAGCCGTCATTGCTCCGTACCAATCATGGTTACTTGCTCTGTGTACAGTATAGCGGGATTATGATTAGTTGTCAAAATTTGTTAATCATAATGTATGTCAGGAATTCTCGGTAATGCTAGACAGCTATATTAGGCTGTATTATAATGATATTAGGAATAGACTTATAAGGAGGAACTGATTATGGGACTATTTTCTAGTAAGCCACAAAACACGCCTCATATACTTACAATCCCTGAAATTACAGAACGAATTACTCCTATATGTAAACAATACATGGTTAATAAAGTATTCTTGTTTGGTTCATATGCTCGTGGTGAAGCCACAGTATCCAGTGATATTGATATTCGTATAGAAGCTGGCGAAATAAAAGATTTATTTGCTTTAAGTGGTTTCAGACAAGCTATTATCGCCGCATTAGGAATAGAAGTCGATATTATCAGTGCCAGCATTAACACTTTGGATGCAGCACTGCGAGAAAATTTAGAACGAGAGGAAATTTTGCTTTATGCAGCTTAGTAATAAAGACAAACAGATATTAGAGCACATAGCCAAATACTGCTATGAGGTAAAATTGGCTATGAATGAGTATGGTAACAATAGAAATACATTTCTATCCAATCCAGTATACAGAAATGCCTGTTCTATGCCCATCATGCAAATTGGAGAACTTGCAAAAAAACTAACACCTGAATTTTGTCATGACACACCACATATACCTTGGCAAGAAATAAAAGGAATGAGAAATCTATTCGCGCATGATTATCACTCTATGAACTTAGATATGATTTGGACAACAACAAGTAAAAACATTCCAGAACTAAGCAATGAAATTCATTATATACTTAACCACGAAGATGTTTTAGAGACTTCTAGGAGGAACTGACTATGGGACTGTTTTCCAGTAAAGCACAAAGTGCACTTAGTGCTCCAGAAAATATATTACAAATTAGTATAAATGATATTTGGGCAACAAATATGCCAGCTAAAAAAGATCTCCCTCAGCCAATCGATTATCATGTCATTGAATACAAGGAAATCCTGCGAGAAGCATTTTCTGGACTTTTAGCAGATGTATCATATATGATAAAAGATAAGGGATTATCTTTTACTGATGACCATCCTCTATGTATTTTAAGGAATCAAATAAATGATATTTGGTGTGATATTCTAAGTTCAACATATTCAACCATGGAGGATATGATAAAACTTCGCGGTCAATTTGAATTTTTACAAACTTATGTAAAGGCCTTAGCAAAATGAATTATACGAACGAAGAATTTGAACTTGCAAAGCAAATGATAATCATGTCATTTACTCAAAAAAACGTTACACCAGTTCAAAATCCTCATTGCTATATGATAGTTGGGCAGCCCGGTGCAGGTAAGACTACCTTAGCAAATATTTTTTCGCAGCAATTAGCCAATAATATTGTATTCATAAGTGGTGATGATTATAGACGCTACCATCCACATTACAGGGAATTAGTGCAAGAATTTGGTGATAACGCCGTACTTCATACTCAGGAATTCGCTGGCAAAATGACAGAATCATTGATAAATCACCTTAGCAAACTTAAATACAATTTGATCATTGAGGGAACTTTACGCACAACAGATGTTCCTATAAAGACTAGTCAGTTATTAAATGCCAATGGTTATAATGTAACATTAGCTGCTATATTGGTTAAACCAGAAGTTTCATATCTAAGCACCATAAAGCGTTACCATATGATGAAGGAATTTGGCACCATTCCACGCCAAACGCCAAAAGAACATCATGATTTAGTTGTAAGATCTATTGTACATAATCTTGATTTTATTTATAAACTAAAAAATTTTTCTCGTATACAAATATACAATCGCCAAGGAAGCTTATTATATGACACAACGACCTCGCCTAATGATAATCCATCCCACCTTTTTATGCAAGAATTCAAACGGCTATTATCCCCTGCTGAAAAAAACATTATATATCAGGAATATGGGAAATATATTTCCATTTCAAAAATAACAGACATTCTTAATGATTATAATAATTTTAATCTGCACATAGATGATACACCACAAGTAAACACAAGGAGGAACTGATTATGGGATTGTTTTCCAGTAAACCAAAGCACGAAATAAACAGCATCGCAGATGCCATTAGATATGATGATAAAAAATTCACATATACCACAAAAAGCGGACGTACTTATGATGATTTTCCCACGAGAGCTTCTGTACTACATCAGAGAAATGGCTATTGGAACATTGACGATACCTGGGAAATGTATGCTCCTCGCATGGTAAGTATGTTCGAAAATATGAACGCAAATTTAAACAAGCTGGTTGAGCAAAATCAATTATTACAAGAAAGAATCAGTAATTTAGAGATTCAATTATCTGAAGTAAATAATAGAGTGCGCTAAAATAAGATAAATAGAGGAGCAACTCTCTGAGTGGCTCCTCCCCCTCTACTGTCAGAAGCTTATCACCATCCCCTAGACGGTGATAGGCTTATTTTGCTTGCTCCCTATCTAAGAAAAAAGCATTTTATATGCGGCTACAACTGTTAAAATACAAATCACAATCTGCGTTATTATTTCTGAAACACCTAAATGCTCCATCAACAAATATATTCCCCATAAAACAACCACATTCGATAAAATTCTTAGCATCATTTTATTTATCATTCTTTCCTCAAGCCATCACTTATTATTCGAAAAGAGAATGTCCAGTAAATGGAAATTCTCTTTATTTATCTTCTAATCCCTTGCTTATTATTTTACTACTCGTCTCCGTCCTATTTGTCTTCATAATATCATCAATCCCTTTCCTATACCCTCTAGTAATGGGGTTACTTCTAACCCCTGCTTTGCCCAATTCCGAAAGCGTACCTTTGCCCATGGCCAGCCATTGCCCCATTGTGAGATTTCCGTACTTTCCTCCGCATAGTAACTTATCTGCGGCCATGGCCTTTGCTCCGACAACCTGGCCGGCCATATTAGCTGTACCACCTACCGTGCCACTTACAGCCTTGCCCATTGCACCAGGCATATCACTGCCGCCTAAACTGGGCTGGCCGTTGAGCATGCCGGATACCAGATTGGAAATCTTCTTCACGATAATATAGAGCATCAAAGCAGCCAAAACCACTTGGAAAATAATACCTATCTGCTCCCATGCATCTGAGGTGCTGGCTACCTTTTTGGCAAAGCCACTGAGGAACGGACTGGCTACCGTGCCGATGAACGCTATGGCCATGACCTTGATGGCTAGATTGAACATCGCGCCTATGGCCTTATCGGACAGGAAACTGAACTTGCTGGTCACGATAAAGGGCAACAAGGGCATCACCAACAGTGCCATGGTGTAAAATTCTATTCTGGCCATGGTCATTTCTATCGCCGCCATGAACAGGACAAATATCATCGTAAGCAGGGCTACGATATTTACGAGAGCCAGCCCGATGCTATTAAAATGGGCATTGTCCCAAAAGGCCGAGAATATCTCAATGGCATTTCCTACGATGTTATCGGGACTAGCCGCCGAGGATGCCCCGCCCATCATCAGCCCCATGGTCTCAAAGCCTTGGGACAAGGCTGGCATCAGGCCGATACCTTCCACCCAGTTCTCAATCACAAATATCATAAACCCGGCCTTAACCATTGCGGCCATAAGATATTTGATTTTATCTCCGGAATACAATTTGAAGGCGATTTCATAGGAACACTGCAGCGTCATGAGGATAAGCAGCAGACGAATGCAGATTGGCGTGATAACCGCAGCCCCCCGATTTATAACCTGCATATAAGTGGTCATAAAATCTCCCAGTACACTTATCTTACCATCATTGGAACTGTTGAGATCCGGCACGAAAGGGGTAACAGCAGCCATGGATGTAGGCGAGGGTACAGAAAACACATCAATGACAAATGCGCCAAAGTTCGTAGCCAGACCAATGCCCAGCAACCAGTTCCAAAGGACTTTATTGCCACTTTCCAGCCCTAACATAATCATGGCCAGGGCCACAACGGTCATACCAACTGCTACCGACCGAGCGACCTGTAAAAAACCTACGCCAATAGTGGCAAGGTTCTGGTCAAACAGGCCGCCGATGCCTGTGCCCTGATTGACCAATGCTTCAGACTGTGTGGCTGCCAGAACATCATGCGGAACAGCCATCATCAGAACTACAGGCAGAATCAACAACAAGTTTCTCACCTTGTCATACCTCCCCTGCTTTGTCCTCCGACCTGCTGTACCAAACTCTGTACAGCCGTCATCCGTGCCTGTGAATCAAGATTACGGAAACTGGGCGAATAAGTAAGCCCCATTGCGATTTGATAGTTTTCCCGGCCGGCCTTCTGCAATTTTTGTACAGCCACCACATCTGCCTCACTTGCCAGAATACCGGGGTAAGTTTTGACGATTTCCTTCAATGTGGCAAAATACAATTTATCCGGCGGCGTAGATTTATCCTTAATGGCTGCCTCATAGGAAATAGCGTGCTGCACCTCCGGCAACTGGAGCAAGGGATTATCATCGCGTTTCTTATGCAATTCCTGTATGAGTTTGGTGGAAAGCAGTACGGTCTTGTTGGCAGTTTCCCGCAGCGCCGACCAATCCTGTTGACGGCTTTCAATTTGTTTCGACAGGCTGGCAGCCTGTGCTCTTATCTGCTGAAATTCAGGATTCATCTCCATATCAAACTCTTTGGCTGCCCGTTCCATACCGACCGACAGAATAGATACGACCTTGGACAAGTGCTGAAATTCGTTAAGCTTGTTGAGAGTTTCCTGCATAATCTTAATGGCATTTTCCCAATAAGCAAAGCCATCTCCCGATTCATGCTGCCCTTTCATATTGCGTATTTTCTCCTGCATATTCTGATAAATCGAATAATCACTCTGGTAAGGTTCGATGTCCATCATGGACATCGGCTTTTCATTTTTTACTTCTGGCAGGATTTCTGACAGGAATGTTTTTAATTTATCACTTATTTTCACTTTTGTATCTATATCCGTTTCCAGTGAATGTATAAACTGAGGTGAACCTTCCCATAATGCCTTTTCTATCTCTCTGTCACTGGCATTGGCTTTTGCCAAAAGCCGCACAACTTCCCTGTCAACGTCCTTCATTCTTAGCGAGGGTTTTTTCATCAGTACCGTTTTAGCATAGGCAGTATAGGTTTCCTCAATCTTATCTTCCGACATTGCATCCATCGGATTTAGTTGATGGATAGGCTTGGCAGCTGCGAAGTTGGGAAGGCTCAGAACAGGATTGATACACTGGCTTGTGATAAATACGGCGTTCATGTGCCTAAGTGACTTGCCTTCGTCCATTGGCGTGTAAGTTAAACAACGGATAATGCGGAAATAGTCCATGTTATTTTTCCACATATTATTTACCACATGATGGTTAAGTTCCATCAAATCTGAATTGTTGTCCAGATTTTCTTTGCCCTGCTGACGCATAGCCTCGCCTAGAAAAG
>ERZ842401.1722-NODE-1722-length-30496-cov-9.731218_pt1 | contig 30496 bp, 27 predicted proteins | sample MGYA00521270_ERZ842401 | MGnify/ENA primary metagenome ERZ842401 (study PRJEB31892, sample SAMEA3878208) | bioreactor metagenome | biome: Moose rumen | place: Sweden | collected 2011-10 | study: EMG produced TPA metagenomics assembly of the PRJEB12797 data set...
GTACGTTGCCGTACAACAGTTTTCAAGACTGCCGCCATCGACCACTCGGCCACACCTCCGGGACGGAATGCAAAGTTAGCAAAAATTACTCTTTTGCAAAAAACTTCCAGTGGAAGAGGATCAGATAGATGGCGCCGACGGTGACACAACTGTCGGCGAAATTGAAGACGGGCTCAAAGAAGATGTCCCCGCCCACCAGCGGCACCCAGTCCGGCCACGTCCAGAGGGGGAAGTAGAACATATCCACTACCCTGCCCTGAAGGAAAGGGGCGTAGTGACCGCCCAGGGAGGCCACGGTACTCGCCGTGGACTCCGTAAAAATCTGCCCATACAGCAGACAGTCCACGATATTGCCGAACGCCCCGGCCGTGATGAGCGTAAGCCCCACCAGCACGCCCGTGGGAACGGGTTTTTCCCTTTTCAGGAGGGCCGAAATCCACCAGCAGAGGAAGCCGAACAGCACCACGCGGAAAACGGTAAGGATGTACTTGCCCACGACTCCGCCGAAAGACATGCCAAAAGCCATTCCCTTGTTTTCCACGAACAGGATCTGAAACCAGTTGCCCAGCACCGGAAAACTTTCTCCCAGGGTCATATTCGTTTTGACCAGGACTTTGATGACCTGGTCAACAACGACCAAAAGGATACCCAGTAGGAGCAGGGACTTGCCTTTGCGAAGCCTCATAGAATACTACTTACGGCCGGTTTTCTCCAGGATGGCCTTGCCTTCCACGGTGGTGGTGGCGTGCGGAACCAGACGGAGACGCTCCTTGGGGATGAGCTTGCCGGTCACACGGCAGATGCCGTAGGTCTTGTTCTCGATGCGGACCAGGGCCGCTTCCAGGTTCTGGATAAACTTATACTGACGCTGGGCAAGGGCACCGGCTTCTTCCTTTGAAAGCTGGAAGGCGCCATCGTCCTCCACCGTCTTGAACGTAGGGGCTGTATCCAAAATATCGTTTCCACCGGCATGGGTGACCACTTCCCGAAGAGTAGCATACTCTGCACGGGCTTTGTCCAACATTTCGTTGATAATGCCGCGGAACTCTTCCAGTTCCTCGTCAGAATAGCGGGTTTTGTTGTTCTCTTCCATAATCTATCTCAACTACTTATGTTTCAAGTAAAACGGGAGTGCAAAGATACATTAAAAATTTCGTTTTACAAGAATCTTTATCACACCTTCGTCCATCCATTCCACTTCGGAGGCACCTGCCGGAGCGGCGGCGGCCTCCTGGAGGGACAGCGACAGGGAAAGCGTCTGGGCCTTCACATAATCAGCATATCGCTCCAAGGCACCCTGAAGGGCGGGATCATCGGCATAAATCACTGTGTCGATACGGTCCGTCACCTCGAATCCGGCGCTCTTGCGGAGGTTCTGGATGCGGCTTACCAGCTCACGGGCGATGCCTTCGCGGCGGAGATCCTCCGTGATTTCCACATCCAGGGCGATGGTGAGGGAACCCTCCGAGGCAACCAGCCAGCCGGGCATGTCCTGCGAAGAAATCTGATAATCTTCCGGCGTAAGTTCCACGGGGCCGGCAGGCAGGTCCAGCGTGTAAGTACCCTCCCGCTGAATGGCGGAAATGGTCCCCTGGTCCAGCGAAGCGAATGCGGCGGCAATCTCCTTCATCCTGGCGCCGTAACGCTTGCCCAGGGTGCGGAAATTGGGCTTGGCCGATTTGGTCACCAGGCCGTCCGTATTCTCCACGAAGGACATCTCCTTCACGTTGATTTCGGCCAGGATGAGTTCTTTCACAGCCTCCAGGCGGCCGCGGACCACGTCGGAGATGACCGGGACCAGCACCTTCTGCAGCGGCTGGCGGACAGGAATATGGACTCCCTTGCGGAGGCCCAGTACCAGCGAAGTGGCCTTCATGGCCAGGTCCATGCGGCTCTCCAGTTCCGGGTCGATGCAGGCCTCATCGGCCTGGGGCATCAGCACATAGTGCACGGATTCCTCCTTGCCGCCGAGGTCCAGATAGAGCTGGTCCATATAGAACGGGGCGATGGGGGCTGCCATTACGGCGATGTCCATCAGCACCTGGTAGAGGGTCTGGTAAGCGGCCAGTTTGTCGCGGGTCATCTCACCGGCCCAGAATCGCTTGCGGTTGAGGCGGACGTACCAGTTGGAGAGGTAGTCGGCCACGAAAGTTTCCATGAGGCGGCCGGCAGTTTTCACGTCGTAGTCTTCGTAGGCGTCCCGCACCTTGGCGGCAAGGGAATTGAGCGAAGAAATCATCCAGCGGTCGATTTCCGGACGCTCGGCCAGCGGAACGGCCGGGGCGGCAGGGTCGAACCCGTCGATGTTGGCGTAGAGGGCGAAGAATGCGTACGTATTGTACAGCGTGCCGAAGAACTTGCGGCGGACCTCGTCCACGCCGCCTTCGTCAAATTTCAGGTTGTCCCAGGGTTCGGCGTTGGTGAGCATGTACCAGCGCAGGGCATCGGCCCCATAGGTATCCAAGGCTTGGAAAGGATCTACGGCATTGCCCAGGCGCTTGGACATTTTGTTGCCGTTCTTGTCCAGCACCAGGCCGTTGGAAATCACGCGCTTGAAAGCGGGTGTCCCGCTGATCATGGTATGGATGGCATGCAGGGTATAGAACCAGCCGCGGGTCTGGTCCACGCCTTCCGCGATGAAATCGGCCGTTGCGCCGAATTTGCCGCCTTCCAGGCCGCGGAGGCCTTCCTGGGCATAGGGCATGGCACCGGAATCGAACCAAACGTCGATGAGGTCTGTCTCGCGGACCATCTTGCGCCCGGACTTGGACACCAGGAAGATGTCATCGACATAAGGGCGGTGCAGGTCTATCTTGTTGTAGTTTTCCAGGCTCATGTCGGAGGGGTCGAAGCCTTTTTCCTTGAACGGATTGCAAGGCATGATGCCGGCGGCGACCGCCTTCTCCATCTCGTCGTAAAGCTCTTTCACCGAGCCGATGCAGATTTCTTCCCTGCCATCTTCCGTACGCCAGATGGGCAGCGGCGTGCCCCAGTAGCGGCTGCGGCTCAGGTTCCAGTCCTGAATATTCTCCAGCCACTGGCCGAAGCGGCCGGTTCCGGTAGAAGCGGGCTTCCAGGTGATTTCCTTGTTCAGGGCCACCATTTCGTCCTTTACGGCCGACGCCTTGATGAACCAGCTGTCCAGCGGATAGTAAAGGACGGGAAGGTCCGTGCGCCAGCTGTGCGGATAGCTGTGCACGTGCTTCTGTACCTTGAAAGCGCGTCCGTCGGCCTTCATCATCACGCAAAGGTCGATGTCCAGCGTACCTTCCTCTTCCACATGCTCGAAATACTGCTTGTAGCCGGCCTTGACATAGCGGCCGGAATATTCCTTGTACGAAGGGTCTACGGTGGCGGCAAAGGCAGGGTCCATGTCTTCCAGGCGGAAGAAGCGGCCCTGGCGGTCTACCTGTGCCTGGGGATTGCCGTCCTTGTCGACCGGCATGATGGCGCCGATGCCGGCCGCGGCGGCCACGCGTTTGTCGTCCGCACCGAAAGTCGGGGCGATATGGACGATACCCGTACCGTCCGACGTGGTGACATAGTCGCCGGGGATGACCCGGAAGGCGTCACCGTCCGGCTTGAACCAGGGAATGAGCTGGTGATAGCGGATGCCCACCAGTTCCGAACCCTTGAAAACGCCGTCCAGCACCTTGTAGGGAATGATTTTGTCGCCCTTCTGATATGACTCCAGCGGGACGTTCTCCCCCTTGGGATTAAACCAGGCGCCCACGAGGTCCCTGGCCAGCACATAGACGGCAGGTTCCCCGGAATAGGGATTGAAGGACAGGACGCGGACATACTCGATATCCGGGCCTACGCAGAGGGCGGTGTTGGAAGGCAGGGTCCAGGGCGTCGTGGTCCAGGCGAGGAAATAGACCGGGAAGGTTTCCGTGCCGTAGACCTTCTGGGAGGCGCCGTCCTTGATCACTTCGAACTGGACGGTGGCCGTCGTGTCGCTCACGTCTTTGTAGCAGCCGGGCTGGTTCAGTTCGTGGGAGCTGAGGCCGGTTCCGTCGGTCGGGGAATAAGGCTGGATGGTGTAGCCCTTGTACAGGAGTCCCTTGTCGTAGATTTTCTTGAGCAGGTACCAGAGCGTCTCGATGTAGCGGTTGTCGTAGGTGATGTAGGGGTCGTTCATATCGACCCAGTAGCCGACGCGCTCGGTCATGTTCACCCACTCTTTGGTATATTTCATCACCTCGCGGCGGCAGGTGGCGTTGTATTCCTCCACGCTCACCTTGGTGCCGATATCGGCCTTGGTGATGCCCAATTTCTTCTCCACCCCCAGTTCGACGGGAAGGCCATGGGTGTCCCAGCCGGCACGGCGGTTCACCTTGTAGCCTGTCTGGGTTTTATAGCGGCAGATGGCGTCCTTGATGGATCGCGCCATCACATGATGAATGCCGGGCATGCCGTTGGCGGAGGGGGGACCTTCAAAGAAGATAAACTCCGGCGCGCCTTCGCGCAGGGTCAGCGACTTTTCGAAGGCATGGTTCTTCTGCCATCTTTCCAGAACAGTACGCCCGGTTTCTGTCAAGTCCAGGCCTTTATATTCTTTGAATGTCATATTTTTTGTCTAATTTTGCATGCGGTTTTTAAGAATGCAAAGATAATCAAATTAACTTGTATTATCAACTATGAATACTCTGGACATCGTCCTTCTGCTGCTGTTCATTCCGGGAATTATCCGCGGCATCTCCAAGGGTTTCCTGGAACAGGCCGTCGCCCTGGTGGGTATCATTTTCAGCGTCTGGGCCGCCTTCCAGTTCCTCGCACCTGTGTGCTCGCTGCTGCAGCAATACATCACCGTACCGGAGAAACTCCTGCAGGTGATTGCCTTCCTGCTGATCCTGGTAGTGGTGAGCCTGGTGGTACTGCTGCTGGCGAAAGTGCTTACAAAGGTGATCGAAATGGCCCTTCTGGGCTGGCTGAACAAGGCGCTGGGCGTAGTTTCTTCCGTCCTGATCACGGCCGTGGTCCTGGGGGTGCTCATCATCCTCTTCGACACGGTGAACGTCCAGTTCGAACTGGTAAAATCCGACATCCTGGAGACATCGGTCATCTATGGCATCCTCAAGGACTTCGGCTATTTTATCTTCCCGTTCCTCAAACAACTGCTGATGTCTTCAGCCGCAACTGAATAATATGGCACGCATCCTCCTTCTGGAAACATCCACGGCCACCCTGTCGGCCGCCCTCGCAGACAACGGTAAAGTGGTGCAGGAAAGAATCTGCACCGAGCCCCGCCAGCAGGCATCCCTGGCCGCTCCCATGGTAAAGGAAGTGCTGGACGCCGCCGGCATTACGGTAGCGGATTGCGACGCCGTCTGCGTTAGCAAAGGCCCCGGTTCCTATACCGGTCTCCGGGTGGGCGTCTCCACCGCCAAAGGGCTCTGCTTCGGCGCCGGCATCCCCCTGCTCTCGGCCGGGACGCTGGACATCCTGGCGGCACAGGCCAGGGAGATTCCCTGCCCGACCGGGCAACTGCGATACGTCGTCCCGATGATCGACGCACGCCGGATGGAAGTCTATACAGCCGTCTACACACCTGACGGGCAGCGGCTTACGGAGGTATCCCCCCTGGTGGTCGATGCTTCTTCCTTCGCCGACAGGCTCCAGGAAGGGCCCGTGCTCTTCATCGGCGACGGCGCCCTCAAATGCAAGGAGGTCATTTCCTCCCCCAACGCCTTCTTCCGCAAGGCCGCTCCCCTGGCATCGGCCATGGCGGGCCTCGCCCAGCGCGCCTTCGACAAAAAAAGGTTCGAAGACATCGCGTACTTCGAACCCTTTTACCTGAAAGATTTTATTGCTACCGTTCCTAAGAAGAAACTGTTTTAGAGTTTCTTTCTCAGGTAGGCCCTGATGTCTGCGGCGCTGGAGACGTTGGCAGACGGATCCAGTTCTCCGTCGACCAGGAACCAGGCCATGGGAACGTCGGAAACTCCGTAGAGCGAGACGTAAGGGGACTGGTCGGCCCGGGTATCGCAGACATTCACCCAAGGGAGTTTCTGGTTGCGCACGACGCTGGCCCAGGCGGACTTGTCGGTATCCAGCGCGACGGAATAAATCTCGAAACCCTTGCCTTTGAACTCATCGTAAAGAGGCACCAGGCCATCCAGATTGTACATTTTCTGAGCCGCGGTGGAAGACCAGAAATAGAGCATGGTCACCTTGGAGACAGCCTCGCTCAGCTTCCTGTTCTTTCCGTCCAGACCGGGCAGGTCGATGTCAATGAAAGACACTTCTTCCGCGTCCTTGAGGCGGTTGTTCACCTCCAGCTGGCCCAGGCGCTTCTGCACCTCGGCTTCCAGCGCCTTCACGTAACGGGATTCCGGATAAACCGTTTTGAGGGAATCGCAGACGTTGCGCATGAGGATTCCGTCCGTTGCCTGGCCGAACACGGGGAGGCCGTCGTTCAGCTGCTGGAAGAACACAGGCACTACCGTAAGGGAGCGGGGGTTGTTCATCACATACTTTACACGGTCCCTGTAATACTTGACATAGGCCCGGTTGAGGGATGCATCCGGATTGCTTTCCCGCTCGATAATGCGCGACATTTCCCGGATGACGGCATTGTAGTCGTTTTCCACCTGCTGGAGTTTGAGTGTCTCGGGAGAACCTTCCACGCTGTAGGCTCCCAGCGTGTCCGTACGGACCATGACATGGTCTCCTTTCTGCAGGAGCAGAGAGGCGATCTGGCGGTCACCGTAGAACAGGTAGATGAACTCCGGACGGGCGTCTTTGAGGTTGAGCTGGTAGCTGAACGCGCCGGATGCGTTGGCCTTCACGCTGTCCAGCAGCTGGTACCGGTTGACATCGAGCAATTTGACAGCCAGCTGCTTGCCTGCACCATCGGCCAGGACTCCGCTGATTACGGTGTTCTTTCCTGCGCAGGAAGCCAGGACGGCGGCCACCGTGGCGATGGCGGCGATGCGGTTAAAGATTCTCATATTCGACGAGGATTGCATCTGCGATGGCCTTCATCTCGGAAGCTTCCAACTGCAGTTTGGGTTTACGGAAATCCATGTCTCCCTCGGTCTGGAGGGGCACCAGGTGGATGTGGGTATGCGGCACTTCCATGCCCAGCACAGCTACGCCTACGCGCTTGCAGGGAACGGCTTTCTTGAGGGCGATGGCCACTTTGCGGGCGAACTTGACAAGGCCCTCATAGGTGTTCTCGTCCAGATGGAAGATGTAGTCGTCCTCCACATTCTTGGGGATGACCAGGGTATGCCCTTTGGCCAGCGGGGAAATATCCAGGAAGGCGTAGAAGTCTTCGCTTTCCGCGCATTTGTAGGAGGGAATTTCGCCGTGGGCGATTTTGGTGAAGATGGTTGCCATAGGTTACAGGGAGATTTCCTCGATTTCGAATTTCATGACGCCGTTGGGGACTTTGGCCTCCACCGTCTCACCTTTGCCATGGCCGATGAGCGCCTTGGCGATGGGCGTGGTTGCGGCCAGCAGGCCCTTGGAGAAATCGGCCTCGCTTTCCGGGACGATCTGGAAGTTCATGGTCATTTTGTTGGCCATGTTTTTCACCTTCACTTTGGAAAGGAGCTGCACGGTGTCGGCGCTGAGTTTGCTCTCGTCGATCACGCGGGCATTGGCCACCTTCTCCTTGAGGCGGGCAATTTTCACTTCCAGCAGACCCTGTGCATCGCGGGCGGCGTCGTACTCTGCATTTTCGGAGAGGTCTCCCTTTTCCCTGGCTTCTGCGATTGCCGCAGAGATCACCGGCCGCTGGGCCAGTGCTTCGGCGAGTTCCTTCTTGAGCTTGTCAAGCCCCGCCTGAGTCATCATTTCAATAGCCATATCGTTTGTTTTTGTAATTATCAAAAAAAGGAGCCGACGACCGTTACCCGGTCGTCGCCCTTACTGTTTGCAAAGATACAAATTAATTTGGAACTCCCGCACTTTCGGCGTTTTTTTTTGCCAGGCCGCTACCGCCTGTCCAACTGCCCTTCATATTCCTTCAACGCCTGGATGGCTTTGGGGCAGAGGATGAGGATGGTGATGACGGTGCCCCAGGCCATGAGGCCTACGCCGATGTCTCCGATCTGCCAGACCAGATCGGCCTCCCGGACGGCGCCGAAAACGACAGCCGCCAGCATCACGGCCTGCAGGAGACGGATGCACAGCTTTTCCCGCCGGGTATTCTTCCCGTGGAAAAGGTAGATGATGCTGGACTCGGCATAGAAGTAATAGGCCATGATAGTGCTGAATACGAAGAAGACCATGGCCACGGAAACGAACTGGCTGCCGAAGCCGGCGAACACGGAATCCACGGCGCTTTGGGTGAACCCGGCGTAATTGTTGCCCAGCGCCGGGGCATGGGCCAGCAGCATCTCCCCGTCCTGGCCGATGATGTTATAGGTGCCGGAAGTAAGGATCATCAGGGCGGTGGCGGTGCAGACCAGGAGGGTATCGACATAGACGGAGAAAGCCTGCGCCAACCCCTGCTGGGCAGGATGTTCCACATCGGCCGCGGCGGAGACGATGGCCCCGGTTCCCTGTCCTGCCTCGTTGGAGAAGATGCCCCGCTTTACGCCCATTGCGATGGTGGAACCGATGATGCCGCCGCAGACGGGATTGATTCCAAAGGCATTGGTAAAAATGGACGCGAATACGCCGGGAACGTCCTGGATATGGAAGCCGATGACCACCAGCGAAAGGATGATATACCCGAAAGCCATGAAAGGAGTGACGATGGACGCGACCCGGGCAATCCGCTGCACCCCGCCGATCACGACGATTCCCAGCAGGATCGCCAGGCCGATACCGGTGGCCAGCGGAGGAATGGGAAAAGCATTTTTCAGGGCCATGGAGGCCCCGTTGGACTGAACCGTAACCAGGAAAAAGCCGCAGCTGAGAAGGGTGACGGCCGCAAACAGGACGCCCAGCCACCGCTTGCCCAGCCCCTTTTCCATGAAGCAGAAAGGACCGCCGCGGAACCCGGACGGATGCGAAAACTTGTATATTTGCGACAAGGTCGATTCCACAAAAGCGGTGGAAGCCCCGAAAAAGGCCACGACCCACATCCAGAACACGGCTCCGGGCCCGCCGAAGGCAATAGCCGTTGCCACCCCCACGATATTGCCGGTTCCCACCCGCCCGGAAAGGGCGATGCAGAAAGCCTCGAACGATGAAATCCCGCCGCCGTCACCCTTCTTCTTGCTGAAGAGCGAGCGGAGCATAAGAGGGAAACGCCGGATCTGGACCATCCGCGTCCGCACGGAAAAATACAGCCCGGCCAACAGCAACAGTACCACCAGCCCAGGATTCCAGACAATGTCATTCAGGGTCGATACGATTTTTTCCATGCCTTAAAGGTAAGAAAAACCATTGACAATCCCAACAACCGCCTGACAAACAGCGGCTCAGACCAGGCCTGGCTACCGGCAGGCTTCGCGGTCTTTCTCCAACTGGATGCGGAGGGCGTCCAGGGAACTGAAGGTGCGCTCGTCACGGATGCGGCGCAGGAAACGGATCCGGAGCGGAAGGCCGTAAATGTCCTCGTCAAAATCCAGGATGTGCGTTTCGATGGTGCGGGTTTTTCCATCCACGGTGGGCCGGAGGCCGATGTTGCACATGCCCCGGTAAAGGCCGCCCAGTACTTCTACTTCAACCTGATAGACGCCATTGGCAGGAACCAGTTTCAGCGGCTCGTAGAGCTGCATGTTGGCTGTCGGAAAGCCGATGGTCCGCCCCAGCCTGTTCCCGGCCACCACCACGCCATACAGCCCGTACGTGTAGCCCAGCATTTTGGCGGCGGCTTCCACATTCCCGGCCTGCAGTTCCCGCCGAATGGCCGTGGAAGATATGGGCGTTCCCGCTTCGGACACCAAACAGGCCCTTTCCGTGCCCGTCAGCATCAAAATCTCCGGGAGAGACACCGAATCGGCCGTTTTCGTGCCCGGTAAGACCGGAGAGCCTCCCGGACGGGCCGCGGAATGAACCAGTTCGGACGCCGTGAGCCTGTCACTGCCGATCCGGTTATCGTAGCCCATCACCACCACCGATGCGCCGAAGCGGTCACAGAGCAGGGACAGGTATTCCACCGCTTTCATAGCAGCAAACTCCCGCGTAAATGGCAGCACCTCCACCCGGTCGATGCCGGCCGACAGGAGCAGCGCCTTCTTCTCTTCCAGCGAAGAAAGCAGCCGGAACTCCCGGGCATCCTGCTGCAGGACCGTTCTCGGATGCGGCCAGAATGTTACGACAACGGCCTCCTCTCCCCTTTCACGGGCAGAGGAGACCACTGTCTCCAAGACATGACGGTGTCCCAGATGGACCCCGTCGAAAAAGCCGGTCGTTACTACACCCACTTCACGCACTCAAAGGCCTGGCGATGCGGGAGCAACGGATTCTTGGCAAAGATACGGGCACCCACCTGGTAGGCACCGGTCTTCTCCGGCAGTACGTTCACCTCGAACTTGGCCACGCCGTCGGTGAATTCCACCACCTTGAACTCCTGCACCTCCACGATGTGCAGTTTTCCGTGCACATCGTTCTGGGCGAAGACTACCTCCACGCCCACATCCTCGGGTGTGAGGTCACCCAGCTGAAGGGTGAGTTCGCTGTGGTACTGGTTGGCCAGGGTAAGGTCGTAGGAAGTTTCCGGTTCCGTACGGGAAAGCAGACGGACGTTCTCCCACTCACGGCGCACATGCGTTTTCCAGGCGGCCAGGGCACGGGCCTGCTTGAAACCGCCGGCCTTCACGTCCATAGCATCCTTCGACTGAGGGATATAATACTGGTTCATGTAGTCGGTGAGCATCCGGTTGGTGGTGAAGTTGCAGGCCACCTTGGAAATGGTGTTCTTGATATAGCCGATCCATTCGGAACTGCGGCCGGTGGTACGGTCTACATTGTAGTAGGCCGGGGCGATGTCGTTCTCCAGGATCTGGTAGATGGTGGCGGCGTCCAGTTCGTTCTGGAAGTTGTTGTCCTCGTAGGCCTGCTCGATCGGGAGCGCCCAGCCGGCACCTTCCTGATAACCTTCCACCCACCAGCCGTCCAGCACCGAGAAGTGCATGGTACCGTTCATGGCGGCCTTTTCTCCGGAAGTACCGGACGCCTCCAGCGGACGGGTAGGGTTGTTCATCCACACGTCCACACCCTGGACCATGCGTTTGGCCAGCGTAATGTCGTATCCGGGCACGAACACGATCTTGCCGATGAAGCGGGGATCCTTGGAGATATCCACAATCTGCTTGATCAGATCCTGACCGGCTTTGTCGGCCGGATGGGCCTTGCCGGCGAACAGGAACTGCACGGGCTGTGCAGGATTGTTCACGATCTTGTCCAGACGGTCCAGGTCGCGGAACAGCAGCGTCGCCCTCTTATAGGTGGCGAAGCGGCGGGCAAAGCCGATGGTGAGCACATCGTCCCGGAGATTCTCGGTGATGGTCACCAGTTCCGACGGGCTGTAATGGTTGGAGATGGACTTGTCCTGCAGACGTTCACGGACAAACTTGATCAGCTTCTTCTTCAGGGTAGTCTTCACGCCCCATACTTCTGCGTCGGAGACACCGTAGATGCCGTCGAAGCAGGATTTGTCGTAATGATGGGTGGCGAAGGCGGGGCCGAACACCTTGGCGTGGACGGGCTTCCATTCAGGAGCGGTCCAGGTGGGATAGTGCACGCCGTTGGTCACGTAGCTCACGAACAGTTCCTCCGGCAGATAGCCGGGATACATGTGGGCGAAGATGTCCTGGGAAACCTTTCCGTGCAGCATGGAAACGCCGTTCACATTCTGCGAGATATTGGCGGCGAGGTTGCTCATGGAGAACTTCTCGTGCGGATCCAGCGGGTTATCCTTTCCCAGCGACATCAGCGTTTCCCAGTCGACCTTGAGGCGTTCGGGATAATGGCCGATATACTGGCGCAGCATGCCCTCCTCGAAGGCGTCGTGGCCGGCGGGAACCGGGGTATGGGTGGTAAACAGGGAGCTGGCTCTCACAACCTCCAGCGCCTCGGTAAAGTCCAGATTGTCTTTCTCGATGTATTCGCGAAGACGCTCCATGCCGATGAAAGCGGCATGACCCTCGTTGCAGTGGTACACCTGGGGATCCAGGCCCAGCTTGCGGAGGGCCCTGATGCCGCCGACGCCCAGCAGGAGTTCCTGCTTGAGCCGGTTCTCCCAGCTGCCGCCGTAAAGGTGATAAGTCACCTCGCGGTCCTCGGGGCTGTTGGCCTCATAATCGGCATCCATCAGGTACAGGTCCGTACGGCCTACTTCCACCTTCCAGAGACGGGCGGTGATGTTGCGGCCGGGGAAGGCCACGGAAGTAGTCACCCAGTTTCCGTCCTTGTCCAGCACGGGAGTGGCGGGAATCTTGGTGAAATCCTGGGCGTCGTAGCCGGCCACCTGATATCCCTGTCCGGAAATAACCTGGTTGAAGTAGCCGTAACGGTACAGCAGACCCACGGCCACCAGGTTCACATTCATGTCGGAGGTTTCCTTGAGGTAGTCGCCGGCCAGGATACCCAGGCCGCCTGAATAGATCTTCAGGGAGGTGTCCAGGCCGTATTCCATGCAGAAATAGGCGATGGAAGGGTCCGTCCGCTTCTTCTTGGCGTCCATGTAGGCGTCAAATTCATCCAGGACCTTCTTCATGCGGGCGAGGAAGTCCTCGTCTTCGGAAAGCTGCTGGAAACGCTTGATGCTCACGCGGTCAAGCACTACGAGCGGGTTGTGTCCTGATTTATGCCAAACTTCGCGGTCGATGGAGCGGAAGAGGTCTTTGGCGCTCTCGTTCCAGCACCACCACAGGTTCTTTGAAAGTTTCTCCAGCCGGGAGAGCTTCTCCGGAAGGTGACGGGTCACCAGGATGCTCCGCCAGTTGGGGTTGGTTACATCGGGTTTAAAATACTGCATTGTCTTGTTCTTTGATTGATAGGAGTCGATATGCTCCTGCACCTTGGCAAGAGCCAGGGAGTACGCCTCCTGATAATACTTGATCTGGTGGTCCCAGAGGGCGATCCGGGCCACGTCCCGGGCATTCTCCCGGTACTGGGTTCTCTGATCGGAGTCCAGCGCGGCCATTTCGCGGATGCGCTCCTCCACGCCGCCTACGATCTCATTGTAGTTGGCATCGGTCCTTTCCAGTACGGTAATGCCGGGGTGCTTCTTCTTGTAATGGGTGTTTACCCAGAGGCCGAAACCGGCCAGGGTGGTGGTAAGGGTGGGTACACGGAAGGCAAGCGCCTCCAGCGGCGTATACCCCCAAGGTTCATAGTACGACGGGAACAGGGCCAGGTCCAGGCCGCACAGCAGGTCGTAATAAGGCATGTTGAATACGCCGTCGTTCCCGTTCAGGTAGGAAGGGATGAAGTATACCTTCACTTTGTCCCCCAGGGAATTGACCAGGCCCGTCTCCCGGAAGCGGCGGGTGACGGTATCGTATTCCGCATTCATCAGATAATGCGAGGTCTGGCTCTGATAGCGGGCGTTTCCGTCTCCGGAGAGCTTGGCTACCAGTTCCTTGTCCGGACCGTGGTGGCCGGAAGGGATCATGATGAAGGCCTGGATGCTGCGTCCCTTGTAGTCCGATCGGTTCAGCCGGTCCAGGGCGTCGATAAACACATCGATACCTTTGTTGCGGAACTCATAGCGGCCGCCGATGCCGATAAACAGGGCGTTGGAGGGCACTTCCTCCGCGCTCATGGCCGTGGCCACCTCTACCAGACGGGCCCGGGCCGCATCGTGGAGACGGTTGTAATCCTCGTCCGTCGCAGGGGTGAAGCTGTTCTCGAAACCGTTGGGCGTAACCACATCCACGGGACGGCCAAGGAACTGGGCGCATTCCCGGGCGGTGATGTCGCTCACGGTGGTGAACACATCGGCATTCACGGCCGACTGCTTTTCCAGCGAGTGGATGGCCATCACATTGAAACGGCGCGCCATCTCGTCGGCATTGTACGAGGTCAAGTTGTCGTACAGGGGCAGGTTGTTCCCGGCCAGGCATCGGCCCATCATGGTGGCATGGGTGGTAAAAACCGTCGCAACCGGAATCCGGGCCTTCTTCAGGTGCAGGATGCCGGCGCCCGTCTGCCATTCGTGGAACTGGGCCGCCACTTTTTCCCCTCCCCGGAGGTTGTAATTCCAGAAACTCTCAATCACTTTGCCGGCCATGATGCCGAAGACGGCCGATTCCTTGTAATCCCAGTTTCCGGAGATGGAATCTACGCCGAAATCGCGCCACAGGCCCCCCAGGATGTCATCGGCCAGGGGAAGGGAGGACTTGTAGTCCACCAGGATGGCCAGCGGACGGCCGGGGATGTTCCAGCTGCCGATACGGAAACGGAGTCCCTCTGAAAGGGCCTGCTTCCGCCACGACTGGAACAGCATCGGATCTTCCACGAAATCGGGGTTCCCGGCCCGGTGCATCCACACGTCCGGGCCGATGAAAATATGGTGACGTCCCAATTGGGATTTAAGGTGGAGGGCCTTGGTGGCTATCACCGTATAGATGCCCCCCACTTTGTTGCAAACTTCCCAGCTTACTTCGAACAAATAGTCCGGGGTCAAAAGCTCTCTCTTTGTCATCGGCCTATTTCTTCTTCGCTGTCTTCCTGCGCACGGGAGTTTCCTTCAGTTCTTCCACGGCGGTCTCCTTTACGTCCAGGGCAGCGCGTTTCTCGTCCAGACGGATCTGGAAGTCGGAAATCACGTTCATGTAGTTGATGAAAGCCTCATAGGGCGTATCGTACGGGTTGAAATACTTGTGCACTTCGCCGTCGGAGAAGAACTTGGTGCACATATAATAGAAGTGGTCGCTTTCCTGCAGGTGACCGAAGTCTTCCCACAGTTCGGCATCGTTCACGATGGAGAGTTTCTCCGTCATGGCGTACACCTTCTTGAAGGCCTCGCTCTGGAGCTCGTTGCCCAGCCAGGCGGTGATGTCACGCTCCTCGTCGGCCCAGGAAATGGGATCTTCCACGGACAGGTCGGAGACGGGCTTGTGCTTCTTCACGGCCTCGGACGGGGTTACGAAGGCGAAGGTTCCGTCGCGGAGGACGGCGCCGGGGAGTTCCTTCATGAAGTCGAAGATGCCGCTCTCTGCACTCTGGTGCTCGCCGAAGGTCTCATAGTCCATGAACAGGTTGATGATCTCGTCGTTCTTGGCGCTTTCTTTCATCCAGTTCACGTACTTGTCGGCCGTCAGGGGCCACATTTCCCAACCCTTGTTGGAGAAACGGAAGGCGATGTCGTCCGAGAGGTTGTAGTTGCGGAGCAGGAGCTTGAGCTTGGGCTGGGTCTCGCCGCTGTACACATAGTTGGGGCTCTTCCAGCCCATGATGTGGCGGGCGCCCTCGGTGAGCATGGTCTTGTAGCCCATGTCATACACCATCTCGCCGATACCGTTGGAGTAGATGAGTTCCGTATTGCGGAAGGCTGCGGGCTTTACACCGAACAGTTCCTCTATCTTGGCGGCATGCTTCTGCACCTGATGACGGAATTCCGACTCGGAGGAGAGGGATGCGAGGGAATGATAGTAGGTTTCTGCCAGGAACTCCACCTTGCCCGTGTCGGCCAGGGCCTTGAAGCTGGCGATCACCTCCGGGGCGAAGCGCTGGAACTGCTCCAGGGCGCTGCCGGAGATGGAATAGCAAATCTTGAATTTGCCCTTGTTCTGCTTGATGAGGTCCAGCATGAGCTGGTTCATCGGGAGGTAGCACTTCTGCGCTACGCGGCGGAGGATGGTCCTGTTGGCAAAGTCGTCATAATAGTGCGAATCCTTGCCGATATCGAAAAATCTGTAAAGGCGGAGCCGGGTGGGTTGATGGACCTGGAAATACAGGCAGATGCTCTTTGTTGCCATAATCGATTATTTTACTACTGATTCATATACTTTCTTGAGTTTGGCGGTGGCGCCGTTCCATTTGAGGGCGTTCACCTCGTCGTAACCCATCCGGGCGGAGAAGTCCGCGAGGGCCGGATAGCTGAGGAGGGCGTAGATGTCGTCGGCCATGGCGTCCACATCCCAGAAGTCCACCTTGAAGGCATATTTGAGCACCTCGGCGGCGCCGGACTGCTTGGAAATGATGGACGGGACGCCGGTGCGCATGGCCTCCAGCGGGGAGATGCCGAAAGGCTCCGAGATGGACGGCATGATGTACACGTCCGAGAGGGCGAACATCTTCTGCACATCCGCACCGCGGAGGAAGCCCGTGAAGTGGAAACGGTCGCTGATGCCCAGACGGGCGGCATGCCGGATGGCACGGTTCATCATGTCACCGCTGCCTGCCATCACAAAACGGACGTTCTTGGTGCGCTTGAGCACCTTGGCGGCCGCCTCGATGAAGTATTCAGGACCTTTCTGATACGTGATACGGCCCAGGAAAGTGACCACGGGTTCCTTGACGCCGCGCTCCACCACCAGGTTCTCCCGGCCGCTGAAGTCTACGGCATTGTGGACGGTGACCACCTTGGCGGGGTCGATTCCGTACCGGTTGATGACGGTATTGCGGGTAAGGTCGGAAACGGTGACCACCCGGTCGGCCATTTCCATGCCCTTGCGTTCGATGGCGAAAACGCGCGTGTCGATGTTGTCCACGCTGCCACGGTCGAAGGAGGTGGCGTGCACATGGATCACGAGCGGCTTGCCCGTCAGTTCCTTGGCGGCGATGCCGGCGTAGTAGGTGAGCCAGTCATGAGCGTGGATCACGTCGAAATCGTCCTTTCGCTGCAGGGCGATGGTGCCGCCCACCATGGCGTAACGGGCGACCTCTTCCATCAGGTTGGCGCCGTACTTGCCGGAGAACTTGAACTTCTGTCCATAACTGATGGAGAAGTCCTTCACCTGGCGCTTCTTTTCCTCATCCACCAGACGGCCGAATTCCTCGGGGTCTGCGTAGGGCACCATGTTGGAGCCGATGTGGATGAATTTCACCTTGTCCAGATATTCCTCCACGGTTTCCGAGACGGTGTCCACGGCCACGTCGGAGGCGTTGATGATGGTCGTGGCGCTCTGGTCTTCGTCACCGGAGGCCGACGGCATCACGAAGAGGGTCTCCACGCCGTTATAGGCAAGCCCTTTTACGATACCTTCGCAAGCAGTACCCAGACCGCCGGCGATATGGGGAGGGAACTCCCAGCCGAACATTAATACTCTCATAGCTTATTCCTCCCTGAATTTATCCATCAACCAGTTGATATTGAGAAGGGCTGCGGTGGTCATGGCCGACGAGATGGCGCCGTGCGGCTCATGAGGCGGGTCTCCGTCGTAGAGTTCCGAGAAGGCGCCCACACCGTGCTTGGAAAGGTCTTCGTAGAAGCCTTCGGTGAGCCATTCGGCCCGCTTGATGAAGTTCTTCCCCATCATGTTGAAACTGGCATAGCAGTACTGGGCCAGCAGGAACGGGAAGGCGCAGCCGTTGTGGTAGGCCAGGTCCCGGTCTATCTGGGAGCCTTCGTAAACACCCTTGTAGCGGATGTCGCGCGGACTCAGCGAGCGGATGCCGCGGCGGGTTACCAGTTCGGAATTGACCACGCGCATCACTTCGCCGATCACTTCGTCATCCACGCAGCGGTAGTCCAGCGAAACGGCCCAGAGCTGGTTGGGACGCAGTTCCAGATGCTGTCCGGCGCCGTCTACATAATCGGCCAGGAAACCGACCTCGGCGTTCCAGAAGGTGGGCTGGAAATGCTGCTCCACCAGGTCTTTCACGGGGGCCCACTTGCGGTAGAAAGCGCCGGTCTTGCGCTCATTGGCAAGCGCGAAGCACAGGGCGTTGTACCAGAGGGCGTTGGTCTCTACCTGATAGCCCGGACGCTCGGTGACGGCCCGTCCGTTGATGTAGGCGTTCATCCAGGTGAGGGCGACGCCGTCCACCTGGGCCCAGAGCAGACCGTTGGGCTGCATGGCCACCTCGTTGCGGCAGCCGGGAAGATAACTCTCGATCACGGACTTGAGTACCGGGCCGTATTTTGCCCAGACGGCCTTGGCCGATGCACCATAGGCGATATATTGCTGCAACGTAACTGCCAGGAAAAGAGGGGCTTCCACCTGGGTGGTACGGCGGCTCAGGCGCTCCTGGTTGGCGGCAATCAGGTTGTCCAGGATTTCCTCGAAGAGTTTGGGATCGTCCTGACCATAGAGGGTGAGGCCGGCCAGGGAATTGAGGGTTTCCCGCAGCAGACCGGTATACAGCCAGCTGTAGCCGGCTACGATGCGCTTGATACCCCGGTCTTCCCGGATCAGGGATTTGGTCTGGCGCACCAGCTGGTCGTGGAACGAGGTGATGGGGCCGATACGGTCGATGGTGGCCGCCAGCTTACGCTTCAGCGAGGCCGCCGGCACCGGCTGTCCGGCAGCGGCGGAGAATACGATGGAATCGCCGGAATGCATCTCCACTTCGAAGGCACCGGGGACGAAGAGGTCTTCGCGGCAGTCGAAGCCGCGGCGCATTTCGTCGGAATAGGTGATTCCCTTGTACCAGACGGGATTGGACTTGAAGGCGGCAGAGGAAGTGGACACCTGGAGGTTCAGGTCCGGATAGCCCTCGTACATGTTGAAAGCGGCGCCGTTCTGCACGGGAGCAAAGTCCGTGCGGGCGACACCGTTTTCCTGGGTAAGGGCATGCACATTTCGGAAAGCGAGGAAAGGCTTCAATTCCAGTTTCACCTTGGCCGGAGCGTTCACCAGCTCATATCCGATAAGCAGCTGGTTGTCGTCCGGATTCAGGACGATTTTCTTGCGGAAGACGATCTCGCCGATCTTGTAAGTGATGCACGGGACCGGATCGGCGTCGAAGTCCACGATATACTTGTGTCCGCGGGGCTCGTAAATGTCCCCGTAACAGTGGATTCCCAGGTTGAAACGCTTGCCGCGGAGGGTAAGGCTTTCGTCCAGGGAACTCAGCAGCAGATGCCGGTATCCGTCGAATTGGTCTACCGGCACGGCCAGGAGGCCGTGATAGCGCCGCGTATTGCAGGTGACGATGGACGTATTGCAGTACGCACCAGTCTTGTTCGCCAGGATAATCTCGCGCTTGAGCGAGTACTCCAGGTTGACGAGCTCAGACTTGTTGAATTTCAAAAAAGCCATAAATATGTGTTTATACTTGCTTCAATACCATAGCACAACGGGCCGGCAGGTACACCTTGAGGGTATGGTCGTACGCCTGGTTCCCGTTGGGACATCTTTCTGCCAGGGAAACGTGCCGTTCCCCTTCTCCCAGCCGCGAGAAACCGTCGAAACGGGCCTCGTCGCTGTCAAGCACACTTACAAACTCGCCCGCAGGAGCCGAGAACCCGTAGTCCGCATAAGATCCTGTAGCCGAGAAATTCACCGCAAAGATACAGTTTTTCCGTTTGAAAATCAAGATTTTCTTCTCTTCATCGGCCACCAGCAGTTCCGGGCGGGCGCTCAGGATGTTTTCTTTCCGGAGCAGCCGTACCATTTCGGCGTCGAAATTACGCAGCAGGCCGTAGCGGAGGTCTTTATTATCGGCCAGGGACCACTGTCTGCGGGCATATTTGAACGACCAGCCGTTTCCTTCGCGCGGGAAATCAATCCATTCCGGATGGCCGAATTCGTTGCCCATGAAATTCAGGTATCCGTCTCCTGCGGTTCCGGCCGTCACCAGGCGGATCAGCTTGTGCAGGGCGATGCCCCTGTCTACGATTGCATTCTGGCTGTCGGTCCTCATGGCAAAGTACATCTCCTTGTCCATAAGACGGAAGATGATGGTCTTGTCGCCCACAAGGGCCTGGTCGTGGCATTCTGCGTAGGAGATGGTCTTTTCCTCGGCCCGTTTTCCGGAAAGTTCCCACCAGATTTCACCCATGGACCACTGTTCGTCGCTGCGTTCCTTGATCCATTTGATCCAGTGGTCCGCGACGCCCATCGACATGCGGAAGTCGAAGCCGACGCCGAAGGCCTCGAACGGAGCGGCCAGGCCGGCCATGCCGGACATGTCCTCCGCTATGGAGAATCCGTTGGGATTCATTTCCTTGACCAGACGGGTGGCGAGTGCCAGATAAATGACGGCGTCTTCGTCGACTCCGCCGTCGAAATACAGGCTGTAATTGCCGAAATCCTTCCCGAGCCCATGGTCCCAGTACAGCATGGATGTAACGCCGTCGAAACGGAAACCGTCGATCCTGTACTCTTCCATCCAGTATTTTACGTTGGACAGGAGGAAATAGCGGGTTTCGTCCTTGCCGTAGTCGAAGCAGCGGGAGCCCCAGGCGGGGTGGTCTCCCTTGGGACCGGAGTGGAAATAAAGGTGGTCCGTCCCGTCGAATTCCGAAAGGCCTTCAAGGGTGTTTTTCACGCTGTGGCTGTGGACGATATCCATAATCACGGCGATGCCTTTCCCGTGAGCGTCGTCCACCAGGGCCTTGAACTCCTCGGGGGTGCCGAAACGGGAGGAAAGCGCGAAGAAATTGCTTACCTGATAGCCGAAGGATCCGTAGTAGGGGTGCTCCTGCAGGGCCATAATCTGGATGGTATCATATCCCAGCTGCTTGATGCGGGGAAGGACATCCCGGCGGAATTCCTCGAAAGTCCCTACTTTTTCTTTCTCGGAGGCCATGCCGATATGGCACTCGTAGATGAACGGATGGGGCCGCTTTCCGGCGTGGCCGTGCTTCCAGACATACTTCTGGGCAGGATTCCAAACCTGGGCGCTGAAGACTTTGGTGACCTCGTCCTGGACTACACGGGTGACGTAGGAAGGCAAGCGCTCTCCGCCGCCGCCGGGCCATTCGATGTAAAGCTTGTACAACTGGCCGTGGCTGAGGAACATCTCCGGAAGCTTGATTTCCCAGTTCCCGTTTCCGACCGGATTCAGGGCATAGGCGTCCGTGCGCTTCCAGTTGTTGAAATCTCCGATGAGGAAGATCTTGCTGGCGTTGGGAGCGAATTCGCGGAACACCCACGAGCCGTCATCGCATTTGTGGAGGCCGAAGTACATGTGGTTGTTCACGGCATCTTTCAGAAGCCCATCCCCGGCGATGTGCCTGAGGGTCTGCCAGATACGCTCGTGGCGGGCATCGATGGCGTCCTTATAAGGGCCCAGCCAAGGATCGATTTCGTAAATTTTACGCATATGTCAGATTTAATCTTTGTCCAACGAATCTATTTTTTCCTTCACGGTACGCAGATACTCCCGGCACTGCTTCAGCAGTTCCTTGCTCCTTCCCACCAGGGCGTCGATGTCGTCCAGCTTGGTTTCCGGATTCTCCACCTTGGCCGCGATTTCCTCCAGTTCGGCAATCGCCTTCGCATAGTCAAATTTCTTTTCCATCAGGCTATATTGATTTTATCATTATCCCTCTTTTCCGAGTACACTTCATCCACTTTGGCGGTGAGGGAGCCGTCCGTGAAGCGGACGCCGATGCGGTCTCCCTTGCGCACTTTTTCCACGGTCTTCAGCACCTTGTTGTCTTTCCCTGTCACCAGCACATAGCCCAGGCTCAGGATGTTTCTGGGATCCGAGGCCTTGATAAGGGCTTCCTTCAGGGCGACGGAAGAAACTTCCTGGCTTACGCGGGCCTGGGCCGCAAAGCGGAGCCGGTGCACCAGGCCGTCGGCGACGCGCTCATGCGCCGCGTACTTGTGCAGGAACCCCCGGGAGATGCGCCCCACCGCCTGCGACACGGTATTCTCCAGGGCCGACAGCTTCCGGTTGAGGCCCAGGCGGATCCTGGCTTCCAGCGCATCCGCATCCCGCTGCATGGTGGACAGGCGGAGCTGCACCGCACGCTGGACGCGGGTGTCCAGGGCGCCCAGTTCCAGTTCTTTCCCGCCCACCAGGCGGAGGGCGGCCGTCTGTACGCGGTTGAACAGCCGGTCCAGCATCTGGTCCTGCACCTGGTAAGCATCCAGGAAAAGGTCCGCCAGGGCCGTGGGCGTTTTCACGGAGGCATGAGCCACCATATCAGCGATATGTACGTCCCGGTCGTGGCCGATGGCGGTAATTACCGGAACAGGACAGGAAGCAATGGCGACAGCCAGCTCGTAATCGTCGAAACAGGAGAGGTCCAGTTCGCTGCCGCCGCCGCGGAGGATGAGGATGGCGTCATACCCTTTATCCTCTGCATCCAGCAGGGCGGACATAATAGAGGCGGGCGCCTGCTCCCCCTGCATCAGGGCCTCGTACAGATCCAGCCGGAAAGCGTAGCCTTGGGGGTTCTCCAGGAGGTGCCGGCGGAAATCCCCGTAGCCGGCGGCCGTCTTGGACGTAATGACCGCCAGACGGTACGGCAGGTCCGGGAGGGCCAGTTCCTTCTGCATTTCCATATCCCCCCCCGCCGTGAGTTTTTCGATGGCCCGTTTGCGCTCCAGGGCCTTCTCCCCCAGGGTGAAGGCCGGGTCGATGTCTTCGATGAAAAGGGAAATGCCGTACAGTTCGCTATAACTCACCTGCACCTTTACCAGCACGGTGATGCCGGCCTGCAGGGCCTGCCCGGTGGTCTGCTCGAAAAAAGCCTTGAGGCGGGGATAGTACCATTTCCAGATCATGGCGCGGGACTGGGCTACCGGTCTACCGCCCTGGCTCTGGGACAGTTCCAGATAGCAGTGCCCGTTTGTCCGGGGGCTCCAGGAACTGATCTCCGCCTTCACCCAATACCGTCCCTCAAAAGCCTCCCCTACGGCTTCCCTGATGCGGAGCTGCAGCTCCAGCAAGTCCATATAATCCTTCTGTGCCATAGTCTTACAAAGATACAATTTTTCTCTCATCCTGTCAAATGACAAGCACAGATATTCCGGCATCGGTGCCGGCAGTGAGTTCCGCGCCGGATTTGGGGCCCGGTTTAAAAGTTCAGGGAGACGCCCAGACCACTACGCGTGGGGCCCAGGCGCCAGGATGCGGCATACCCGTTCCGCCGGTTGTAATCGTCGGCAATCCATTTCAGCCGGCCCTTGCCGATGAAATGGAAGACAAAGCCCGCACCGGCGATAGCGCCGATGCACCCGACGATACTGCTCACAAGGACGACATCCCGCTCGTGTATCTGGGGAGAATCAATGAGAGTGGCATAGAACGCAATGTCCGCCGCCAGCAGACCGGCCCCGACCCAGCCCAGCGTCAGGCCCACCCTGCGCTGTTTCTGGGCTCCCAGATAAGTGTCGTAATAGACCTGTTCACCGATGAGGTCGTGGATGGCTTCTTCCGAAAGGCGGTTCCCGCCCATAGAAAAATCTCCCTTGCCCGTATAATACAAACGGCCGGGCTGTACGCCGCCATTGTCCTTGTACTGGGCCAGGGCCGTTATGCAGGAGAGCAGGAGCAGCCCCGCAACAAGGGAAAACTTTGTAATCAATTTTTTCATATTGCACTGCTTGTTAATCGATTACAAATATAAACAAAAAATCCGTGGAAAATATCCACGGATTGGAAATCTACAGTTCCGGCTCAAAATGCGGGATTGGCTTGAGCTTGAAAAGGTTGGTCACATGCTTGCGGTCGATGAGGGCCTTGGTGGCCGGGGCGTCGATTTCCCCGGTGCGGATGTAGCGGTCCAGCACGGCGTAGGTGAAGCCCAGGTTGTCCTCGTCGGTGAGGCCGGTGAGACCGTCGGAGGGAGCCTTGCGTACCAGGTCTTCCGGAAGGTCCAGTTCCATGCCGATGGCCAGCACTTCCTGCACGGTGAGCCCGCCCAGCGGGGAGAAATCCCCGGCGGCGTCGCCGTAGCGGGTGCTGTACCCCACCCAGTCTTCCGACAGGTTGCAGGTGTTCACCACGCGGCCGTTGTTGCTCTGCGAGACGGCATACAGGGCCGTCATCCGCAGGCGCGGCGCCATGTTGATGCGCGTCTGGGCCGATGCCTCCCGCCCCAGCTGCGCCTCCACCTCTGCCATCAGGGCCTGGAAAGCGGGCCCGACATTCACATTGTACCGCTTGATTCCCAAGTGATTGATCAGCCTGATGGAGTCGTCGATATCCGGCTGTACGCCATTGGGCATGGTAACGCCGATCACACGGTCTGCGCCCAGTGCCTCTACGCACAGGGCGGCACATACGCTGCTGTCCTTGCCGCCGGAAATGCCCAGCACGGCATTGCAGCCTTTACCGTTTTCCTCGAACCAGTCGCGTATCCACTGTACGCATGCGTCTTTTACTTTTTTTGCGTCAAACATAGTTTATTTGGCTCTGGTGTAAATCTGGACGGGGCAGCCTTCGAAGTCGAAGTGCTCCCTGAGTTTGTTTTCCAGGAAACGCTTGTACGGATCCTTCACCCACTGGGGCAGGTTGCAGAAGAAAGCGAACTGCGGAGTCCGGGTAGGAAGCTGCGTCACATACTTGATCTTGATGTACTTGCCCTTCCAGGCGGGCGGCGGATAATTCTCGATTTCCGGCAGCATGGCGTCGTTCAGCTGCGATGTAGGAATCTTCCGGGCCATGTTCTCCGCCACACGGGCGGCGGCGTCCAGCACGTCCAGGATGCGCTGCTTGTTCAGCACGGACGTGAAGATGACGGGCACGTCGTTGAACGGGGCCAGGCGGGCCTTCAGGGTTTCCGTATAGTCCCGCATGGTATTGCTCTCCTTCTCGAAGAGATCCCATTTGTTCACGACCACCACACATCCCTTGCGGTTTTTCTGGATGATGTTGTAGATGTTCATGTCCTGGGCCTCCATGCCCAGCGTAGCGTCGATCATCAGGATGCAGACGTCGCTGTGCTCGATGGTGCGCATGGCCCTGAGCACGGAATAGAACTCCAGGTCCTCCGTCACCTTACCCCGCTTGCGCATGCCGGCCGTATCCACCAGCATGAATTCGTGGCCGAATTTGTTGTAATAGGTGGAGATGGAGTCGCGCGTGGTGCCCGCCACCGGCGTGACGATATTGCGTTCCTCGCCCAGGAGGGCGTTGGTCAGGGACGATTTGCCCACGTTCGGACGCCCCACGATGGCGATGTGGGGGAGGTCCGCATGGTCGTCATCGGCCCGGGCGTCTTCCGGCAGGACGCGAAGGATCTCGTCCAGGAGGTCTCCCGTGCCGGAACCGTTGGCGGCGGAAATGCTCCAAACCTCGCCCAGCCCCAGGCCGTAGAAGTCGAAGGCATCGTACATCTTTTCGCCGCTGTCCACCTTGTTCACGCAAAGCACCACGGGCTTTTTGGAACGGCGGAGCAGATCGGCAATTTCGGCATCGTAATCCGTGATTCCCGTTGCGGCCTCGCACATGAAAAGGATCACGTCGGCCTCGTCTATGGCGATCACCACCTGCCGGCGGATGGCATCCTCGAAGACGTCATCCGAGTTGGAGGTGTAGCCGCCCGTGTCCACCACGGAGAACTCACGGCCGCTCCATTCGCATTTGCCGTAATGACGGTCGCGGGTGACACCCGCCGTCTCATCTACAATGGCCTGACGCATGCCCACCAAACGGTTGAACAGCGTAGACTTTCCTACGTTCGGTCTCCCGACTATCGCAACTAAAGCCATAAATCAATGTTTTTCGTATTCATAAAGGGCGCATGACGAGCATGCGTCGGAAAATTCGCCGTTGCAGTGTTCCGGCTTGGCACCCTTGCCTTTGCGGGCCGCCAGCATCTCCATCTCTTCCTGCTTGGCGCACTTGATTCCCCGCTTGCGCATTTCCGGATTCGTGGAGATTTCACCGTCCGGGAAAGGACGGTGGAAAAAGAAAATGTTCACGCCGAGCAGCAGCACGGCGATTCCCACGAAAACGAGAGCGGCAAGGAAGGTTTTCATGCGTTACAGGGGGAATTCGGACGAAATGGGTTCGTAATTGTATACACGGAGGATCATCCGGGCGAAGGTTTCCGCCATGGATACCACACGGAACTTGCCCTGGAGGTCTTTCTTGGAAGGATCCAGCGGAATGGTGTCCGTCACGTACACTTCCGTGAGGGCACTCTTGTCGATACGCTCGTATGCAGGGCCGGAAAGCACGGCGTGGGTCGCAAAGGCACGCACGCTGTTGGCACCGCGGCGGAGCAGCTCATTGGCGGCCTCCGTCAGGGTACCGGCGGTATCGATGATATCGTCAATGATCACGATGTCCCGGCCTTCCACCTCTCCGATAGGGACGATTTTCTCCACCACATTGGCCCGTGCGCGGGTCTTGTGGCAGATCACCACCGGCGTATGCAGGTGCTTGGCATAGGCATTCACGCGTTTGGCGCCGCCCATGTCCGGAGCGGCCAGCGTCAGGGTGTCCTTGAACTGTTTGTGCAGTTTTTCCAGGATGCCCAGGAAGTCGTAACTGGCATACAGGTGATTCACCGGGAAATCGAAGAAGCCCTGGATCTGGTCTGCGTGCAGGTCGCAGGTCATGATGGCGTCGGTACCCGCCACTTTGAGCATGTTGGCCACCAGCTTGGCGCCGATGGATACACGGGGCTTGTCCTTGCGGTCCTGCCTGGCCCAGCCATAATAGGGAATGACGGCAATCACCTTGTTGGCCGATGCGCGCTTGGCGGCATCGATGGTCAGGAGCAGTTCCATCAGGTTGTCCGTGGGCGGGAACGTGGACTGGAGGATGAAGCAGGTGGCGCCGCGGACACTCTCGGAGAACGAAGGCTGGAATTCACCGTCGCTGAAACGGGCGACATCCAGACCGCCCAGAATCACATCCGGTTCATCGGGTCTTTTCATTCGGTTCATGGCCTCGACCACCTTTTCGGCGAAGTAACGGGTTGCATCGCAGCTGAAAATAGCCATGCGGTGCTTATGGACATCGTTTATCATATAGTTAAAAGAATAGATCCAATATAATCAAGCAATTCTTCCTTTCCCAAACCGGAGACCGATGAGGTGACAAAGACGGGCGGAAGTTCCTCCCAGTCCACCAGCAGGCGGTCTTTGTTTTCCTGCACCTGGGCATCCAGGGCCGATTTTCCCTGCTTGTCGGCCTTGGTGAAGACCAGGCCGAACGGGATGCCCTTCTCCCCCAGCTCGGAGATGAAACGGAGGTCCACCTCCTGCATGGGATGACGGCTGTCCAGCAGCACCATGAGCATCACCAGCTCTTCCGAGTTGTTGATATAGTCCCAGATGATGTGGCGGAGCCGGGCACGGTCTTTATCCGGCAGGCGGGCGTAGCCGTAGCCGGGAAGATCTACCAGATACCACTTGTCGTTGATAAGGAAATGATTGACCAGCTGCGTTTTGCCGGGCGTCTGGGAAGTCTTTGCCAGTTTGCCGTTTCCGGTGAGCATGTTGATGAGGGAACTCTTCCCCACATTGCTCCGCCCGATAAAGGCAAATTCCGGAAGCCGCAGCTGAGGCTTCTGCCCCACCCGCGTGCTGCTGCCGGCAAATACCGCTTTGGTGACCTTCATAACCTTCTTTCCGGTTTTCGTGTACAAAGGTACGAATTCTTAAACGATTTTCCTATCTTTGCATCCATGGAGCAAGACGAAAAATTCATGCGGGAAGCCTTGTCGGAAGCAAGGGCCGCCGCAGAGGCGGGTGAAATTCCCATCGGCGCCGTGGTCGTGTGGAACGGACGCATCATCGGAAGAGGCCACAACATGACCGAACAGCTGCACGACACCACCGCCCATGCAGAGATGATCGCCATCACTTCCGCCACGGAATCCATGGGCGGGAAGTACCTGACCGGCTGCACCTTATATGTAACGGTGGAGCCCTGTCCGATGTGCGCCGGCGCCCTGGCCTGGTCGCAGGTCGGCCGGATCGTATACGGAGCCATCGACCCGCGCAGGGGCTATTCCCTCTTCTCCCCTTCCCTCCTCCATCCCCGCACGGAAGTCACCGCCGGCGTCCTTTCCGGGGAATGCTCCGGCCTGATGGTAGATTTTTTCAAAAACAAACGATAGATGAAAGGCGTAATCATTTTCTTGGCCAACGGCTTCGAAGACATGGAAGCCCTGGGAACCCGCGACATCCTCGTCCGCGGCGGCATCCCCGTACAGACCGTATCCATCCAGGACGATTATACTGTGGAAAGTTCGCACGGAGCAACCGTCTTTGCCGATACCTCCTGGGCCGATTTTGAACCGGAAGAGGAAGGCACTTCCCGTGAGGACGTGATGATTTTCCCGGGCGGCATGCCGGGATCGAAGCACCTGGCGGAGCATCGGGAACTGATGGACCTGATGAAAAGCCACTATGCCGAAGGAGGCGCCGTGGCGGCCATCTGCGCCGCTCCCGGCCTGGTCGCCTCCCAGCTGGACGGCCTCGAAGGCCTGCAGTTCACCTGCTTCGAAGGATTCCAGGACGCCCTGATTGCCAAAGGAGCCGTGTACAAGAAAGAGAGCACGGTCACGGACGGGCACCTGATCACCGGCCGCGGCGCCGGCCATGCCGTGAACTTCGGCCTGGCCATCCTCCGCTACCTGAAAGGGGACGAGGCCGCCGAAAAAGTGAAGGCGGGCCTGATGCTGTAATCGCCCCCTTTCCAGGAGATGAATCAGCGCCTGCGGTTTGCCAGCGAAATATAATACAGCAGCGTAGCCAGCGAACCGATGGCTGCGATGACATAGGTGTAGGCCGCCCACCGGAGGGCGTCCACGGCCATCGGCTTGGTTTCATAGGAAACGATGCCGGAGCTTTCCAGCCATTTCACGGCCCGGGAGCTGGCGTTGATCTCCACCGGCAGGGTGATGAAACTGAACAGGGTGGTCAGGGCGAAGAGGCCGATGCCGATCCAGAGGAGCGAAGGGAATACGTTGATGAAGATGACCCCGGCCAGCAGGACCCAGGATACGATGTTATTGGAAAAACTCACTACCGGGACGAGGGCGCTCCGCATCTTGAGGGGCGCGTAGCCGGTGGCATGCTGGATCACATGCCCGCATTCATGGGCGGCCACGGCGGCAGCGGCCACGGACCTGCCGTAATACACGCCTTCGCTCAGGTTCACCGTACGGGTGGTGGGATCGTAATGGTCCGTGAGCTTGCCGGCTATGGATACGATCTGGACGTCGCGGATGCCGTGAGCAAGCAGCATGCGGCTGGCCACCTCCGCTCCCGTGAGGGCGACGGGGACATCGGAATATTTCGAGAAGCGGCGCTGGAGCATGTTCTGGACCAGCAGGCTGAGCACCATGACCGCTATCATCAGGAACCAAATCATCTGTGTGGACATATCTTTTCCGTTTTAGTAGTTGGAGGTGCAGCAAATAGCGCGCCTTCCTACAAAAATAAGAAATTTATGAAAAAATGTCAGCCAGAAATACTAATTTTGCATGGCAAATGACATTTTTATGAGAGAGGACGATTTCTCACGGTTGGAACTGAGCCTGAAGGGCAGCCTGGAGAATTACCGGTATTTCCGCTCGTTGCTGGAGCCGCAGACGAAACTTCTGGTTCTCGTCAAGGCCAACGCATACGGGCACGGTGCCGTGGAATTTGCAGCCATGATGCAGCGCGCCGGGGCGGATTATCTGGCGGTAGCCTATCCCGTAGAAGGGCTGGAACTCCGCCGCAACGGTATTTCCCTGCCCATCCTGGTACTCACGGCCGGGACGGACTTCTACCCCGAAATCATCAAGACCCGGATGGAGCCCTCCATCCCCAACCTGTACTCTCTCAAGGTGCTGGTCTCCCACCTGAAAGAAGCCGGTCTCAAAGACTATCCCGTCCACATCAAGCTGGACACCGGCATGCACCGCCTGGGCTTCATGACCGGCGAGCTGCAGGAACTCACCGATTATCTGAAAGTCACCCCGGAAGTCCGCGTCAAGTCGCTGTTTTCGCACCTCTGCGTGGCGGAAGACCCGGAGCAGGACGGCTTCACCCTTCAGCAGATTTCCCTGTTCGAACGCAATACCGCCAGGGTGGCGGAGCAGCTGGGTTACATGCCCATGCGGCATATCCTGAACTCGGCCGGCATCGAACGTTTCAGCCAGTATCAGTTCGACATGGTGCGCCTGGGCATCGGCATCTACGGCATCAGCGCATTGCCCGGAAAGAAACTCTCTCCCGTAGCATCTCTCAAGTGCAAAATACTGCAGATTAAGAAATTAGGCCCCGGCGACACCGTAGGCTACGGCCGATGGGGCAAAGCCGGCGAGGGCACCGTCATCGCTACCATCCCCGTGGGCTATGCCGATGGAATCGACCGCCACCTGGGCAGGGGCGCGGCCTCTTTCTCCGTCAACGGAAATCGTGCACCCACCATCGGCAACATCTGCATGGACATGTGCATGCTGGATGTCACCGGCATCCCCGCCGCCGTAGGTGACACCGTCACCGTTTTCGGAGCGGACCCCACCGTGACGGAACTGGCCGATATCCTGGGAACCATCCCCTACGAAATCCTCTCCTCCGTTCCCCGCCGCATCGAACGGATCGTGGTACGGTAGCAAAAAATGCCGGAATAATTGACATCTGTGGTTGGTGACGACGGACGCTTGTTCTGCCGCGTTGCCACGAAATCCACCCTGGAAAGCCCTGCGGCTGTCAACACGGCAAGGTTTTGGGTCGATAGGGCCCGTTTCGCTGCCGCGTTGACACGAAATCGGCCCTGGAAAGCCTTATAGCCGTCAACGCGGCAAGGTTTTGGGTCGATAGGGCCCGTTTCGCTGCCGCGTTGA
>ERZ842401.1724-NODE-1724-length-30470-cov-45.906724_pt1 | contig 30470 bp, 26 predicted proteins | sample MGYA00521270_ERZ842401 | MGnify/ENA primary metagenome ERZ842401 (study PRJEB31892, sample SAMEA3878208) | bioreactor metagenome | biome: Moose rumen | place: Sweden | collected 2011-10 | study: EMG produced TPA metagenomics assembly of the PRJEB12797 data set...
GCGGGGATGACACCGCCGGCAATGACCATGATGTCCTCGCGGCCCAGCTTCTTCAACTCCTCGATGAGCTGCGGGATGAGCGTCTTGTGACCAGCAGCCAGCGACGATGCACCCACGATGTGGACGTCGTTCTCGACAGCCTCACGGGCAGCCTCTGCAGGTGTCTGGAACAGCGGTCCCATATCGACGTCGAAGCCACAGTCGGCATAACCCGTTGCCACTACCTTTGCACCGCGGTCATGACCGTCCTGACCCATCTTGGCAACGAAGATGCGGGGACGGCGACCTTCCTTCTTTGCGAACTCGTCGGTCAGCTTGCAAGCCAAGTCGAAGTCGCTGTCGTTCTTTGATTCTGAACTATACACGCCTGAAATTGTTCTGATTACTGCCTTATAACGGCCCACGATCTCTTCGCAGGCATCTGAAATCTCACCCAGCGTACAACGCAGCTGAGCAGCCTTGACGGCGAGGTCCAGCAGGTTGTTCTCGCTCTTCTTGCCCTCGTTGAAGTCGCGGACGCAGTCGGTGATAGCCTTGAGCGCAGCCTGACAAGCAGCCTCGTCGCGAGAGCCACGCACCTGAGCCAGGCTCTCCTCCTGTTGCTTGCGCACGGCGGTATTGTCGACCTCAAGGATGTCGATGGGGTCTTCGTGCTCCAGACGGTACTTGTTGGTTCCCACGATGGTCTGCACGCCAGAGTCGATACGAGCCTGTGTACGGGCAGCAGCTTCCTCAATGCGCATCTTGGGCAGCCCCGTCTCGATAGCCTTGGCCATACCACCCAGCTTCTCAATCTCCTGGATGTGCTCCCAAGCCTTGTGCACCAGCTCGTTGGTCAGCGTCTCCACATAGTAGGAGCCGGCCCACGGGTCAATCTGCTTGCAGACCTTGGTCTCGTTCTGGATGTAAATCTGCGTGTTACGGGCGATACGAGCGGAGAAGTCCGTCGGCAGGGCGATGGCCTCGTCGAGGGCGTTGGTGTGGAGCGACTGAGTGTGACCCAGCACGGCAGCCATAGCCTCGATACAGGTACGACCCACGTTGTTGAACGGATCCTGCTCGGTGAGCGACCAGCCGGAGGTCTGCGAGTGGGTACGCAGGGCCAGCGACTTCGGGTTCTTGGCACCGAAGCTCTTCACAATCTTAGCCCACAACAGACGACCGGCGCGCATCTTGGCAATCTCCATGAAGTGGTTCATACCGATAGCCCAGAAGAACGACAGACGCGGTGCAAAGGCATCCACATCGATACCGGCATTGACACCCGTACGCAGATAGTCCATACCGTCGGCCAGCGTGTAAGCCAGCTCGATGTCGGCGGTAGCACCTGCCTCCTGCATGTGATAGCCGGAGATAGAGATAGAGTTGAACTTAGGCATCTTCTGAGACGTGTACTCGAAGATGTCAGCGATGATTTTCATCGAGAATGCGGGGGGATAGATATAGGTGTTGCGCACCATGAACTCCTTCAGAATATCGTTCTGAATCGTTCCGGCCATCTCCTCGAGTTGAGCACCCTGCTCCAGACCGGCCACGATGTAGAAAGCCAGGATGGGCAGCACGGCACCGTTCATCGTCATGGAAACGGACATCTTGTTGAGGGGGATGCCACTGAACAGCACCTTCATGTTCTCCTCGTTACAGATGGACACACCAGCCTTACCCACGTCACCTACCACACGGGCGTTGTCGGGGTCGTAGCCACGGTGTGTCGGCAGGTCGAAGGCCACGGAAAGGCCCTTCTGACCTGAGGCGAGGTTACGGCGATAGAAAGCGTTCGACTCTTCAGCCGTCGAGAATCCGGCATACTGGCGGATGGTCCACGGGCGGAACGGATACATCATTGAGTACGGGCCGCGCAGATAGGGTGGAATACCGGCTGTGAAGTCGAGGTGTTCCATGCCTTCGAGGTCCTCTTTCGTATAGACGGGACGCACCTCGATGTGCTCGGGGGTCTTCCAGTCGGCTACGATACCATTGTCTTTAATCCACTTGGCACCATCTTGAGCCTTGATGCCTGCATAGATATCAATATCTTTAAATTGTTTACGCATAATTCAAGTCTCCTATTCTTTAGATACCAAGTTTCTGATTATATTCCTTCAAAGTCTCGAGCACGTTGCACTTGACGTGGACGAAGTTCTCGATGCCGGCAGCCTTCAGGTCCTCCATGCAGGCGGGAGCACCGGCTACGACGAACATGGCGCGTCCGTTCAGATACTTGAAGGCGGGGATGGCATACTCAGCGTACTCGTCGTCGCTGGAGCAGATGACCACGATGTCGGCCTTGGCCTCCAGAGCAGCGTCGACACCTTCCTCGACGGTCTTGAAACCGAGGTTGTCGATGACCTTGTAACCGGCGCAGGCCAGGAAGTTGCAAGAGAACTGGGCACGAGCCTGACGCATGGCCAGGTTGCCGATGGTCAGCATGAAGGCGGTAGGCACCTTGGTTTCCTCGGTGTGGATGCGCAGGTCTTCGAAGTCGGCAGCCAGGCGGGTGGTCTCCAGCTTCTTGAAGGGAACCTCCGTTTCGTTTGTTGCTGTGCTACAGCAACATGCAGCACCAACGGGGCGCTTGCCGTCGCTCTTCTCGGTGAAGTTGGGGAACTGGTTGGTGCCCAGCAGGAACTCCTTGCGCTTGGCGGCGTCGCCGTGGCGCTTCACGTTGGTGGCGTTGATGTCGTCCTGGACAATGCCCTTCTTGACAGCCTCCAGGAAACCACCTTCGTCCTCAATCTTCAGGAACAGCTTCCAGCCCTCCTGAGCCAGGGCATCGGTCAGGTGCTCGATATAGTAGGAGCCAGCCGACGGGTCGACGATGCGGTCGAAGTGGCTCTCCTCCTTGATCAGCAGCTGCTGGTTGCGGGCGATACGCTCGGAGAAGTCGGTCGGCTTCTCGTAAGTCACGTTGAACGGCGTGACCACCATGGAGTGGACACCACCGAGGGCTGCCGACATGGCCTCCGTCTGCGAACGCAGCAGGTTGACGTAGCTGTCGAACACGGTCTGGTTGTACGTCGACGTGGTGGCATTGATGCACATCTTGGCGCTATTCTCGTCCTTCGGCTCGTACTGCTTCACAATCTGAGCCCACAGCAGGCGGGCTGCGCGGAACTTGGCAATCTCCATGAAGTAGTTCTCAGAGACACCCATATAGAACTTCATCTGACGGGCGGCCAGGTCGACATCGACACCGGCATCCACCAGCTGCTGCATATACTCGTTACCCCAAGCCAGGGCGTAGCCCAGCTCCTGCACGATGTAGGCACCGGCATTGTTCAGCGTCTCAGTGTGGACGGTCATGACGTGGGCCTTCGGATAAGCCTTCAGCAGCTCTACAATCTTCGGACCGTCGGCCAGGCGCGGCGTAACGTCCTTGCCCTTCTGCAGCATCTTCTCGATGGGGTCGAAGCCCACGGTGAACGACAGCTTCTCCTTGTCATACCCCTTCTTCGTGAAGTACGCATCGACAATCTCGGCCAGCTTCAGGGCGTGGCACGGACAGGTGCGGAAGTTCAGGTCGACGATTTCAGCGTAGATGCCGTCGAGCAGCGTCTCGATAGCCTCAGCCGTCACCAGGTCCTTGGGGATGCGGAAGCCCAGCGAGTCGATGCCCTTGTTCAGGATGTCGAGTGCCTTCTGGTTAGCCTCCTTGGGGTCGTTGACGGCCAGGTTCTGGCGGACGTACCACGCATTGGAGTCCTTCTTGTTGCCACGTACAAAGGGGAACTCACCCGGCAGTGCGTCGGGCGTCTTCAGATTCGCCAGGTCTTCACGGCGATAGAAGGGTTGCACGTTGAACCCCTCGTTGGTTCTCCATACGAGTCGCTTCTGGAAGTCGGCCCCTTTCAGGTCCACCTCAATCTTGTCCAGCCACTCCTGAGTGGTCGGCGCCTGGAACTCGCTGAAGAGTTTTTCTTTGTTTGCCATAGAATTAAATTGTTTGTATTATTATATAAGTAATATTATAATTTACGTTTTGGCCTACAAAGTTAACAAATTATTCTGAACTGGCGAAGATTTTAATAAATATTTCATATTTATGAAAAATAATTGCACAAAAACGCTTGAGTTGAGCAATAATTTAGTAATTTTGCAGCCAAAAAGCGCGAGGATAAAAAATAGTATGTTATGGAATCGTTTCAATGGCTAAGAGATTTGTTTACGGTAAATGACTCGGTAGCGCACATTGCGCTGCTCTATGCTATAGTCATTGCCGTGGGCGTGTATTTGGGTAAAATCAAGATTGGCGGCATCTCGCTGGGTGTCACGTTCGTGCTCTTTGCGGGCATCGTGGCCGGACACATCGGCTTCACGGCGCCGACGGCGACGCTGACGTTTGTGCAGGACTTCGGACTCATCCTGTTCGTCTTCATGATAGGTATGCAGGTGGGACCGGGCTTCTTCGAGAGCTTCGGCACGGCAGGCATCAAGCTGAATGCGCTGGCAACCGCGGCAATCGTGCTGAACATCGTGGTGATGTTCTGCTGCTACTTCATCTTCTTCGACACGTCGAACCCGACCAACCTGCCCATGATGGTGGGTACGCTGTACGGTGCTGTGACGAACACGCCCGGTCTCGGTGCGGCCAATGAAGCACTGCAGTCCGTCTTCCCCAACGGTGCTCCGCAGATTGCCTCTGCCTACGCCTGTGCCTATCCGCTCGGCGTGCTGGGCATCATTGGTGCGACTATATTAATAAGGTATATCTGCAAGGTCAAGCTCGAGAAGGAAGAGGCCCGTCTGAAGGCGATGGAAGAGACGGCAGCCAATAAGAAACCCTATAAGATGCACCTGGAGGTGACCAACAAATACCTGGAGGGCAAGACGCTGTTGCAGGTACACGACTTCCTGAACCGCGACTTCGTGGTGTCGCGACTGGTGCACGAAGGCGATCTGTGCATTCCGAACCGCGACACGGTATTCCACCTGGGCGACCAGATGCTGATAGTCTGTGCCGAGGCTGACCAGGAGGCCATCATGGCCTTCATCGGTCCGAAGCTGGACATCGACTTCGAGCAGCAGGACCAGCCGCTGGTGTCGAAGCGCATCCTCATCACCAACCCCAACATCAACGGCAAGACGCTGGCATCGATGCACTTCTCCAGTGTCCACGGCGTCAATGTCACCCGCGTTACCCGTCACGGACTGGACCTCTTTGCCTCTGCCGGCCTGCCCCTGCAGGTGGGCGACAAGATTATGGTGGTAGGACCAGAGGACGCCGTCGACCGTGTGGCCGACAAGATGGGTAACTCCGTTCGCAGACTGAATGCGCCGAACATTGCCACCATCTTCGTGGGCATCATCATCGGCATCATCTTCGGCTCGCTGCCCATCGCCATTCCCGGCATGCCCGTACCCCTGAAGTTAGGTATTGCCGGCGGACCGCTCATCATCGCCATCCTGATAGGCCGCTACGGCTATAAGATACATCTGGTGACGTACACCACCACGTCGGCGAACATGATGTTGCGCGAGATAGGTCTCGTGCTGTTCCTCGCCTCCGTGGGCATCAAGGCCGGCGCGTCGTTCTTCTCGACAGTCATCGACGGCGACGGACTGCTCTATGTGCTGACAGGCTTCCTCATCACCGTCATCCCCATCCTCGTCGTAGGACCGATAGCGCGCCTGAAGTTCAAGTTCAACTACTTTACCATTGCGGGTATGATAGCCGGTACCTATACCGATCCCCCCGCACTGGCCTACGCCAACAGCATCTGCTCGAAGGAGGCTCCTGCGCTGGGCTACTCGACGGTCTATCCGCTGTCTATGTTCTTGCGCATCTTCACCGCCCAGCTCGTCGTGCTGTTCTTCTGCGGATAAAAACAGGCAAATATAATAATACACAATACAAAAACAAATGAGAAAATTCGGATTACTGATTGGCACCCTGCTTGCAATTGCTTCGCAGCCGGTGCTGGCACAGATGGACGCCAGCATCAAGTTGAACGAGGTGATGACCAACAACGGGGCCAGCCTGCAGGACGAATACGGACAGCACCGGGCGTGGCTGGAGATTGAGAACATCTCGCACTCCACGTACAACATCCGCGGGATGTACCTGACCACCGACCGCTCCGTACTCGACCGCAACATGAGTGTGCCCGAACGCCAGAAGCGCATGAGCCAGATTCCCAATGGCGACGAGCGTACCAACCTGAGCGGACGCCAGCACCTGGTGCTCTACCTTGGCAGCCAGCCCAACCAGGGTGCGCTGCATCTCTCTACTCCCGTGGACGCCACCCGTCCCGTGTGGATTGCCCTCTACAACGGCAACGCTACACAACTTATCGACTCCGTCACCGTACCCGTACTGGCACAGGACCAGTCGTTCGCCCGCATCGCCAACAACGGCAATGCGAAGGACTGGGAGGTGAAAAGCGCCGACCGCGTGACGCCGGGCATTTCGAACATCACCACCGTCAGCGAGTCGAAAGTCGAAAAGTTCAAGCGCGAAGACCCGTATGGCTTTGGCATGGCCCTGATGGCGATGGGCATCGTGTTCTTCTGTCTGGCCCTGCTGTGGATTGTGTTCACGCTGTTCGGTCTGCTGATGCGCCACATGGAGACTGCCAAGAAGGTAGCTCACCAGCAGCCCATCAAGCCCATTACCAAGACGGTGGAGAAGACCATTGAGGTAGGCCACAAGACGGGCGTCATCCTGAAGGAAGGCTTGGACACCAAGGGTATCGACCGCGAGGTCTACCTGGCTGTCATCGGACTGGCCCTGCGCCAGTACGAAGACGACATCCACGATGTGGAGTCGGGTGTCATCACCATCAAGCCGAAGGATACGGGCTGGGACGACGAGTACAGTCAGATGACGCATCTGCACGAGGCCTTCATCCCGTCCAGCCACAATGCACCCACCATTCCAACAGGTCCTGAACTGAAGTAAATTAAGTTAAAAGTGAATAGTGAAAAGTGAAAAATTTGCTACCGCTATTCACACCAAGAGATAAACGAATAGAAATAGTAATTAAAACGAAGGATGAGTAGGATAGAAGTGCGGAAGCAAATTTTTCACTTTTCACTATTCACTTTTCACTTAGATTATGAAGACTTATAAATATAAAGTACAAGGCGTAGACTACGAGGTAGAAATCGCTGAAGTAGAAGGCAAAATAGCCAAAGTGAACGTCAACGGCATCCCCTTCGAGATTGAGATGCAGAAACCCATCAATGCCGCCAAGCACCCCGCACTGGCCGCTACCAAGCGGACAGCCCCCACGGCTGCTGCCGCTGCTGTGGCTCCCGCCGTCGCTCCCGTTCAGCCCGCTGCAAAACCGCAGCCCGCACAACCGGCCGCTGCCAACGGCACCCCGCTGAAGGCTCCGCTGCCCGGCACCATCACCGCCATCAACGTCAAGGTGGGTGACCAGGTTGCCGTGGGCGACGTCGTCATCGTGCTGGAGGCCATGAAGATGCAGAACAACATCGAGGCCGAGCAGGCCGGCACCGTCACCGCCATCAATGTCAATCCCGGCGACTCCGTCATGGAGGGCTCAGTGCTGCTGACTATTGGTTAAGGTAAGTGCGGAAGCAAATTTTTCACTTTTCACTATTCACTTTTCACTTAGATTATGTGGCAATTTATCGTAGAAAACTTCAATGAGTTCCTGACCTACACAGGCTTTGCCAACGTGACGGCCGGCAACCTCATCATGATAGCAGTAGGCGCCTTCTTCATCTGGCTGGCCATCAAGAAGGACTTCGAGCCGCTGCTGCTCGTGCCCATCGGCTTGGGCATCATCCTGGGCAATATTCCCTTCCGTGCCGACGCCGGTTTGGAGATTGGACTGTACGAGGACAACTCCGTGCTGAACATCTTCTATCAGGGCGTGCGGCAGGGCTGGTATCCGCCCCTTATCTTCCTCGGCATCGGTGCCATGACCGACTTCTCGGCCCTGTTAGCTAATCCGAAGCTGATGCTCATCGGTGCCGCTGCACAGTTTGGTATCTTCGGCGCCTACATGTTCGCCTTGGCCCTTGGCTTCGAGCCCAACCAGGCTGCCGGTATCGCCATCATCGGTGGTGCTGACGGTCCCACGGCTATCTTCCTCTCGTCGAAGCTGTCGCCGAACCTGATGGGAGCCATCGCCGTCTGTGCCTACTCGTACATGGCCTTGGTGCCGCTCATTCAGCCGCCCTTGATGCGACTGCTGACCACCAAGAAGGAGCGCCTCATCAAGATGAAGCCCGCCCGTCAGGTCAGCCAGACCGAGCGCATTCTGTTCCCCATCGTGGGACTGCTGCTGACAACGTTCATCGTGCCGTCCGGTCTGCCACTGTTAGGTATGCTGTTCTTCGGCAACCTGCTGAAGGAGAGCGGCAAGACCACCCGACTGGCCAAGACTGCCGGTGCTGCGCTGAATGACATCGTTGTGATGCTCTTAGGTCTGACCGTCGGCTGTTCGACGCAGGCCAGCGAGTTCCTGACCATGAACACCATCTACATCTTCGCCATCGGTGCCGGCGCCTTCATCATCGCCACCATGAGCGGCGTGCTGTTCGTGAAGCTGATGAACGTGTTCCTGCCGAAGGACAAGAAGCTGAATCCGTTGATTGGCAACGCCGGAGTAAGTGCCGTGCCTATGGCTGCCCGTATCTCCAACAACCTCGGTCTGGAGTACGACCGCCACAACTTCCTGCTGATGCACGCCATGGGCCCGAACGTGGCTGGTGTCATCGGCTCGGCTGTCGCTGCCGGTGCCTTGCTGGGCTTCCTGTCGTAAGGACGCTGTACAGTATCAGATACAAAAAAGCCTCCCGACTCAGTTCGAGAGGTTTTTTCTGTTTCACAAACGGTTACTAACGCTTGTCGGGAATGCCGTAGTCGGCCCATTGCTCCTGCGGGTAGAACCCTTTCAGCGTTTTCTTGTTGTCGGTATAGGCAGCCTTCACCACTGTCAACACGTCGTTCATGTGTTTCACCTTGGGTGACAGCTCCTCACGCAGGGCATCTACCTCTTTGGTCGCTGCCGTCAACTCGTCAAGATGCTGCTCCATCTCGTCTATCTGTGCCGAAGTAAAGTTTCCTGCACCGCCATTCTGCAAGTGCTTGCGCAGTCCGGCTATCAGACTGCGGCTTTTCTCAATCTGTAAATCTACTGTCTTTGACATAATTTTGTGGGTTTAAAGTTGTAAAAACGATCTATTTCCAAAGGCAAAGTTAACGAAAAAAGTCGATTTTACAAGCATAGTAGATTCGTAGATTTCAGTCTTTTTAACCTACACAGCCCTCTCTATTTAACATTCATTCACCGCCTGCGGCGACGTTTCTTGCTCTTCGAGGCACGTTTCTTGTGAACCACCCTGCGGCCATGCTTCCTGACGGCCTTCTTGCCTTTGGACTTTGCCGCGGCAGGAGCCGTGTTCCTCCAGGTGATGCTCTGTTGTGCGGTCAGGTAGGGCACGCCCTCGACAGGGTTGTTCTCGCAGTATTTCAGTATGGAATAGTAGTCTACGTTGCGCTTGTCGTGATTGGCATAGAACCATGCTTCTACCGTCGAGGCTCCCGTGGCGATGACCACAATGTCGCTGTCGCGTCCCAGGTACCAGCGCGCAAAGGGATGCGACCGGACAGAAGCCTCCCACGTCGGTGCACCATAGTGTTTGCGCATCCACTGCATCAGCTTGTGGTAGTCTTCGCGCTGTCGCCCGGCCTGGTTGCGGAAAGTGCTCAACATGATGCACCCGAGGCTTGCCGTATCCTTCTTGTAAAACAGGTTCAGCTGCATACGCAGCCCCTGCCTCTCCAGCTTTGCCACCATCTCCTCTGGTGTCATGCCGGACAGCAGTGCTGCGGGTTGTTCGTTGGGGAGTGCCGCCATTCTGACGATGGCAAAAGCAAGGAAGATATATGTAATCAGTACTCTTTTCATGACCATTCTTGTTCAAATCGGCTGCAAAGATACGAAATAAATGGCATATGAAGTGCTAAATGTGACCTTTTTTCTTGGCTTATAGAAAAGATTTTCGTATCTTTGCCCCCACAAAAGAAGCAATGACAGACGAAAGAGCACATCAGACCTATCAGTATCAGATTTCTCTGCCAAATGATATTGAGACCATTCCTCAGTTAAATGAGTTCATAGAACAGATGGCTGGGGAACTGGAGCTTGACACGTCGCTGACGATGAGCCTCAACCTGGCCGTCGAGGAGGCAGTGGTCAATGTCATGCAGTATGCCTATCCGCCCAATAAGACCGGACAGGTGGATATCCGGATATCGGCTGACAGCCAGGCGCTGACCGTTGTCGTCAGCGACACGGGTACTCCTTTCGATCCCACGAAGCAGGCCGAGGCTGACACCAGCCTGTCTGCCGAGAAACGTCCCATCGGTGGTCTGGGCATCCATCTGGTGCGCCAGATAATGGACACTGTCAGCTACCAGTATGCCGACGGACATAACGTGCTTACACTGACGAAAAGATATTAACATCACAATAAAACATTGACATTATGACATTTGACATCAAAGAAGAGAATGGCATCATGGCCGTCGCAGTGAGTGGCCGTCTGGACACTCCCGCAGCCGTCAAGGCACAGCAGGAAATTGTTCCGCTGCTTGAGAATGCAGACAAGGAAATCTGTCTGAACTGCACCAACCTCGAGTACATCAGTTCTTCAGGTCTGCGCCTTTTCCTGACTATCCGCAAGGAGGCAGCTGCCAAAGGCGGCAAGGTCATTATTGAAAACATCAACGACGAAATCAAGAAGGTATTCATGATGACAGGCTTCTACAACCTGTTCGTCATCAAGTAAGAGACCGGGCGATGGTCGTGTCTTTTTTATGAGTCATGGAAGACTACGGATTAGATATCCATGGTGAAATGCTTCTCGATGAGTACCGCAGCCAGCTGCCGCTTTTCGAGAAGTTGCAACAGTTGGTCACTGAGCGTCTGAACACCCTCATCCGCCAAAGCGGCATCGAGGTCAACTCCATGGAGTCGCGCATCAAGACAGAGTCCTCGCTGGCAGGAAAGCTGCAGCGCAAGGGCCATAAGTACGCTTCGCTGATGGACATTACCGACATCTTCGGCGTCCGCATCATAGCCTTCTACAATGAAGACGTAGACCGCATAGCGTCCATGGCCGAGAGCCTGTTCGACATCGACTGGCCCAACTCCGTCGACAAGCGACGCATGCACCAGTTCGACAGCTTCGGCTACAACTCGCTGCACTACATCTGTAGCATTCCCCGGAGCATGTACCATGACCCTGCCCAGCCCGAGCTGAACGAGATACGTTTCGAACTGCAGATGCGCACAGCCCTGCAGCACGTCTGGTCTGCCATCCAGCACGACATCGGCTACAAGTCAGAGATAGAGACTCCCTTGGAGTACCACCGCAACCTGAGCCGACTGGCGGGACTGCTGGAGCTGGCCGACAATGAGTTTAGCCGCATCCGTAACGACATCAGCGACTATCGCCGTCGCATGCAGAGCCTGGTGCAACGCGGCAAGCTGGAGGAGGTACCCCTTGACGGCGACACCTTCCGCTCCTATCTGGCCCAGCACCCCTTCGAGCAGCTCAACCGCCAGATAGCAGCCATCAACCAGGCTGAAATCCACAGTGCGCCCCTCATGCTCTACCTGCGCGTGCTCCATCAGCTGGGTATGAACACCCTGGGCGACATAGAGCGCATGATGGCCCAGGAGAGCGACGACGCCTACCAGCTGGCACTGTTCCAACTGGGCAGCACCGACATTGACATCCTCAGCGAGACCATTGGTCTCCAGAACCTCTGCATCGTCCACATCCTCAAGTCGGGTGGGGGACTGCCCGGCCTTCGCCAGATGCTCGACATCATCAACGGTCCCTCCCCCCAGAACGAAGCCATCGCCACCATGCTCATCGAACAGGCCCGCCGCCTCTCCTTCATGCATGCCTGACGGGCTCTCCACCCGTGGACGGTACGATTTTTTTACAACGATGCTTAATAGATGAATATGCAAAAGGAAGATTTACGGATAGTGTTTATGGGTACGCCGGAGTTTGCCGTGGAGACGCTGCAGGCACTGGTAGAGAACGGCTACCGGGTGGTGGCTGTGGTGACGCAGCCCGACAAGCCTGTGGGACGTCACGGAAGCGTGTTGCAGCCCTCGGCAGTGAAGCAGTATGCCGTGGAGCACGACTTGCCCGTGCTGCAGCCAGAGAAGATGAAGGACCCGGCGTTTGTAGAACAGCTCCGCTCCTACGGGGCTAACCTGCAGGTGGTAGTAGCCTTCCGCATGTTGCCGGAGGTGGTGTGGGCCATGCCGGAGTATGGCACGTTCAACGTACATGCCGCCCTGCTGCCGCAGTATCGCGGTGCAGCCCCCATCAACTGGGCCGTCATCAATGGCGAGACAGAAACAGGTGTGACTACCTTCTTTCTGGACCACGACATTGACACGGGGCGCATCATCATGAAGAAGCCCTTCGCCATTCCCGACGACGCTGATGTGGAGTACGTGTACGACGGGCTGATGCACCTGGGGGCTCAGCTGTGTCTGGAAACCCTTGACGCCATCGTAGCTGCCGACGGACACCCCGCAACCGTAGCCCAGGAAAGTGTGCTTGATGGTTCTGCCATCAAGGCGGCTCCGAAGATTTTCAAGGAGACGTGCGAGATAGGGTGGACGCGGACGGCCAAGCAGGTGTATGACTTTGTGCGGGGACTGAGTCCTGTGCCCGGTGCATGGACCACGCTGGTAGGCCCTGACGGCAGGGAGACGGTGCTGAAGATATACAAGGCACGGAAGACGGGACTCCGTGGACAGGAGCCCGGTGCGCTGCGTGTGGAGGGCAGGTCGCTCCAGGTGTCGGCGGCTGACGAGTGGCTGGAGGTAACGGAGCTGCAGCTGGCAGGCAAGAAGCGCATGGCTGCCCGCGACTTCCTGAACGGCATGAAGGACCTGGACTTGTCTCACGTGAAATAAATTATTTTGCAGACTGATAAAATAAACAGGGTGGCTGTTCGTTATATAAGTAAAAACGGAACGTTAAACACATCTGATTTGCCTATGCAGCATTTTACTCAAGACGAATTCAAGCCAAACCCATCGACCATCCTGTTTCTGAAGCAGTATGCGCGTATGTGTAATTCAAACCAACAAGTAGTGAATAATGGCTACCATAGTTTCTCCCTCGTTACTTGCAGCTGACTTCCTGCATCTGGACAGCGAGCTGGACATGATCAACCGGAGTGAGGCCGACTGGCTCCACCTGGATGTGATGGACGGTGTCTTTGTGCCCAACATCTCGTTCGGATTTCCTGTGCTGGAGGCTGTGGCAGGGAAGTGCCGCAAGCCCTTGGACGTGCACTACATGATAGTGCACCCGGAGCAGTACATACAGCAGACGGCCCGGCTGGGAGCCATGATGATGAACGTGCACGTGGAGGCCTGTACGCACCTGCACCGCACGGTACAGGAGATTCACCAGGCCGGCATGAAGGCGGGTGTGACGCTGAACCCAGCCTCGCCCGTGTCGCTGCTGGAAGACATCATTGGCGACGTGGACATGGTGCTGCTGATGAGTGTCAACCCCGGCTTCGGCGGACAGAAATTCATTGAGAACACCATACAGAAGGTGCAGCGGCTGCGCCGGCTGATAGACACCACGGGCTCGAAGGCCCTGATAGAGGTGGACGGCGGCGTGCAGGGTGAGACGGCCCCAAGGCTCGTGAAGGCTGGGGCAGACGTGCTGGTGAGCGGTAGCTATGTGTTCAAGAGCGCCATACCGGAAGAGACCATCCGCCAGCTGCGCGCACTGTAGGCTCACTCCATGCTCAGCTGCATGTTGTGCTGCTTGGCTATGCGGCGCATGTTGATGAGGGCATAGCGCATACGGCCCAGTGACGTGTTGATGCTGACACCCGTCATCTGAGCAATCTCCTTAAACGACAGGTCTTGATAGAAACGCATGTATACCACCTCGCGTTGCGGAGCGGGCAGAGCGTCCATGATGTTGCGCACGTCGCTCATAATCTGCATGTTCACAAACTCGTTCTCGCGGTTGATGTCCATCAGGTCGTCGCTCTTCAGACGGCTCAGGTCATTGTCGCCGGCTGTGTCAACTATGTGTTCGCTTTTCTGCTGGCGGTAGGTGTCCATGATGATGTTGTGGGCTATGCGTGTCAGCCAGAACGAGAACTTGCCACAGTCGACGTACTTGCCCTCCTGCAACTTGGTAATCACCTTGACGAAGGTGTCCTGAAACACGTCGTTCGCCAGCTCGGGGTCGCGGACCACGAACATGATGTAATTGTAGAGCTTCTGTTGGTTGCGAGCTAATAACTCATCGAACGCCCTATTGTCACCTCCTACATAGCGCAAGGCCAACGCTTCGTCGGTCATGCCATCGTAATTCTTCATATTCTGTAGTTTTTTATGAAGTAGAGCTTTCGTCTATAGGCAATAGGTTTTTTTAGATGTTTGTTATTAACGTTTGTTATTATTTCGCCTGCAAAAGTATATAAAAATATCAATCCAACCAAATTATTTTGCCAAAAAGTGCATTTTTTTGTAGATTTTATTGTACCTTTGCTTCATATTTGAACCTAAAAAGTAATAAATTGAAATGCTAAAACTATTTGTTCCGGGTCGTCTGTGCCTGTTCGGAGAACACACTGACTGGGCTGGTCACTACCGTACGATGAATGCCGACATCATGCCGGGAGCCTCTATTGTGACTGGTATTGAACAAGGTATCTATGCCGAGGTGGAGAAGTCGCCCATCTTCGAGATGTACAGCGAGGCACCCGAGATTGACACCGTGTGGCACGACTTCTCGTGTCGCATGAACGAGGCTGAGCTGAAGCGTGTGGCCAAGTCGGGCTCCTTCTTCTGCTACTGTGCCGGTGTGGCCAGCTACATGCTGGAGTGGTACAAGGTGGGTGGCGTGCGCATCCGCATTACGGACATGACGCTGCCCATGAAGAGCGGTCTCTCGTCGTCGGCTGCCATCTGCGTGCTGGTTGCGCGCGCGTTCAACTTATTATATAATCTGAACCTGAACACCCTGGGTGAGATGAACATTGCCTATCTGGGCGAGCTGCGCACGTCGAGCCGCTGCGGGCGTCTGGACCAGGCATGTGCCTTCGGTGTGAAGCCTAACCTGATGACCTTCGACGGCGACGAGATTGAAGTGAAGTCACTGAATGTCAAGAAGCACCTGTACTGGGTGTTTGCCGACCTGTGTGCCGAGAAGGACACCATCCGCATCCTGTCGGACCTGAACAAGGCCTATCCCTTTGCCTCGAACGAGGCTGAGGAGAACCTGCACAAGGCACTGGGCGAGTGGAACCACGACATCGTGAACAAGGCCATCAAGTATATGGCCGAGGGTGACCGTGAGTCGCTGGGTCGGCTGATGTCGGATGCCGAGGATATGTTCGACCGCTATGTGGCTCCCATGTCGCCGGCCCTGTGGTCGCCGAAGCTGCACGAGGTGCTGCACGACCCGCAGATACAGCCCATGGTGTATGGCGGCAAGGGTGTAGGCTCGCATGGCGACGGCTCCGTGCAGTTCCTGGCCCGCAGCGCCGAGGACCAGCAGCGGCTCATAGACTATCTGAACGCCCAGTGCATGAGGGCTTATCCGCTGACGTTGCGCCCTGTGCATACCGTCCGCAAGGCCATCATTCCCGTGGCAGGCTTCGGCACGCGCCTCTATCCGGCCACCCGGGCGCTGAAGAAAGACTTCTTCCCCATGCCCTGTCCCGACGGCATGGTACGTCCCGTCATCCTCATCCTGCTGGAAGAGCTGGTCAGGAGTGGGGTGGAGGAGATCTGTCTGGTGCTGGGCTCTGAGGAGGAGCGCATACAGTATACCGAGTTCTTTGAGCACCCGCTGAGCGAAGAGCACCTGCGCAAGCTGAACCCGGAGGCTCAGGAGTATGAGAACCGCATTCTGGACATTGGCAAGCGTCTGCACTATGTGTATCAGCGCGAGAAGCGTGGCTTTGGACATGCCGTCTATCAGGCTGGCGAGTTTGCAGGCAACGAGCCTGTGCTGCTGCTGTTGGGCGACACCATCTACCGCAGCCAGTCAAACAAACCCTGTGCGCTGCAGCTGATAGAGCAGTACGAGCGCTACAGTCAGCTGATGGTCAGCATACATACCGTGTCGCTGGCCGAGGTGAGCCACTATGGTATACTGAGTGGTGTCTGGGAGGACAAGGAGCGCAGCATACTGAACGTCTCTGTGATGAACGAGAAACCCAAGGCCAGCTATGCCGAGGAGTTTCTGGGCGTCCGTAATGCTGCAGGCGAGAAGGAGTACTATAGCGTCTTTGGACAGTACATCCTGACGCCGGAGGTGTTTGCCCAGCTGGCGGCAGACATCCAGAAGGCTGATGCTGAAAACGATAATGTGCGTGAGATAGAACTGACTGCCGCCCTTGAGGCTGTTCGCCAGAAGAGCGGCATGATGGGTGTGCGGCTGAAGGGTACGATGTACGACATGGGCAACCCCACGGCCCTTACGCGTTGTGTGGCAGCGTTTTCAAAACCTGCCGGGGAGGAGGAGTAAGCCTGCCTCTCCCCCCTTATTTGTTGTAGGCTTCCTCTGCCCGCCGCAAGAGATACTGGCCGTAGTCGTTCTTTGCCATCGGCTCGGCCAGTTTTTTCAGTTGTTCCTTGTCAATCCAGCCACGTTTGTAGGCTATCTCCTCCAGACAGGCCACCTTCAGTCCCTGCCGCTTCTCAATGACCTCGATGAAGGTCGAGGCTTCGGAGAGTGAGTCGTGTGTGCCCGTGTCCAGCCAGGCAAAGCCGCGCTGCAGGGTCTGCACGTGCAGGTTCTTCCGGCCCAGATATTCCTGGTTGACGGTAGTAATCTCCAGCTCGCCGCGTGCGGAGGGCTTGATGTGCTTGGCTATCTCCACTACGCTGTTGGGATAGAAGTAGAGACCAACGACGGCATAGTTGGACTTGGGCTTCTGGGGCTTCTCTTCAATGCTCAGACAGTTGCCGTTTTCGTCGAACTCGGCCACGCCATAGCGCTCTGGGTCATTGACATAATAGCCGAAGACGGTAGCCTCGCCGTCCTGCTCGGCACGCTTGACGGCATCCTTCAACATGCCCGTGAAACCACTGCCGTAGAAGATGTTGTCGCCCAGCACAAGGCAGGCACAGTCGGTGCCAATGAACTCTTCACCGATGATGAAGGCCTGGGCCAGACCGTCGGGGGAGGGCTGCTCGGCATACTCGAAACGTACACCCAGTTCGGAGCCGTCGCCCAGCAGTCGCTTGAAGCCTGGCAGGTCGTAGGGCGTCGAGATGATCAGAATCTCACGGATGCCAGCCAGCATCAGCGTCGAGATGGGATAGTAGATCATGGGTTTGTCAAAGATGGGAATCAACTGCTTTGACACACCTTTCGTGATGGGGTAGAGGCGTGTTCCGCTGCCTCCGGCTAATACGATACCTTTCATACGTTTTCCGTTTTTATTTGTTATTTGTTGCCTGCGAAGGTACAAATAAAAAATGAGCTGACCAAATAGTCTGCCCATTTTCTTTGTTATTCGGTTTTTATTGGAACTAATTCGCTTTCTACTGACTTATTATTCCTTTAAACTACGTTCGAGTGTGGTAAGTTTTTTTATCAGGAAACTGTTCAGTCTCCTAAGCTATTCGCTCCTGTATTCCAAAATGTCGCCGGGCTGACAGCCCAGTTCGCGACAGATGGCCTCAAGGGTGGTGAAGCGTACAGCTCTGGCCTTCCCTGTCTTCAGTATGGAGAGATTGGCCTGCGTCAGTCCAATCCGCTCGGCAAGTTCGCCCAGTGAAACCTTGCGCTTAGCCATCTCCACGTCTAGATTTACAATTATCCGTCCCATAGGCATCAAATGGTTAACTCTTGTTCTTCTTGCATAGTGACACCTCTGTTAATCATCCACCCCAACATCTGTAGAGCCGTTCCGACCAACATGGAGAAGGCTGCCATGAATACCGCCCAATAGTGAGGTGTGCCGCCTACTACGACCAGCAGGACGAAAGAGAACAGTTCGACGAGACCTCCCATACGGACTATCAGCCTCGCGTTCCTTCTGGAGAACACCTTACCATCCTTGATGCTTCGTGAAATCTGCACACAGAGATATACTAAACAAAGTATAAAAGCCACGAGCAATGCACAGACCTTGAGGTCTTTGGCGTCAAACGACGGAGTCTCGTCTTTGGTGCATAGAAAGAACCAAAAGTAGAGTGCCAATTGGAGTACTGCCCCAAACACAATTCCCCACGGGTTACTGTATGCTGTAGCCACATCAAGTTCAGCACAGTCCAAATTCCACCATTTCTTAAACCAATTTTTCATCTTAGTACTTACATTATTTCTGTTTAACAATATTGATTTATCGTTTTTCGATATGCAAAAGTAGGAAAGATATTCCAAGCGACCAAATAAATCGATAAGAAAATATCGAAAAACAATAAATTTTAACTTTTGTTCTTAACTTTGAACAACGTTCGAAAGTACTCACGTTCTCTGACCTTTGGACAGAGGTGTGGCGTTGCAATCGAAAAAACATAAGATTCTCTTGGTTTTTTGCTCGCTTATTCGTACCTTTGCAGGCAATTAATTGGAAACAAGACAATAAGTAATGAGCATTTTAAGTAAATTATTCGGAAAGAAGGAGGAAAGCCAGAAGGCTGGAGGCATGGAAGACTTCATGACACTCATACGTGTATATTTTCAGGCATGTATGGCCAGTGACCTGGGCATTACCAATCTGGCAGCACTGCCCGACCTGCGTGTGTTCAAGGCAACGCTGAAGGTTCCCACACAGAACAACCGCCTGGGACTGGCTGAAAAATCGCGCTGCAAGAAGATGCTCAAGGAGCTCTACGACATGGACGACGACTTCACCAAGGAGATTGATGCAAGCATACGCAGACGCTGTAAGAAACCGCAGGACGTGCAGACTTATATGTACCAGTTCTCCGGCTTCACGCAGGACCTCATGATGCTGACGGGCAATCTGATGAAGTTCAAGCTCCGGCTGCCTAGCTTCTTCAAGAGTGCCATACGTACCATGACGGAAAAGACAGTCAACGACATCTTTACCAAGAACGACTTTACGGACCCCGGCGTCATGAAAACCGTAGTAGCCATCCGCCAGTATGCCCAGAAGCTGGGCTTCTCGCAGCAGTGGACTACAAACTTCGTCTATAAGGTTGTCATGCTTGCCAAGAAAGAGAAACAGCCGAAGGAGTAATAAAAAAACTTAATAAAACGGGCTAATTGCCTGATAATTGAGAATTTTATACTACTTTTGTACGGAAAAGTGAACTTGTCATGACAGCTAATGAGAAGACTTTGGCGACTTTCGAGACGCGCATCCGACAAATGATACTCCGTTTTCAGCAGTTGAAGAAGGAGAATCAGGACTTGGCTGGGCAACTGGAAGACAGCAACAGTGAAATAGAGTCTTTGCGCGCAAAGTTGGAACAGCAGCAGTCAGACTACCAGTCACTGAAAATGGCTAAGATGATTGAGATTACCGATGGTGACCTGTCAGGTGCCAAGGACCGATTGTCGAAGCTGATACGTGACGTCAATAAATGCATTGCCATCCTCAGCGATGAAAATCAATAAGGAGAACAAGCTATGGCAGAACAGGAAAAGGACAAATTACATATCAGGCTGCACGTCTACGATGAGGATATCAGCGTTGTCATTGACCGTGATGACGAGGAGTTCTACCGGAAGGCGGCCAAGCTCATCACCGACAGGTACAACGCCTATGCCGGCGTCTTCAAGGGACATAAGACAGACCACACCGTGGCGCTGATGACCCTTATAGACATTGCCTTTACGTATGAGAAGCAGCTTGCCAGCAAAGATACTTCGCCCTATGATCATGTTCTCGCCCGTTTGACGGCCGAAATCGAGGAAGTCCTCGATGAACGGAAAAAGTAAGAGAGAGAACATTATTCAATATATATAAAAACTTATGGACATTATTGTTGGTATTATTCTAATCGCAGCAGCCCTCATTGTGGGCGGCTTCTGCGGCTTTATGATTTTCCGCTTCGTCGTTAAGGGGAAATATAATGAGATGATAGGTGCCGCCAAAAAGGAGGCAGAGGTAATCAAGGAGAAAAAACTGCTCGAAGTCAAGGAGAAGTTCCTCAACAAGAAAGCTGAACTGGAAAAGGAAGTGCAGCAGCGCAACCAGCACATCCAGCAGAGCGAGAACAAGCTGAAGCAGCGTGAGATATCGCTCAACCAGCGACAAGAGGAACTGGGACGCCGCAAGAACGATCTGGACAACCAGCAGACACGCATCGACAACGAGAAAAAGCTGCTCACGCTGAAGCAGGACGAGCTGGAGAAGATGCAGTTGCAGGAGCGTGCCAAGCTGGAAGAGCTCTCAGGACTGTCAGCCGATGAGGCCAAGGCCCGTCTGGTGGAGTCGCTCAAGGACGAGGCCAAGACCGACGCTGCCGCCTACATCAACGAAATCATGGACGAGGCTAAGCTGAATGCCAATGCACAGGCAAAGAAGATTATCATCCAGACCATCCAGCGTGTGGCTACTGAGACAGCTGTTGAGAACTCTGTCTCGGTGTTCCATATTGACAACGACGACGTTAAGGGCCGCGTCATTGGCCGTGAGGGTCGTAACATCCGTGCGCTGGAGGCTGCCTGTGGCGTTGAGATAGTGGTTGACGACACGCCTGAGGCCATCGTCATATCAGCCTTTGACCCCATTCGTCGTGAGACCTGTCGTCTGGCCTTGCACCAGCTGGTCAGCGACGGACGTATCCATCCTGCCCGCATTGAGGAGGTCGTGGCTAAGGTGAAGAAACAGCTGGAGAACGAGATTATTGAAACAGGTAAGCGTACTACTATCGACCTTGGCATCCATGGCCTGCATCCGGAACTGATCCGTATCATTGGTAAGATGAAGTATCGTTCCTCATACGGTCAGAACCTGCTGCAGCATGCTCGTGAGACGGCTAACCTCTGTGCCGTGATGGCATCAGAGCTGGGACTGAACCCCAAGAAAGCCAAGCGTGCAGGACTGTTGCATGACATCGGTAAGGTGCCTGACGAGGAGAGCGAGCTGCCTCACGCACTGTATGGTGCCAAGATTGCCGAGAAATACAAGGAGAAGCCCGACATCTGCAATGCCATCGGTGCACACCACGACGAGATGGAGATGCAGACCCTGCTGGCTCCTATCGTACAGATATGTGATGCCATCTCTGGTGCTCGTCCCGGTGCCCGCCGTGAGATTGTTGAGGCTTACATCAAGCGTCTGAACGACCTCGAGGCCATCGCCATGTCCTATCCCGGTGTCACCAAGACCTATGCCATCCAGGCTGGTCGTGAACTGCGTGTCATCGTCGGTGCCGACAAGATGGACGATGCTGAGACTGAGGCATTGAGCGGACAGATAGCTTCGAAGATTCAGAACGAGATGACCTATCCCGGACAGGTGAAGATTACCGTCATCCGCGAGACCCGTTCAGTGGCTTACGCTAAGTAAGACAGGAAAGTTCTTAATTGTTACTTATGGATTGGTTGCATATTACCGCAGTAGTTGTACTCATTGTTATTGGTATTGTGATTTATATCAAAAAGATGAATGGGTAGGGTACTGTCTGGCTTGTTGGCTGTCCTGCTGATGGGAAACCTGGCGGCAAGTGCTGATGACGGCGGAAAACTTTCGTTTGGACTTCAGCAGCTTGTAGCTAAGCAGGAGCATGGCCATCGGGCTGCAGGAACTCAGGAGCAGAAGGTATGTGTCTTTGTCAAGTTCAGGGTTAGCGAAGCTGACTCGCTGTTAGCTTTATACCATGTTGAAAAGTTGACGCAAATTGGCAATATCTATATTGTCAATATACCTTTGTCACAGGTGCCGGTCATGGCTGCTGATGACAGGGTGGAACGCATAGAGGCACAGTTCGGCGGGCGACTGATGAACGACGTGACGCCACAATGGGTGAACAGCGAGGCTGTCTATGCCGGAACGGAACTGCCTCAAGGCTACGACGGTCGTGGTGTGTTGCTGGGTATCGTCGATGGTGGCTTTGACCTGACGCATCCGACGTTCTATGCCACTGACGGCATGACCTATCGCATCAAGGGGCTGGTGGACGACTATGCATCTGATGATGAAACCATAGGCATGCCGACGCCATTGGGACGGGAGTATGCTACGGAGGCTGCTATCCTGGCCAAGCGTCATACGGCCGACGTCCAGATGGAACATGGTACCCATTGTCTGGGTATTGCAGCCGGCAGCGGCTTTGGCACGGACTACCGTGGCGTGGCATACGGGGCAGATCTCTATGCTGTATCTTCCAGGGTTGCTATTGAGTCTGCCTATAGTTCTGGTAGCGATGTGGCTCGCATGAAACGCATCTTTGACTATGCCGCAGAGCATCATCAGCCGTGTGTCATTACCTATAGCATTGGCTTTAATGACCTGCCGGACGATGCTCGTCTCTATGCTGAAGCTATGGAGGGATTGACTGGTGAGGGACGTATCGTTGTCACCTCGGCTGGCAACTCGAACTTGGCACCGATGTATGTGGAGAAACAAGCAGGGCAGGAGACAGCCGGTACCATGTTGTCGTTGAACCGGGACGAGGCTAAAGGCATTGCCTATATGCGGAGTGTCGACCCGTTCAGGTTGAAGTGTATACTGCTGAGAACGAAGGGAGACGGATATGAGTTAGGCGATTCGGTGACGTTCGATACGGATCAGCTGCCTGCAGACAGTGTGGTGCTGAAGTCGCATCATATCCTGTTAGAAAAGCAAGGCACGTTCTACACGCTGACAGACAGGACGGAGTCGCTGTCGGGGGCTGATGCCTATCTGATGTTGGCCATTGAAGGCAAAGATGCTTATGTCGAGATGTCGGCAGACCAGATGTGCGGCTTTGGCGACATACAGTTTGAACGGCGTTTCAGTTGTGCTGAGAAAAACCATAACATTGGGCTGCCGGCAACCTTACCAGATATGATTACGGTGGGGGCTTTGAATGGTCGCGCCTCGTTTACGAATGTGCAGGGAGAGGTCGTCCCAAGCTTTGGCGCTTCAACGGAACTGGGGACAATCGCCTCGTTCTCGTCTGTAGGCCCTACATTTGACAAACGTATCAAGCCTGACGTGGTGGCTCCTGGGGTCAACGTGATTTCGTCTGGCAATAGTTACTACGCCTATGACCATAGTTATGTGCAGGTTGCAACAACATCGTTCAACGGGCGCGAATACCCTTGGATTGTTATGTCTGGTACGTCCATGTCGACCCCTTGTGTGGCAGGCATCGTGGCTTTGTGGTTACAGGCAGACCCCACGCTGACTCCGGCAGAGGTGAAAGATATCCTTAAGGTGACCTGCAAGCCTATAGCAGGGGTGACAGAATATCCCAACAACACTTATGGATACGGACTGATAGATGCCTATGCGGGTATCAAGGAAGTCTTGAAAAGGGCAACAGGCATCAAGACCGTTCAAAGTGCGGCATCTCGCACTCAGGACTGTTATTATGACCTGCAGGGACGCCGCGTGGCGCATCCTACCCGAGGCATCTATGTGTATCGGGGTAAGAAAATAGTGTGGTGATTTTCTATTAAGCGCAATAACGGATGGTAGTATCTTGATTTGGTTCTATGCGTATACGCTGGTCGCCAATGATAAGCCATCCGTGCCCCTCGTTGGCGCGGACCCGAACACAGGTCTTGTCCATGTAGACGTGGACGAGACCTTTTGGTGTGGGTACGTCGCCCTCCATCCAGTCGAGGTCGCCCAGGTGGGGGCGGATTTCGAACTCCTCGTAGCCGGGACGGGTGGGACTGACGCCGAGGTAGTAGCGGCCAAGGAGGTAGACGGGCGAGGCGCCCCATGCGTGGCAGAGCGACTTGCCGTAGGGGCGGCCGTACATGGCGAGGTGCTGGGTGCCGGTCTCGGTGGGTACGTACTTCTCCCAGAAGGAGGTGGCACCTTCGTGCAGCATACCGCCCCAGTAGTCGCGGATTTCTCGGAGCACCTGGGTCTGCAGGCCTGCCATGCAGAGGGCTTCCAACTCGTAGAAGCGCATGTAGGGTGTGGTGATGGGGTCGATGTCGGGATTGAGCATGACGTGCTGCATGATTTCGAGCTGTTCGTCGGGGTCGCTGAGGCCGTAGAGGATGGCGAACATGTTGGGGAACTTGGTGACCTGGGGATTCAGGTGGCCGTCCTCAAGGGCGTGGAGGTAGGCGTGGTGCTCCTTGCTCCAGAATAGTTCCTTCACCTTCTCCATGGTTCTGTTGGCTTCCATTTCGTAGTAGTCGGCATCCTCGTCATCCGCCAACCGGCCACATACTGCCATGGCGTGCAATGCCTCTACAAACAGAATCTGCTCGAAACACAGTGCGCCGCGCTTGTGCATGGGGAAGTCGACCCAGTCGACGAAGATCCAGTCGTCGGGCTGTCCCTCGGCCATGCCGTCGGCGTTGGTGCGTCCGAGGACGTAATCCATGAGGGTGACCATGCGTGGCCACATCTCGCGGACGAAGTCGGCGTCGGCGGTGTATTGGTAGTAGTCGATGACGGATTTGAACCAGTAGAAGGTATAGTCCATGATGGTGTTGACATGAGCCGTCACGGGGTCCTTGCCTCGCAGCTGTCGGATGGTGCGCTTGACGCATTCCGTGTCGAAGCGCAGGTAATAGTTCATGAGGTAGCTTTGGATGGCATCGCCCGACCAGGTCCAGCGGTCGCGCTTGATGCCGTCCATGAAGAACTCGCGGGTGGTGAGGTCCATGGTGTAGGCTCCTACCTCCCATATTTTGTTAAGCAACTCGTCGGAGCAGTGGAATGTGCCGCTGTGATTGAGGTCATGAGGAGCGTACTCGTAGAGCATAGTGACGTCATCGTAGGTGGCGTCGGGCTCCTTTTCTATATAGACGTAGCGGAAGGCCTTGCTGGCTAGAGAGTCGCCTTCATGCATGATGTCCAGCGTCTCACAATGTTCCTTGTCGAGCGCTTCCTCGCGGCTCTCGCCATAGTAAATATGGATGACACCCTTGAGCCCCTTCACCTTCAAATAGCCGAAGGTCTCGTGGCCGAAGTCGTAAAGGGTTCCGTTGTCTGCGACAGTGTCGCAGCATACAGGGCGGCATTGCTCACACTCCAGATGGTATGAGGAGGGCGGCGTGTCCGGATTGTCGAAGTGCCAGGAGGCGGCCGGGACGTAGATGCCGGAGCCGTGGGCCACGCCGTTCTCGTCAATCCACAGTTTGTCTTCATACGTAGCCAGCCAGGTGGAATCAGTCACGATGGTATCACCCTGAATGAAGAGGGTAGGCGGCGTGGCTTGGTTCCATACTTTCAGGTTCAGCTTGTGCTCGCCGGTGGGGATGACGTAGGTGTCGCTGGGGAACTGTAGCTTGCCGTCTATCTGGACGTTAAACTGGCCCTCGGCGGTGACGGTGATGGTCTCGGGGCGGTCGAGGGTTACGACCTTTGAGAACTCGACGGTCACGTAGTGAGAGTCCTGCTTCCAGAACGGGGGAAACATGGCGCCGCGTTCGGTGCGTCGGTTGTTGAAGATATTCCCGAGCCAGACTTCGAAGTCACCGGGATACCAGATCCAGGTGGGAAGTGAAGAATGAAGAGTGAAGAGTGAAGAATTTGCTTCTGCCATTGTTGTTATTGTTTGGTGATGCCTGCTTGTTTCTTGATACTGTCGTTTACTTGTGGGCCGTTGTTGAGCCACTGGTTGCCGGGGCCGTTGGCGTTCTGCAAGTACTTCTCGGCGGGGGTCCAGTTGTCCCGGATGGTGATGTTTGACGAACCCTCGTCGGTGTAGAGGTAGAACCAGTGGTTGGGGTCGTGGACGTATGTGGGGTGAGCGATGTCGCGCACGACGTTCTCAGAGATGATGGTTCCGGGCTGGTTGCCGAGGGTATAGATGCCGGCGCAGTCGTACATGTGGCGTGCGTAGTCATAGATGAGGTTCGCATGGACGATATTGTCGCGCATGCAGACGAGATCGCGGTTCCAGCCCCAACCGAGGGAGATGCCGGTGTAAGAGACATTGTGGATGGTGTTGTGCTCGATGAGGATGCCGCTGACGTAGCCTGCGGCAATGGCCACGCAGCCCCAGTCCTCGTTGGTGACGTCGTGGAACAGGCACTGGCTGACCTTCTGTGCGGTGCAGACGTCGCGGAAGTCAGCGGGCTGATAGGGCAGGTGAGTCTCCAGTCCTTGGGGCGAGAAGGAGCCGCAGACGTAGCCGTTCATGGCAATGTCGGTGAAGGTGCAGCGGTTGGTCGTGCCACCCTTACAATGGGTGACATAGTCGAGTCCGGAGCCGCCCAGATGTTCAAAGCGACAGCCAGTGAAGTTGACGTCCTCGGTATAGCGCAGCTCCACAGCGGCCCGGGCGCGGCCTAACCAGCCCTGGTTGTCCAGCTTGTGGTTGTTGGGGCGGTCAATCTGGGGGCGCAGCTTGTAGGCCTCAGTCAGATACATGCCGGCCTGCAGGGGTACATGCCCCTGGAGTGACGGGCGCATCCACGAGGTGTGGCTGAAGGTGAGGCCACTGACGGTGATGTGGCGAACGGGCCGCTCAGCAGTGCCAACACACTCGAACAGCGTCTCCAGCACGGGAGCAATGGCCGGGAGGGTGCCGTTGTACAATGCCGTCGCCTCATTGGGACGAGGCAGGTAGTAGAGCTTGTGCTGGCGGATGTCATGATACCACTCGCCGGGCTCGTCCAACAGCTCCTTGGCATTGGTCAGATAGAAAGGTGACGGATGTTTCGTGTCGGGCGTCATGGGCGACGGCCAGGGGTGGTCGAACTGCAGGCGGGCTTCTGGCGCGTGGAAGGTCAGGGCGACGGAATCGCCCTGCGCGCGCATTGTCTTGATGCGGAGGTTGGAGGTACACCACATCTCGTGCAGCACCATCTCGGCGTAAGGAGCCTTCATGATTTTCTCCACAGCTTTCTTAGGTACCCACAGCACTTGGTTACGCTTGTCGTAGGTCATGATGCGGTGCATCTGCTCAAAAGGGTCGGTGCCGTCGGGCATGGCGACAGGAATGTCGCGGGCGCGGATGGCCTTCTGACCATTGACCCACAGCTGTCGGAAGTCTATGGGGCGGCCGTTGAAGTCGGGTACGTCGGCCACCAGCAGCTTGCCCTGTCGTTTCCAGCTGGTGATGGCAATGCCGCCGCTGATGACGGCCTGGTTGCCTTCAATGGTCAGTCCGCTGTCCTCTGGACGCAGGCGCAGGGGCTCGTACAGGTAGTAGGTGCCTTGACCGAGGTGTAACGTCACCTCGTTGGCCTGTCCCAGCCGCTTCATCTCGCGGGCGTGGCGAACAGCGTCGGTTAGTGACGAGTCAGGCGTTATGTACAAGTCGGCGGCATTTGCGGATAGCCAACAGAGGACGGTGGTCAGTAAAAAGAGTCGTTTCATATGTATTAAGACGCTTTTCTTCCGAAAATGTCACCTCGGCGTTAAACCTTTTGCCGCACAGTGCGTCTAAGAAAACATTTATAAACATGTTTACAGCTTATGAAAGATTTTAATTACTATGCGCCGACCCAGGTGGTGTTCGGCCGTGAGAGTGAGGAGCAGGTGGCTGCTCTGGTGAAGAAGTATGGCGGTACGAAGGTGCTGGTGCACTATGGCGGACGGAGTGCCCAGCGCTCGGGGCTGTTGGACAAGATTTGCGGTCTGCTCAGCGAGGGTGGTGTACAACACGTGACGCTGGGCGGCGTGGTGCCTAACCCGCGTCTGTCGCTGGTGCATGAGGGTATACGGCTCTGCCAGCAGGAGGGCGTCGACTTCATCCTGGCCGTCGGTGGCGGCAGCGTCATCGACTCGGGCAAGGCCATTGCCATGGGTGTGGCCAATCCGGACGACGAGGTGTGGGACTACTACGTGGGTAAAGCCACGCCGAAGTGTGCCCTGCCCGTGGCCTCGGTGCTGACCATTCCCGCTGCCGGCAGCGAGATGAGCCCGGCCACCGTCATCACCAATGAGGACGGCGACGTGAAGCTGGGCTACGGCAATGAGATGCTGCGGCCTAAGTTTGCCATCATGAACCCGGAGCGCACCATGACACTTCCCCCGTACCAGACGGCTGCCGGCGTGACGGACATGATGATGCACATCTTTGAGCGCTACTTCACCAAGGATGACGACATGGACCTGACCACTGACCTGGCCGAGGCTACGCTGCGCCGCATCAAGACCGCCGTGTTCGACGTGTTGAAGAATCCCGAGGACTATCGCCAGCGTGCCCAGATCATGTGGGGCGGCAGCGTGGCCCACTGGGGCTTGTTAGGCATGGGTGTGCAGGAAGACTGGGCCACCCATCAGCTGGAGCACGAGCTGAGTGGCATGTTCGACGTGACGCATGGTGCCGGTCTGGCTGCTATGTGGCCGTCGTGGGCCCGCTATGTGCTACACGAGAACCTGAGCCGCTTTGTGCGCTTTGCCGTCAACGTGATGGACGTACCCAATGACTTCACCGACCCCGAGGGCACTGCGCTGAAAGGCATTGAGGCCGTGGAGCGTTTCTACAGGGCCATCGGCATGCCTACGAATATCAAGGAACTGATAGGCCGCGACGTCACCGACCAGGAAATCAGCGAGATGGCCCGTAAGTGCAGTCAGGACGGTCGCCGCGTGATAGGCGGACTGAAACGACTGCAGACGGAGGACATGGTAACCATCTATAACATGGCTCGCGGATGAAAGACCATAGCATGATGCGCGTCGGCATTGTCGGCGCAGGCAGAATAGCCGGTATTGCTGCTCAGACCCTTGACGGCATGACCAACTGCGTGGCCTATGCCATCGGTTCGCGGACACTGGACAAGGCTCAGGCCTTTGCCAGCCAGTGGAACATGCCAAAGGCGTACGGATCGTACGCTGAAGTAATTGACGACCCCGACGTAGACCTTATCTACGTGGCCACACCCCACAGCCATCACTACGACGTGACCCGGCAGGCCCTGCTGGCCGGCAAGCCCTGTCTGGTGGAGAAGGCCTTCATGGCCAATGCCCGGCAGGCGGAGGACATCATCCAGCTGGCACGCCAGCAACGGGTGTTCCTGGCCGAGGCCATCTGGACGCGCTACCAGCCTGTGGTCTCGATGGTTCGTCGCTTGATAGCCGACGACCGCATTGGCCAGCCGCAGCTCATCACCGCCACGCTGGCCTACAACATGATGCACAAGGAGCGCATCTTCCGTCCTGACCTCTGCGGTGGCGCGCTGATGGACGTGGGCGTCTATGCCATTAACTTCGTACGCATGTTCACCGATGCCGATGTGTTGTCCATCGACGGGCAGTGTGTGAAGACCGACACGGGCATGGACCTCAGCTCGACGGCCACCATCGTGCTCAAGGACGGACTGCTGGCCAATGTGCAGAGCAGTGCCGCCTGCGTGGGTGACAACATTGGCGTCATTGCCGGACCGAAGGGTAATCTGATTATTGACAACATCAACAATCCACAGACCGTTACGGTCAACGGCCCCAACCGCTCGTACGTAGAGACCCTCCACGTGCCGCAGCAGATTACGGGCTATGAGTACCAGTTTGCTGCCTGTCGTCAGGCTTTGATAGACGGCCTGTTGGAGCCTCGCGAGATGCCGCTCCAGGAGACGCTCTACGTCATGCAGCTCATGGATGAACTGCGCCGCAAGTGGGGTGTCAGGTATCCGATGGACAACTAAAAAAAATAAAGGAGTCAGCCGACTCCTTTATTTTTTTATATATCCTTTTATATCCTTTTATCGTGCCAAGGGCAGCCATAGCGACATGTCCTGAATGCCGCGATTGTCCCAGGCGTAGTAGGGAATGAGGCGGATGTGGGCCTTCTGGTTCTTGGCGGGACGCAGCTCGCGGTAGAGCTCGTTGTTGCTCCATGTGTCTCTGTTGACCACGGGCACGTCGGCTTCGAGCGCTATCATCTCATGACCGTCGATGGTGACCTTGGTCTCCGTGAACTGCACGTCGGCAGGGATGGCGATGTCGTTGATGCGGTGACCGCCACCAACGTCCTGTCCTTCCAGGCAGTACACGATGGGGCCGCGCATGACGGCTACCTCGTTCTTAGCCTCCTCCACCAGCGGGTTGGCCTCCATCAGCCGGGGACGCATCGGCAGGTTCAGCTCGACGGTGTCGCCCTTCTTCCATTTGCGGGGCTGGCGCAGGTCCTCGGCCAGGATGGGCTGGCCGTTCAGCTTCAGCTGCATGTCAGTAGCCCAGCCGGGAATGTGCATGCGGATGCTCTTCAGCGTCTTAGCCTTCTTGACGGTCAGCGTCACGTGGCCGTCCCAGGGGTAGTTGGTGGTCTGTTCTATTTCCAGGTCCTTGGTCTTCAGCGCGTTCTGACCGTAGAGGTTCACCCACAGCGTGTCCTCCTTGATGCTGTAGGCATATTCCTGCGCCTCGCAGAGCGTGCGCAGCGTGTTGGGCGGACAGCAGAAGCAGGTGATGTAACGCTGGC
>ERZ842401.1726-NODE-1726-length-30454-cov-4.211948_pt1 | contig 30454 bp, 27 predicted proteins | sample MGYA00521270_ERZ842401 | MGnify/ENA primary metagenome ERZ842401 (study PRJEB31892, sample SAMEA3878208) | bioreactor metagenome | biome: Moose rumen | place: Sweden | collected 2011-10 | study: EMG produced TPA metagenomics assembly of the PRJEB12797 data set...
TTCCGATCTGCCCCCATCCTCACCGCCAGCTCCCCCGAGGGCGCCCGGGACTACCTGGTGCCCGCCCGGAAGCACCCCGGCAAGTTCTACGCCCTGCCCCAGGCGCCCCAGCAGTTCAAGCAGCTGCTGATGACCTCCGGCTTCGACCGCTATTTCCAGATCGCTCCCTGCTTCCGCGATGAGGACGCCCGCGGCGACCGCAGCCCTGGCGAGTTCTATCAGCTGGACATGGAGATGGCCTTCGCCACCCAGGACGACGTGTTCGCCGTGCTGGAGGACGTGCTGCCCCCCATCTTCGCCCGGTACGGCGTTTACAACGCCGCCTCCGCCGCCCCCTTCCGCCGCATCCCCTATCTGGAGGCGCTGGAGAAGTACGGCTCCGACAAGCCCGACCTGCGCATCGACCTGACGGCGCGGGACGTCACCGCCCTGTTTGAAGGCACCGAATTCGCCCCCTTCCAGGGGACCGCCGTCAAGGCCGTCCCCGTCTCCGGCTGCACCCTGACGCGCAAGCAGATCGAGAAGCTGCTGGCCGACGTGGAGGTCCAGTCCGGCGCCAAGGCCTACTGGTTCAAGACCGACGAGACCGGCGCCCTTGCCGGCGGCGTGGCCAAGTTCGTGGACGCGGAGAAGGCGAAGCAGTTCCTGCCCCTGGAGCCCAACACTCTGGTGCTGCTCTCCGCCGGCGAGCTGGCGGTGAAGACCGCGGGCGTGCTCATCAAGACCTTCGGCCCCGCCGTCCCCGGCCACTTTGACAAGGAAAAGTACGAGTTCTGCTGGATCACCGACTTCCCCATGTACGAGATCGGGGAGGAGAGCGGCGAGCTGGAGTTCTGCCACAACCCCTTCTCCATGCCCAACGGCGGCCTGGAGATCCTGGAGAAGGCCGAAAAGGGCGAGGTGGACCCCCTGTCCATCCTGGCCTTCCAGTACGACCTGGTCATCAACGGCTATGAGAGCGCCTCCGGGGCCGTGCGCAACCACGACCCGGAAATCATGGTGAAGGCCTTTGAGCTGGTGGGCCTGGGGGAGGATGACGTGAAGAAGAAGTTCCCCGCCATGTACAACGCCTTCTGCTACGGGGCCCCGCCCCATGCCGGCGCCGCCCCCGGGGTGGACCGGCTGATCATGCTGCTCACCGGGGAGGAGAGCATCCGGGAGGTCATCCCCTTCCCCATGAACAAGAGCGCCCAGGACCTGATGATGGACGCCCCCTCCGCCGTCACCCAGGCCCAGCTGGACGAGTTAGGCATCGCCGTCAAAGCGCCGGCTGGCGCCGGGGGCCAAGACGCGGGAATGCTTTAATTGAACCGAAAGTGAGCCGCCACGGCGGAAGCCTTCCCCTCATGGGGTGAGCGAGCGCCGGTGGCGCTCAAGTTGCGAACTGACCGAGCCGACAGGCGAGACAGGGGGACCATTGCGAGAGCAATGGTGGATGGGATGATTTTGCGAGGAGCAATGAGCCTTTAGGATGGGGGTCGATGCTGCGGAATGACCCCCTCAGACCCCCGGTGTGGAACATTCTCCCGGGGGCGGGAAAACCCCCTGAAAGCCGTTTCCATCGACAGGGAACGACGGTTTTTGACCTGTGAAACGATGCGAATTCAGAACAATAGATGTTGCGCTTTTTTCAAATTTTTTCCAGGATGACCACAATATCTAGTTGACAACCACCGACCCCTGACCTATAATAGGAGGCGTTCACCGTCCAGGCGAGCGCCTCTTCTTTTTGCCGGGCGGAAGACAAACTACGATTGCAGAAGGGTGAAGACAGGAAATGCTGAAGTCCATTGTCAAGAGAAGCGGAGAAAAGGTGCCCTTTGACGCCTCCAAGATCCGGGGGGCTATCTTCAAGGCCAACGTGCGCAACGCCACCGAGCGCTTTACCGATGAGGAGCTGGACCGCCTGACCCAGAACGTGGTGGAGAAGCTCAACAAGATGAAGAAGACCCCCACCGTGGAGCAGACCCAGGACCTGGTGGAGAAGGAGCTCATCGCGGCCAACTACCCGGAGACCGCCAAGGCTTACATCCTCTATCGCGCGGAGCACCAGAAGATCCGCGAGATGGACGACGAGCTGGTGAAGATCTACTCCAACCTGACCTTCGTCTCCGCCGAGGACGCGGACCTGAAGCGGGAGAACGCCAATATCAACGCGGACACCGCCATGGGCACCATGCTCAAGTACGGCTCCGAGGGCTCCAAGAGCTTCTATGACAAATACGTCATCCCGCCCCACATCGCCAAGGCCAACGCCGAGGGGGATATCCATATCCATGATAAGGACTTCTACACCCTGACCGAGACCTGCTGCCAGATCGACCTGATCAAGCTGTTCCACAACGGCTTTTCCACCGGCCACGGCTACCTGCGGGAGCCCAATGCCATCGGCAGCTACGCCGCCCTGGCCTGCATCGCCATCCAGGCCAACCAGAACGAGATGCACGGCGGCCAGAGCGTGCCCATTTTCGACTACGCCATGGCCGAGGGCGTGGACAAGACCTATAAGAAGGAGTATTTCAAGGCCCTGACGGAGTTTCTGCAGATCCACAAGGGCATGGTATATGAGGACGCCAAGGCTCTGGTGGACACCGTCCGTGGAGAGCTGGGCGAGGGCGTGACCATGGAGACCTGTGACGAGTACGCCGCCCGCTTCGTGGAGTACCTGCCCCGGCACCAGCAGGAGAACGGCTTTGAGGAGATCACCCGGGAAGAGGCGGAGGCCGCCGCCCGCTACGCCAAGGAAACCGCCTGGCGGGAGACGGACAAGGCCACCTTCCAGGCCATGGAGGCCCTGGTGCACAACCTGAACACCATGAACTCCCGGGCTGGCGCCCAGGTGCCCTTCTCCTCCCTGAACTACGGCACCGATACCTCCGAGCAGGGCCGGATGGTCATCCGCAACCTGCTGCTGGCCACGGAAGAGGGCCTGGGCGATGGGGAGACCCCCATCTTCCCGGTGCAGATCTTCAAGGTCAAGGAGGGGGTCAACTACAACGAGGGCGACCCCAACTACGACCTGTTCAAGCTGGCCATGCGGGTCAGCGCCAAGCGGCTGTTCCCCAACTTCAGCTTCCTGGACGCCCCCTATAACCTGCAGTACTACAAGCCCGGCGACTACAACACCGAGGTGGCCTACATGGGCTGCCGCACCCGGGTCATGGGCAACGTCCACGACCGAAGCCGGGAGATCACCTGCGGCCGGGGCAACCTGAGCTTCACCTCCATCAACCTGCCCCGGATCGGCATCGAGGCCAAGGGGGACGTGAAGAAGTTCTACGAGATCCTGGACCAGCGCATCGACCTGGTCTTCGAGCAGCTGCTGCACCGCTTCAAGATCCAGTGCAGCAAGAAGGCCTTCAACTACCCCTTCCTCATGGGCCAGGGAGTGTGGATCGACTCCGAGAATCTGGACCGGGACGACTCCGTGGCGGAGGTCCTCAAGCACGGCACCCTGTCCGTGGGCTTCATCGGCCTGGCGGAGACCCTGAAGGCCCTCACCGGCAAGCACCACGGGGAGGACGAGAAGAGCTACAAGCTGGGATTGGAGATCATCCAGTACATGCGCAAGCGGATGGATGAGCAGTCCAAGAAGACCGGGCTGAACTTCACTCTGCTGGCCACCCCCGCCGAGGGCCTGTCCGGTCGTTTCGTGCGCATCGACCAGAAGAAGTACGGGAAGATCCCCGGAGTCACCGACCGGGACTACTACACCAACTCCTTCCACATCCCGGTGTACTATCCCATCAACGCCTTCGACAAGATCAAGAAGGAGGCCCCCTTCCACGCCCTGACCAACGCCGGGCACATCAGCTATGTGGAGCTGGACGGCGACGTGGCCAAGAACGTGGACGCCTTCGAGAGCGTCATCCGCTGCATGAAGGAGGCCGGCATCGGCTACGGCTCGGTGAACCACCCGGTGGACCGGGACCCGGTGTGCGGCTATAACGGCATCATCGACGAGGTCTGCCCCCGCTGCGGCCGCCGGGACGGAGAGGGCGTGCCGGTGAGCAAGCTCCAGGAGCTGCGCAAGAAGTACCATGATGTGCCGGATTATTCTTCTCTCATCCACTAAATCCTGTGGGATAGGGCTTGACAAATGCCCTATGATAAAGTAAACTAAAGAAAACAATAAAAATTACCAATTTTATGGAGGGGTCGAACATGACAGCGAAGGTTACCGAGAAAGAGATCACCGTGGGCGAGGGCGTGAAGTTCGAGCGCATCCGCCGCATCACCGGCTACCTGGTGGGTACTATGGATCGCTGGAACAACGCCAAGCGGGCCGAGGAGAAGGACCGGGTCAAGCACACGCTGACCAAATAAGAAACGCAAGCGCAGTCCCCTCGCCGGCCGGCGGGGGGACAAGCATTCTCAGGGGAAAAAGAGAACTATTCGCAAAGAGAACGGAAAGCGAGGAGGAGGACCATGCACATCTTGCTGGTCAATGACGACGGCATCCATGCCCCGGGCTACCGCCTGCTGGCCGGGGAGCTGGCCAAAAAGCACCAAGTGACCTGCGTGGCCCCGGACGGCAACCGCAGCGCGGTGAGCCACGGGCTGACCATGCGCACTCCCATTTTCGCCGAGCGGGTGGAGATGGCCCCCGGCCTGACGGGCTGGGCGGTTTCCGGCACCCCGGCGGACTGCACCCGCCTGGGGCTGACCACCTTCTGCAAGACGCCCCCGGACCTGGTGATCTCCGGGCCCAACGTGGGCTTCAACGTGGGGCATGACGTGTTCTACTCCGGCACTGTGGGGGCGGCCCTGGAGGCCACGATGCACGGGCATCGGGCCGTGGCCATCTCCGGGCACCACCTGAATGACCCGGCGCAGGTAGTGGCCCTGTTCCTCCGCCTGCTGGAGCAGCTGGATCCGGCCCGGGACGTCCGGCATCTGCTGAACGTCAACCTGCCGGACCTGCGCCAGGGAGCGCCCAAGGGCATCCTGTGGGTGCCCCAGGCCATCGAGCACCACTGGCACGACGGCTACGAGGGCCGCGTCTCCCCGGATGGCAAGCGCTACTGGTGGATCTCCGGCACGGAGTGTCCCGTCTCGCCGGAGCCGGTGGACGACCTCTCCGCCGTGCTCCACGGCTACATCGCCCTGACTCCCCTGACCCCGGATATCACCGACCGGGCAGCGCCCATGGGAAAGGAGTTCTCCTTATGAAATTATCCATCGCCGGCATCGTAGACGAGTCCATCGTGGACGGCCGGGGCATCCGCATGAGCGTGTTCGTCCAGGGGTGCCCCCACCACTGCCCCGGGTGCCATAACCCCCAGACCTGGCCCTTCGAGGGGGGCAAAGAGATCGCCGTGGAGGAGATCTTCGACCAGTTCCGGCAGGACCCCATCCTGAAGGGCATCACCTTCAGCGGGGGAGAGCCCTTCACCCAGCCGGAGGCCCTGGCTGAGCTGGCCCGGCTGGTCCACGGCGTCGGCAAGGACGTCACCGTCTATACCGGCTACGTTTACGAGGACCTGGTCGCCAAGCACGACCCCGCCATCGACGGCCTGCTGGCGGAGACCGACGTGCTCATCGACGGGCCGTTCATCGAGGCCCAGAAGAACCTGGAGCTGCGTTTCAGAGGCAGCGAGAATCAACGATTGATCAACATGAAGAAGACCCGGCAGCAAGGCAGCGTTTGCTTGCTTGAATTGGATTACTGAGCGGGCGACTACGGAAAGCGAGAGATCCGCCGCAGGCGGGTCTCAGGCAGTTAGTCGCAGCGGAGCGAGACTAGACAGGCAGTTAGTCGCAGCGGAGCGAGACTAGACAGGCAGTTAGTCGCAGGGGAGCGAGACTAGACAGGCAGTTAGTCGCAGCGGAGCGAGACTAGACTGCAGGGTAGCGAGAATCAACGGCTGATCGACATGAAGAAGACGAGACAGCAGGGAAGCGTCTGTCTGCTGGAGTTGGACTACTGAGGGCCGCGCCGTCAAAGTTTTTTGAAGCCGCCCGACGAATTTCATAAAATGTCCATTGATTCTTGCGGGGCTGTATGCTAGAATGTATACGGAGAACGGGGGCTTTGCGCCCGTTCCGGTGATTCGTATGATTTGCCCTGCGGGCGAAAGGAGAATAAACATGACCAACAACAAGTCCGTTCTGGCCTGGCTGGAAGAAATGAAAGCCCTGGTCACCCCCGATGAAGTCGTCTGGATCGACGGCAGCGAGGAGCAGCTGGAAGCCATCCGCAAGGAGGCGGTGGAGACCGGCGAGATGATCAAGCTCAACGAGGAGAAGCTCCCCGGCTGTTACTATCATCGCACGGCCCCCAACGACGTGGCCCGTGTGGAGGAGCGCACCCTGATCTGCTCCCGCAGCGAGGATGACGCCGGCCCCACCAACCACTGGATGGAGCCCCAGGCCGCTTACAAGATGCTGTTCGACATCGCCCGGGGCACCTACAAGGGCCGTACCATGTACGTGATCCCCTACTCCATGGGCCCTGTGGGCTCTCCTCTGGCCAAGATCGGCATCGAGGTCACCGACAGCATCTACGTGGTGCTGAACATGGCCATCATGACCCGGGTGGGTCAGAAGGTCCTGGACGTGCTGGGCGACAGCGAGGACTGGGTCAAGGGCCTGCACGCCAAGTGCGACGTGGATCCCGAGAAGCGCTGGATCTGCCAGTTCCCCGAGGACAACTACATCATCTCCGTGAACTCCGCCTACGGCGGCAACGTGCTGCTGGGCAAGAAGTGCTTCGCCCTGCGCATCGCCTCCAACCTGGCCCGCAAGGAGGGCTGGATGGCCGAGCATATGCTCATTCTGGGCGTGGAGAATCCCAAGGGCGAGATCAAGTACGTCTGCGCCGCGTTCCCCTCTGCCTGCGGCAAGACCAACCTGGCCATGATGGTGCCCCCCGAGGGCTACAAGGCCAAGGGCTATAAGGTGTGGACCGTGGGCGACGACATCGCCTGGATGCGCCCCGGCGAGGATGGCCGCCTGTACGCCATCAACCCGGAGAACGGCTTCTTCGGCGTGGCCCCCGGCACCAACATGAAGTCCAACCCCAACGCCCTGATCTCCACCCAGAAGGGCGCCATCTTCACCAACGTGGCCCGCAACCTGGACGACAACACCGTCTGGTGGGAGAGCCTGGACAAGAATCCTCCCGTGAACGCCGAGGAGTGGACCGGCCTGAAGGTCAACGGCCCCGAGTGGGTGGCCGAGGGCAAGAAGCTGGCTCATCCCAACAGCCGCTTCACCGCCCCCACCCAGAACTGCCCCTGCCTGAGCAGCGAGTTCGAGAATCCCAAGGGCGTGCCGGTCTCCGCCATCATCTTCGGCGGCCGCCGTCCCGATACCGTCCCGCTGGTCTACCAGAGCCGTGACTGGAACAACGGCGTGTTCATTGGCTCCATCGTGGGCTCCGAGACCACTGCCGCCGCCGCCGGCGCCGTAGGCGTGGTCCGCCGCGATCCCTTCGCCATGCTGCCCTTCTGCGGCTACCATATGGGCGACTACTTCCAGCACTGGATCGACATGGGCGCCATGCTGGGCGACAAGGCCCCCAAGATCTTCAACGTCAACTGGTTCCGCGTTGACGAGGAAGGCCACTTCATTTGGCCCGGCTTCGGCGACAACCTCCGCGTCCTGGAGTGGATCATTGCCCGCTGCGAGGGCAAGGTGGACGCCCAGGAGACCCCCATCGGCTACGTGCCCTACGCCAAGGACATCAACCTGGAGGGCATCGAGGATCAGATCTCCCGGGAGACCCTGGAGAAGATCCTGGTGGTGGACAAGGCCAAGTGGGCCAAGGAAGCCGCCGGCGTGGAGGAGTTCTACAAGAAGTTCGGCGACAAGCTCCCCAAGGAGCTCAAGGCCGAGCAGGAGCGCCTGCTGAAAGCCTGCACCGAGTAATCCCTTTTGGATATAGAGTCGAAGGCCCCCTCGAAAGAGGGGGCCTTTTCCTTGCAATGGCGTTCTACTCATGGTATACTATAGGGCTGAACGGAGGAGGAGAGACCATGGCAAATGCTTTCCACAAGCTGGGGTATATCAAGCGCATCCTGGGGGGTGTGCGCTGGGAGGAGCTGAACAAGTCCCTGAACAAGGCCAAGGAGCGTTCCGGCCGGACCAAGGCCGGGCTGTTCCTGGATATGCTCTGGTGCGCCGCCCGGTACGGCGCCGGCTACCACGATTACGTCATGTTCGGCTTCTACGACATGAACGGCAAGCACCGGGACACCTACGTCACCCGGGTGCGCAACAAAAGGCTCATTACTTTGGTCAATGACCCCAAGACCGCGGAGATCTTCGACCACAAGGCCCAGTTTGATCCCCGGTTCCGGGCGTACCTGGGCCGGGAGATCCTGGTGGTGGACGCCATGACCCGGGAGGAGTTCGCCGCCTTCATGGCGGACAAGGACGTGCTTTTCGCCAAGCCCGACGTGGGGGAGAGCGGCAAGGGCATCGAGCGCCTGAAAAAGGCGGACTTCCCCACCCTGGACGCCCTGTACGACTACGTGAAGGAGAATCACTTCGGGGTGGTGGAGCAGGAGCTCCGCCAGCACGAGGACCTGAATCGCCTGTACCCCAAGGCCATCAACACCATGCGCATTGTCACCCTGCTCACCGGCAGCCCGGACCACTGGGAGCCCCAGTGCGTCTATGCCGTCATCAAGGCCGGGGCCGGAGGCAAGTTCGTGGACAACCTGGAAAACGGCGGTCTCTTCTGCCCGGTGGACCGGGAGACCGGGGCCATCACCGGGGTGGGCCACACCTCCGCCCTGACCACTTTGGACAAGCACCCGGACACGGGGATCCCCCTGATCGGGTACAAGATCCCCTACGTGAAGGAAGCCATCGAGCTGTGCAAGAAGGCCGCCCTGGAGGAGCCCGGCATGCGCTTCGTGGGCTGGGACGTGTGCATCACCCCGGACGGCCCGGCCATCGTGGAGGGCAACGACTACCCCGGGTACGATTTCTGGCAGCAGCCCGAGCACACCCCGGAGCGCATCGGCCTGTGGCCCTACTACCTGGAGCACGTGCCGGAGCTGAAAAAGTAAACCGGAAGCTGTAAGTTTTTCTCCAAAAAACACCTAACCTCAGTAGAAGGAGGGATCGCCATGAAAACCAAGTGTACCGCTTTCCTGCTGGCGGGCGCCCTGCTGCTGGGGTGCTTTTCCGCCTGCGCCGCCCCGGAGCCGGAACGCCTGACCACCTTCGCCATGGGCAGCGTGGTCCAGCAGACGGTGTACGGCTCGGAAGGGCAGGAGGTTGCCGCCCAGGCGGCGAGCTCCATCCAGGAGCTGGAAAACCGCATCTCCTGGCGGGTGGAGGGCAGCGACGTCCGACGGCTGGGAGGGACCCTTCCCGTCGCGGTGGACGCGCGCACCTTCCGGGTGCTGCAGACCGCCGTGGAGGTGGGCCGGGCCTCCATGTTCCGCCAGGACCAAAGCATGGATGTGGGCTGGCCGAAGTTTGCGCTGGATATCACCATGGCCCCGGTCATCAAGCTGTGGGATTTTGACGGAGAGCCCCGGGTGCCGGCGTGGGAGGAGCTCGTCGCTGCCCTGGCCCGGGTGGGGTTGGAAAACGTCCATCTCTATGAGAATGCAGAGGGCGGTACCGTCCTGCTGGAGAATGGCGTCTCTTTGGATCTGGGCGCCCTGGGTAAAGGCGCTGCCTGCGACGAGGCGCTGAAAATCTACCGCCACGCGGCCTGGGATCAGAAGCTGCAAGGGGCGGTGATCGCCGTGGGGGGCAGCGTGGCGGTGTTCGGCCAAAAGCCCGATAAGACCCCCTGGCGCATCGCCGTCCGGGACCCGAAAACCGACGGGACCCTGGGGGAGATCGAGATGAACTCCGGGTTCGTGTCCACCTCCGGCAGCTACGAGAAGACCTTCACCGAAAACGGCAAGACTTATCACCATATCCTGGACCCCTCCACCGGCTACCCGGCGGAGAGCGGCCTGGTCAGCGTGACGGTGTGGATGACCGGAAAAGAAGGGGCCGGCAGCACAGGCCTAAACGCCCGCTCGCAGACGGGTGAGATCGCTTTCTACAATCACGGCGCCGCCGCCGACGCCCTCTCCACCGCCTGTTTCGTTCTGGGCCTGGAGGACAGCCTCCCCCTGCTGGAGCAGTTTGGGGCCGAGGCCATCTTCATCACCGAAGAGGACCAGATCTACTGCACCGAGGGCATCCGGGAGGCCTTCACCCTGGACCCGGACAAGGGTTACACCCTGACGGAGACCCTTCCGTGATGGGCCGCCGGCTGCTGACCCTTCGGGGAGCATTGGCCCTGGGCCTGATCCTTTTGGCCGCCCTGGGGGCTTTGTGGGCGCTGTCCGCTGGCTCTCCCGGCCAGGTGGCTGTGGTGGAGGTGGACGGCACTCTCACCCGCCGGGTGGAGCTGACCGCCCTGACGGAGCCTGTGGAGGAGACCTTCACCGGGAGGGACGGCCTGACCCTTACCGTGCGCTTCGCCCCGGAAGGGGCCCAGGTGTTCCGGGCGGACTGCCCGGACCAGGTGTGCGTCCACACCGGGCCGCTGACCCGCACGGGAGAGGCGGCGGTATGCCTGCCGGCCCGGGTGGTCCTCCGGCTGGAGGGCGGGACCGAGACCGCTGTAGATGGGGTGACCGGATGAGATCGACGAGTATCGCAAAGCGGGTGGCCCTGATCGGGCTGCTGGGGGCCCTGGCGGTGGCGCTCTCCTTTCTGGAGGGCCTGCTGCCGCCCCTGCCGGGGATGCCCCCCGGCTTCAAGCTGGGGCTCTCCAATATCGTGACCATGTTCGCCGCCGGGACGGCCGGCCTGCCCGCCGCCCTGTTCCTGGCGGTGGTGAAGGGCGGCTTCGCCCTGCTGACCCGGGGCGTCTCCGCCGGGCTTATGAGCCTGGCCGGGGCGGTGGCCAGCACTCTGGTGGTGTGGCTGCTGCTGAAAAAGACCCGCGTCTCCTTCCTGGTGCTGGGGGTCTGCGGGGCCCTGACCCACAATGCCGCTCAGCTGGCCTGCGCCTGCCTGCTCACCTCCCCGGCGGTGGTGGCTTACGCCCCGCTGCTGGTGCTCTTCGGAGTGGGGACGGGCATGCTCACCGGCCTGGTGCTGCGGGTGATCCTCCCGGAGCTGCAGCGGGCCGCCCCGACCCCCTAGGGGGACGATTGCATTTCCGGAAAAACGGGGTATAATAGGGGACGAAAACAACTTTGGAGGGAAAGGAGCGATGGAGGATGAAGAGACGTTTCTTCGCCCTGCTGCTGGCCTTGGCGCTGGCGGTGGGGGTCTCCCTGCCGGCCGGGGCCAGAGAGCCCGCCGCCGGGATGAAAGCCCTCCAGGATATCGGCCGCTCCAACTGGTACTACGGGGCGGTGAACTTCTGCGTGGGCCGGGGGCTCATGGTGGGCACCACCGCCGTGAGATTCCAGGCCAATGAGCCCTTGACCCGGGCCATGCTGGTGCAGATCCTCCACCGGATGGACGGCAGCCCCATGGCCTCCTTCGCCGATTTCTCGGACGTTTCCACCTCCTCCTGGTACGCGGGAGCAGTGGGCTGGGCGGCCTCCCACGGCATTGTGGACGGCGTGGGCGGGGGCCGCTTCGCCCCCAACCAGGCCATCACCCGGGAGCAGCTGGCCACCATGCTCTACCGCTATATGACCTACCGGGGCTTCGTGCGCAGCACGGGCTCTCCCGAAGGCTTTTCCGACAGCGGCTCCATTGCCGGCTGGGCCCGGGAGGCCATGGGCTGGGCGGTGGCCAACCGGCTGGTCCAGGGGTACCCGAACGGCAGCGTCCAGCCCAAGGAGGGCGCTACCCGGGCCACCACGGCCACCATGATCGCCCGGCTGTACGATACCCTGCTGGAGCCCGGCTCCGTGGACTGGACCGTGATCCGGTCCGTCAACCACATGGGGTACAACACCACCCACCCGGAGAATACGGGCATCGCCTTCATCGAGAGCGCCAACCGGGGCTTCCAGTACGTGGAGACCGACCTCCACCTGACCAAGGACCGGGTCCCGGTGTGCCTGCACGACGTGACCATCGACCGGGTGGCCCTCAAGGCCGACGGCACCGCGGTGGCCCACGATACCCGCATCGACCAGCTGACCTACGCGGAGACCTTCCAATATGATTTCGGCCTCTACAAGGGGGAGGATTTCCGAGGAACGCCCCTGCTGACCTTTGAGGACCTGATGCTGATCTGCCGGGGGTACCGGCTCTCTCCCTACGTGGAGCTGAAGGCCTCGGCGGACTGGAAGACCGCCGACCTGCAGAATCTGGTGGACCTGGTGCGGCGCTACGGGATGCAGACCTCCGTCACCTGGATCAGCTATTCCGACGCCCTGCTGCGGCAGCTCTCCGCGCTCATGCCGGACAGCCGCCTGGGGTATATCGTGAACGACGCCACCGCCTCCGCCGTCTCCACGGCCTGCAGCCTGCGCAACGGCCGCAACGAGGTGTTCCTGGACAGCCTGACCTATACCGCCGCCCAGATCGAGATGTGCAAGGAGGCGGGGCTTCCCCTGGAGGTCTGGCCCATCGACAGCACGGCGAAGGTCCGCCAGCTGCCGGGCTACATTTCCGGGGTGACCAGCAACCTGCTGGTGGCGTCGGACATCCGCAACCCCATGGTTTACGAATAAGCCTCCCGGGAAACGAAAAAGACCGCCGCGGCGGTCTTTTCCTTTGCCTCATTTACTCCTTGATCAGCTTCTCCAGCAGGCGGATCAGGGTCTCCTGCTCCTCCTCCGTGAGCCCGGCGCAGAACTCCCGGGCAGCCTGCCGGCGCTCGTCCTGGACCTCATAGGCCCGGGCTTTTCCCTTTTCCGTCAGGAAGATCAACGTGGAGCGCTTGTCGTCGGGGTTGGCCCGGCGCTCCAGGTAGCGGTCCGCCTCCAGCCGGTCGATCTGCTCGGACAGGGAGGAGGGGTTGATGCCGATCGCCTCCCCCAGGTCCTTCTGGCGCAGGCCGGCGTCACCGGCCTCCAGCACCCGGAGGAGCAGCCTCTCCCGGGGGAAGCCTCCATGGGGCGGCATAGGCCGGGGCCCGCCGTGGGGCGGCATCCCGTGGGGAGGGCCCATGTGTCCGGGCTTCCCAGGCCCGTGGGGCGGCATGGGGGGATGCCCATGTCCGCCGGGGGCCATGCCCATCCGGGCACGGTGGCCCACCTTGCGCAGCTTTTCCATCAGAATTTGTTCTCTCGTCTTTTCCATGTTTGCACACACTCCTTTTTCGATTTATTGTCTTTTATTTCGGTACCGAAGCAATTATATCCTGCAGGAGCGCCTTTGTCAACTGTTTCGGTACCGAAATAATTACCTTTTACAATTTGTTCATATTCGAACTAGTTTCCGCCTTGCCTTTACAGTAGTTTTCAGGTACAATGATCTCAAACCACACCCACTGGGGCAAGGAGGTCCATTCTATGGCAAAGTTCACCTGCAATTTCATTTCCTACACCCTGCAGCGCACGGTGGATATCACCGTCATCGTGCCCAGCGTCACCATCCCGGAGTCTATGGGCATGGGGGCCGCCGAGGGCGAGAAGCCGGCGCTCACCCACCGCAAGGGGGAGAAGTACCCGGTGCTGTACCTGCTCCACGGCTTCGGCAACAACCACACTGCCTGGAACGCCTACACCAATGTGGAGCTCTACGCCGAGGAGCGGCAGATCGCCGTGGTGTGCCTGAGCGCCGAGAACAAGGCCTACGTGGACCAGCCCCGGGACAAGTTCTATGACTTTGTGGCCAGGGAGCTGCCGGACTTCGTGCTGGGCATGTTCCCCGTTTCTGACCGGCCGGAGGACACCTACATCGCCGGGCTCTCCATGGGCGGGTACGGCACCTTGGTCCACGCCCTCCGGGAGCCGGAGCGCTTCACCGCCTTCGGGGCCTTCTCCGCGGCGGTGAGCTCCTTTGGCGGCAACAACGAGGAGGCGGATCCGGACAAGGAGCCGGCCCTCCTGCTGGAAAAGGCCGTGAAAGAGGGCAGGAAGCTGCCCAAGGCCTATATGGCCTGCGGCACGGAGGACTTCCTGATGCAGGCGGACCGGGAGTTCCGGGACAAGCTCATCGCCGCCGGGGCCGATGTGACCTGGGACCAGCTGGAGGGCTACGGCCACGAGTGGCGGTTCTGGGACATCCAGGTGGAGAAGTTCCTGCAGTGGATCGAGCCCCTCCGGACCGACGCCTACGCGGGGGCCGTCCGGAAGGTGTAAAGCTCCCCGGGAAAAGAGGAACGTGCATGAAACGATGGATCCTGCTGCTGGCGGCGCTGTTGCTGCTGCTGTCAGCCTGTGAGAAAGCCCCACCGGAGGTGGAACCCGTGCAAGCCAGCTACACCCAGATCTCCCAGGAGGAGGCTAAGGAGCGCATGGCTCGGGAGGACGGACACCTCCTGCTGGACGTGCGCCGCCGGGACGAGTACGACCAGGGGCATATCCCCGGGGCGGTGTGCCTGCCCAATGAGACCATCGGGGAGACGGCCCCGGCGGAGCTGCCGGACAAGGACCAGGTCCTGCTGATCTACTGCCGCAGCGGCAACCGCAGCAAGCAGGCCGCCCAGAAGCTGGCGGACCTGGGCTACACCAACGTCTACGAGTTCGGGGGCATCCTGGACTGGGACGGAGACGTGGTGACTGACGAGCCTGCTGACGCCCCCGAGCCCGCCACCCTGGTGCTGAGCTCCTTCAGCGGGGGCGGGCCGGAGTATGACGTGACCGTGGCGGACCCGGCTTTGGTGTCGGTGTCCTCCTCCCGGGAGTACCCCCAGGGGGCGGAGGACCTGGACGGCGCCTCCTATGACGTGATCTACTCCTTCACCGGGCTGCGGCCGGGGGAGACCACCGTGACCCTGACCGCCCGGTCGCCCATCGCGGAGAACTACGACGCGGAATATCGGCTGACCGTGGGGGAGGACCTGACGGTGACCCTGGCCCAGACGGCCTACCACGACCTGGACGAAGTGACCGAGTGAATGAGAAAGCCTTCCCGGTGTGCCGGGAGGGCTTTTGGCTGGAGAGGAGGGAGGACGGATGCTGACCTGGCTGCAGGAGAATGACCTTTTGCAGGGGGAGCTGCCGCGCCGGCTGGGCCGGGAGGATGCCCTCCTGCTCCCGGAGGGCGGGCTGGACGCCGCCCTGGCCCTCTCCCGCACCACGGACCGGGAGATCCTCTTCCCCGTGCCGGCGGAGGAGGGAACAGCCCTTTACTCCCTGTGGGAGTTTCGCCCCTGGGGGAGGAAGCCCCTGCCCAAGCCCTTCTACCTCTTCTGCGAGGGTGCCGTGACCGAGGCCAACTATTTCCGGGGCTTCCAGCGCTATCTGGAGCAGGAGCCCGTCTACCGGGGGATGCTCACCATCGTGCCCTGCGCCAGCAACACCACCCAGATCGTCCGGGAGGCGGAGAAGTACGCCGAAAAGCACCTGCTCTCCGAGGGGGAGGTCTGGTGCGTCTTCGATAAGGACGACTTTCCGGCGGCCCGTTTTAATGAGGCGGTGGCCCGCACCGAGACCCTGACGGCGGAGTCCTCCGGGGTGAGCTGGCACGCCGCCTGGAGCAACGAGTGCTTTGAGATCTGGTTCGTGCTGCACTTTGCGGACTACCGGGCCAACAACGACCGGGAGCAGTATCTCCACTTCCTGAAAAAGCAGCTGGGGGGCTATAGGAAAAACCAGGAGGACCTGTTCGACCGGCTGCTGGAGGAGGGCAGCCCCCGGCTGGCCATCCGGTATGCCCGGCGGATGCTGGAGGAGGCCGGCAGCCGCCCGCCCAGCGAGATCGCCCCGGGGACCACGGTGTTCCGGCTGGTGGAGGAGCTGGCGGCCTACCTGCCCGAAGAAGTGGGAAAACGCTTCTTGACAACGGACGCCTGATACGCTACACTAGGCGGGAAGGCAGGGGAGCCGAAAGGCTGAGAGGAAGCGCGAGCTTCGACCCTTCACCTGATGTGGGTAATGCCACCGGAGGGAGCCGCTTACACGACGACGGATACGGGGTACCCCTGCGGGTGCCCCGGTTTCTTTTTTGGAAAGGAGCGATGGCGGGAAGAGTGGATCGGCGCCCCGGGAGACCGGGAGCGGGCCGAGGGGGAGCGCCCTGGGCCCGGGCCGGCAAAGCAGCGATGGGAAGCCGTGTTCCGGCGTGAGAGGAGGCCATTAAGCCTCGACCGAACCCGAAAGCAGAAGCAGTTCTGCGTCTTTCACGCAAGGGGATCGCTGTTTCGTTTCACCTTTCTCCCTGCGTCCCATTTCAAAGGAGGGACCTTCTATGAAAACCGTTTCGACCAAAAAGCTGGCCATCGCCGCCGTGCTGACGGCAGTGGCCGTGGTGGGCAGCACCATTTCCTTTCCCGTGTTCGGCAGCCGCTGCGCCCCGGTGCAGCACATGGTGAATATCCTGTGCGCCGTGCTCCTGGGCCCCTGGTACGGGGTGGCCGTGGCCTTTGTGGCCAGCCTGATCCGCGTCCTGCTGGGGCTGGGCACTTTGCTGGCCTTTTCGGGCAGCATGTGCGGGGCCCTGCTGTGCGGCCTGGTGTACTGGAAGACCAAAAACCTCCCCTTGACCTTGGTGGCGGAGATCATCGGCACCGGCGTCATCGGCGGGCTGCTGTCCTATCCGGTAGCCATCCTGTTCATGGGCAAGTCCGCCGGAGAGCTGGCTTTCTACGCCTACGTGGTGCCCTTCCTGGTCTCCACCATCGGGGGCTCCCTGCTGGCGGGCATCTTGGTGGGGGCCCTGGAGAAGACCGGCACCCTGAGCAAATTCCGGGCTGCCCTGGAATAACGAATCACCTTTTTGAGAGGAGAGACCCCCATGCCGGACCTTGCCCGCCTGTGGACGGACCTGCAGGAGAAAGCGCCCCTGGTCCACTGCATCACCAACGCCGTCACCGTCAATGACTGCGCCAATATCCTGCTGGCCTGCGGGGCGTCGCCCATCATGGCGGACGACCCGGAGGAGGTGGAGGAGATTACCGCCCGGGCGGACGGCCTGGTCCTGAACCTGGGGACCCTCCACCGCGCCACCGTCCCGGCCCTGTTCAAGGCCGGAAAGAAGGCCAATGAGCTGGGCCATCCGGTGGTGCTGGACCCCGTGGGAGTGGGGGCTTCCGCTTTCCGCCGGGAGACCGCTCGGCAGCTGCTGGAGGAAGTGCGCTTTGCCGTGGTGCGCTGCAACGCCTCGGAGCTGCGGGCCCTGGGGGAGGGTACTCTCTCCGCCCGAGGCGTGGACGCCGACGGGGACGCCTCCCCCGAGGCGGTGATGGACCTGGCTCGGGCCTTTGCCCGGGAGACCGGGGCCGTGGTGGCCGTCACCGGAGCGGTGGACGTGGCCACCGACGGGGACCGCATCTGCCTGGGGTACAATGGCCACCCCATGCTGCGCCGGGTCACCGGGACAGGGTGTATGCTCTCCGCTCTGACGGGGGCCTTTGTGGCCGCCGCCCCGGACCGGCCTTGGGAGGCCGCCTGCGCCGCGGTCATCGCCATGGCCTGCTGTGGGGAGCTGGCCCACGCCCGCCTGGGCCCGGAGGACGGCGCCGGGACACTGCACCGCTGCTTGCTGGACGCCGTCTCCCGCCTGACGGGAGAACGGCTGGAAAAGGAGGCCCGCTATGAAACTCGATAGAGCGCAGCTGCTGCTGTACGCCGTGACGGACCGTGCCTGGCTGGGCGGTCAGACCCTGGCCCACCAGGTGGAGCTGGCCCTGGGGGGCGGGGCCACCTGTCTTCAGCTCCGGGAGAAGGAGCTGGGGGAGGAGGATCTCCTCCGGGAGGCCCTGGCCCTGAGACCCATCTGCCGCCGGTACGGGGTCCCGCTGATCATCAACGACAGCGTGGAGGTCCTGCTGGCCAGCGGCGCCGACGGGGTCCACATCGGCCAGAAGGACGGCGACGTGGCGGCCATCCGTCAGCGCATCGGCCCGGAGAAGATCCTGGGGGTCTCCGCCCATAACGTGGAGGAAGCCCTGGCCGCTCAGGCCGCCGGGGCGGACTACCTGGGGGCCGGGGCGGTCTTCGCCACCGGCACCAAGCCCGAGGCAGGCAGCCTGCCCTATGAGACCCTGCAGGCCATCTGCCGAACGGTGGACATCCCCGTGGTGGCCATCGGGGGCATCTCCCGGGAGAACGTGAGCCGCCTGGCAGGCAGCGGAGCCAGCGGGGTGGCGGTGGTCAGCGCGGTGTTCGCCGCGGCGGATATCCAGCAGGCCACAAAAGAGCTGAAAGCCCAGGTCCAGGAGACCTTGGCCCGATAAACAACTGAACAGGCACCAAGCGGCAGGTCGGGGGCACCACTTCCTGTCGCTCAACAAAAGAATACTGCAAATGCGATCGGTTAAAGGAGGAATCCGCATGAAAACAGTATTGACCATTGCCGGAAGCGATTCCGGGGGAGGCGCCGGGATCCAGGCCGACATCAAGACCATGACCATGAACGGCGTGTTCGCTGCCAGTGCGATCACGGCCTTGACGGCCCAGAATACCACCGGCGTTCAGGGGATCTATGAGGTGAGCCCGGCCTTTTTGGCCCAGCAGATCGACAGCGTGTTCACGGACCTGCCGCCGGACGCGGTGAAGATCGGCATGGTCTCCTCCGCACCCCTTATTGAGACTATCGCCCAGCGGCTGACCTTTTACCGGGCGAAGAACATCGTGGTGGACCCGGTGATGGTGGCCACCAGCGGCGCTCGGCTCATTGAAGAGGAAGCGGTGGAGACCCTGACCCGCTGCCTGTTCCCCCTGGCGGCGGTGCTGACCCCCAACATCCCCGAGGCGGAGGTGCTCTATGGCAAGCCCATCTCCTCCGTGGAGGAGATGGAGCAGGCGGCCCGGGCCATCGGGGAGAAATTCTCCTGCGCCGTGCTGCTCAAGGGCGGCCACGCGGTAAACGACGCCAACGACCTGCTCTACAGCGCCGGGCAGCTCCAGTGGTTCACCGGCAAGCGCATCGACAATCCCAACACCCACGGCACTGGCTGCACCCTGTCCTCGGCCATCGCGGCCAACCTGGCCAAGGGCTTCGACCTGCCGGAAGCTGTCCGCCGGGCCAAGGAGTACATCTCCGGGGCCCTGGCCGCCATGCTGGACCTGGGAGCCGGCAGCGGCCCCATGGCCCACAACTTCGCCCTCACCGGACCCTTTGCGGAGGAGGCGGCGTCCCATGGCTGAGAAGAAGACTTCTGTATTTGAAAACGGCTTGATCTGGTTTGGGGCGGCGGTGTCCCTGGCGGAGATCCTCACCGGGACGTACTTCGCCCCCCTGGGCTTCGGGCAGGGGCTGCTGGCCATCCTGGTGGGGCATGTCATTGGCTGCGGGCTGCTGTTCCTGGCGGGGCTTATCGGCGGCAAGACGGAAAAAAGCGCCATGGAGACCGTGGCCATGAGCTTCGGCCGCCGGGGCGGGATGCTCTTCGCCGCCCTGAACGTCCTCCAGCTGGTGGGCTGGACGGCCATCATGATCTACGACGGGGCCCTGGCCGCCGACGGCGTGCTGGCGGCCGGCCGCTGGGTGTGGTGTCTGGTCATCGGCGGGCTCATCGTGGTGTGGATCCTGGTGGGCATCCAGAATCTGGGAAAGATCAACACCGTGGCCATGGGGGCGCTGTTCCTGCTGACCATCGTCCTCAGCGTGGTCATCTTCGGCAAGGGCGGGGCCCTGGCTCAGTCCGAGGAAAGCCTGAGCTTCGGCGCCGCGGTGGAGCTCTCCGTGGCCATGCCTCTTTCCTGGCTGCCCCTGATCAGCGACTACACCCGCACCGCCAGGAAGCCTGTGGCCGCCACGGCAGCCAGCGCTATCGTCTACGGGGCGGTGAGCTGCTGGATGTACGCCATCGGCATGGGGGCGGCCATCTTCGCCGGGGAGAGCGATATCGCCCAGATCATCCTGAAGTCCGGCCTGGGCGTGGCGGGGCTGCTGATCATCGTGCTCTCCACCGTCACCCCCACCTTCCTGGACGCCTTCTCCGCGGGGGTCTCCAGCGAGAGCCTCTGGAAAAAGCTGCCCGGCAAATGGGTGGCCGTGGCTGCAGCGGTGCTGGGAACGGTAGGGGCCATCCTGTTCCCCATGGACGATATCACCGATTTTCTCTATCTCATCGGCTCCGTGTTCGCCCCCATGATCGCCATCCAGATCGCGGACTACTTCCTGCTCAAGCGGGACCACAGCGCCCAGGCCGTGGATGTGCGCAACCTGGTCATCTGGGTGCTGGGCTTCGCGGCCTACCGCCTGCTGATGCAGGTGGATATCCCGGTGGGGAACACCCTGCCGGACATGGCCCTGACGGTGCTGCTCTGCCTGCTGGCAGACCGGCTCTTCCGCCGAGAATAAAACAGAAAGACCCCCGGGAAAGCGCTGGCTCTCCCGGGGGCCTTGAGTTTCCGGCTTATTCGAACAGCTCTGCCACCTTCTGCAGGGTGTCGATGATCTCGATGTGCTGTGGGCAGTGCTCCATGCACTGGCCGCACTTCGTCGCGCCTCGCCCTTGGGGCTGGGAACGCCGCTGCTCGCGGCGTTCGTACGCCTTGCGGGCGGTCGCTCCTCTCCCCACGAAAACCTTGTTTTCGCGGGGACCCCGGGCATCCAGTGCTTACTCGAACAGCTCTGCCGCCTTCTGCAGGGTGTCGATGATCTCGATGTGCTGCGGGCAGTGCTCCATACATTGCCCGCACTGGATGCAGTCGCCGGCCTTGCCGCCGTTCTCCATGGCCTCCTCGTACAGGTGCTTGGCCCGGGGCAGGTTGTTGAACATGGTCAGGCCGTTCATGGCCCGGAAGGCCCCGGGGATGTTGATGCTCATGGGGCAGCCGTCCACGCAGTACTTGCAGGCGGTGCAGGGGATGGTGGGCAAAGCGTTGATCACGTCCACCGCCTGCCGGATGGTGGCCTGCTCGGCCTCGGTCAGGGGCTGGAAGTTCTCCATGTAGCCCACGTTGTCCGCCATCTGGTCCAGGTCGCTCATACCGGAGAGCACGGTAATGATGCCGTCCAGGCTGGCCACGAAACGGATGGCCCAGCTGGCAATGGACAGGTCCGGCTGGGCGGCCTTGAACAGCTCCTGGACCTCGGGAGTCATGGTGACCAGGGAGCCGCCCTTGACAGGCTCCATCACCACGATGGGCTTATCGTATTTCCGGGCCATCTCGTAGCACTTCCGGCTCTGGACGCCCTCGTCCTCCCAGTCCTTGTAGTTGATCTGCAGCTGGACGAACTCCATCTCCGGGTGGTTTTTCAGAATTTCCTCCAGCACCTCGGCGCTGTCGTGGAAGCTGAAGCCGATGTGCTTGGCCTTGCCCTGGGCCTTCCAGTCCTTCATGAAGTCCCAGACCCCCAGCTCGTCGGCCTTCTTGACGATGTCCTTGTTCATGGCGTGGATCAGGTAGAAGTCATAGTACTCCAGGCCGGCCCGGTCCAGGCTCTCCTGGGCCAGCTTCGGGAACTCGTCGGGGCTCTTGGCGTCCCACAGAGGCAGCTTGCTGGCGCACACGAAGCTGTCCCGGGGGTAACGCTCCACCACGCACTGGCGCAGGGCGTCCTCGCTCTTGCCCCCGTCGTAGACGTAAGCCGTATCGAAATAGGTGAAGCCCTTCTCCATGAAGAGGTCCACCATCTTCTTGGTCTGCTCAATGTCCTCGTCCTGGCCGAGCTTGGGCAGGCGCATGAGGCCGAAGCCCAGCTTCTTGATGTTTTCTCCCAGATACCGTTCTGCCATAACGTTTTTCCTCCCTTGAGGCTTCCTGCCTCGATCTATAGCCTTATGATACCGGGAGGCGGTCAGCTTAGTCAAGACAAACTCCCAGAATTCACTTTCCGTTTACAACCGCCGGGAAAAGAGGTACAATAGACCCAAAGAGACCCCAGAGAGAGGAGAGCCTTATGGCAGAGTTTGCAGCCCAGTTGGCCCAGGAGCTCCACGTCCGGCCGGAGCACGCCCAGGCCGTTATCACCTTGTTGGACGAGGGCAACACCGTGCCCTTTATCGCCCGGTACCGGAAAGAGATGCACGGCACCATGGACGACCAGACCATCCGTCTGCTGGCGGACCGGCTCCAGTACCTGCGAGGGCTGGAGCAACGCAAGGCGGAGGTGAAGAGCTCCATCGCGGAGCAGGGAAAGCTGACCCCGGAGCTGGAGGCGGCCATCGACAAGGCCGCCCTGCTGACGGAGGTGGAGGACCTGTACCGGCCCTACCGCCCCAAGCGGAAGACCCGTGCCAGCGTTGCCCGGGAGCGGGGGCTGGAGCCCCTGGCCCAGGCGATCTGGGCGGGGAAGGGGGAGGACGGCGCCCCCCTGACGCCGGAGAAGCTGACCCGGCTGGCGGAAAGTTATGTCAACCCAGAGAAAGAGGTGCCCACCCGGTCGGACGCCCTCCAGGGGGCCAAGGATATCCTGGCGGAGGATTTCTCCGACAACGCCGAGGTCCGCAAACGCCTGCGGGAGAAGATCCGCAAGAGCGGGTCCCTGCGCTCGGCGGCGGCCACGGAGGAGGATACCGTCTACCGGCTGTACTACGACTTCACCGAGCCCCTGAGCAAGCTGGCGCCCCACCAGGTGCTGGCCATGGACCGGGGCGAGCGGGAGGAGCTGCTGAAGGTCTCGGTCCTGGCGGGGGAGTGGCGGGCGCCCCAGGCCATTCTGTACAACGTGGGGACCGTGCACCCCCTGTATGCCCTGCTGGAGGAGGTGGCCGCCGACAGCTGGAGCCGGCTGCTGTTCCCGTCCCTGGAGCGGGAGCTCCGCCGGGAGCTGACGGACGCCGCCTGCGAGCAGTCCATCCGGAACTTCGCCATGAACCTGCGGCCCCTGCTGATGCAGCCCCCGGTGAAGGGGAAGGTCACTCTGGGCTTCGACCCCGCCTACCGCACCGGCTGCAAGCTGGCGGTAGTGGACGAGACCGGCAAGGTGCTGGAGACCGGGGTGATCTACCCCACCAAGCCCCATGAGAAGATCGAGGAGAGCAAGCGGGTGCTCCGGCGCCTGTGCGATACCCACCACGTGACCTGCATCGCCATCGGCAACGGCACCGCCAGCCGGGAGAGCGAGCTCTTCGTCAGCCAGTTTATCAAGGAGTACGGCGGGGAGATCTCCTACATGGTGGTCAGCGAGGCGGGGGCCTCGGTGTACTCCGCCTCCAAGCTGGGAGCCGAGGAGTTCCCCGACTACGACGTGAGCCTGCGCTCCGCGGTGAGCATCGCCCGGCGGCTCCAGGACCCCCTGGCGGAGCTGGTGAAGATCGACCCCAAGGCCATCGGGGTGGGGCAGTACCAGCACGACATGCCCCAGGCCAGGCTTTCTGAGGCCCTGGACGGGGTAGTGGAGGACTGCGTGAACACCGTGGGCGTGGACCTGAACACCGCCAGCCCCTCCCTGCTGGGGAGAGTGGCGGGGGTCAGCGCCGCGGTGGCCAAAAATATCGCCGCCTACCGGGAGGAGAACGGCTCCTTCCACAGCCGGAAAGAGCTGCTGAAGGTCCCCAAGCTGGGGCCCAAGGCCTTTGAGCAGTGCGCCGGGTTCCTCCGGGTGCCGGAGAGCGGCAACGTGCTGGATAACACCGCCGTCCACCCGGAGAGCTACGGCGCCGCGGAAAAGCTGCTGGCCCTGTGCGGGTACACCCATCGGGACGTGGGCAGCCTCACCGGGCTCCGGGAGCGTATCGCCCAGATGGGGGCCGCCCAGGTGGCGGAGTCCTGCGGGGTGGGGGTGCCTACCCTGACGGACATTGCCGCCGAGCTGCAGAAGCCCGGCCGAGACCCCCGGGACGAGCTGCCTCCGCCCCTGCTGCGCACAGACGTCATGGACATCTCCGACCTGAAGCCCGGGATGCAGCTCACCGGCACCGTGCGCAACGTGGTAGACTTCGGGGCCTTCGTGGATATCGGCGTCCACCAGGACGGCCTGGTGCACATCTCCCAGCTGGCGGACCGGTTCGTCCGCAATGCCGCGGACGTGGTGCAGGTGGGGGACGTGGTGGAGGTCACCGTGCTGGAGGTAGACGAGAAAAAGGGGCGCATCTCCCTGACCATGAAAAAGCAGAAAACCGCTCCCAAGGGCGGCGCGTAAGGAGGATGTTCCATGGCAAAGGTGAAGGTCACCGTGATCGACAAGAAATGCTTTTCCGACCTGCAGGAGCAGTATCTCTCTAACCCTAAGGTCGGGCCCTGCGACCGGTTTGAGATCGGGGACGAGTTCCTCTTTGAGGGCTTCGGCGGCCCCCAGGAGTTCTGGCGGCTGGAAAACGGCAAGGCCCGCTGTACGGAGGTGTGGGACTGCATCAGCCGGTATGTATACGCGGCGCTCCAGGGCGGGTCCATCATGAAGGGCTGGACCAACGACGACAAGATGATGATCGCCTGCTGCAACGACGGCACCCGGCCGGTGATCTTCAAGATCGAGCGGCTGGACGAGCCGGCAAAGGAGTGACCAAAGCCCTATGAGCAGGTTTGAGTTTACCATCCGCACCAAGAAGGACCTGGTACAGGCCGTGGAGCGCTTCGGCTTCGTGCCCCTGTTCGAGAACTCCATCCCCGGCTTCTCCGTGGAGGAGCACGTGGACCCCATCGCCTGGTTTGGCAGCGACGATGGCGTGTGGGAGTGGAAGGGGCCGGTGATCCGGGAGACCGGGTGCGCCTACGGGAAGTTCTTCGAGCACAAGGCGGCGTTCATCAGCCGGGAGTGGTTCCCGGACTTCGCCAACTACCGCCGGGACGGGTATGACTTCGACGCCCGCTTCGAGGACGGGCTGGCCTCTTACCGGGACCGGGAGCTTTACGAGCTGTTGGCGGAAAACGCCCCCATCCTGACGGGCCCCCTCCGGGACAAGGGAGACTACCGCAAGGGCGGGAAGAAGGGCTTTGAGACCCTGATCAACCGGCTGCAGCACCAGTGCTACGCGGTCATCAGCGATTTCGTCTACCTCACGGATAAGCACGGCAAGGAATATGGCTGGGGCGTGGGGGTCTACTCCACCCCGGAGCAGCAGTTCGGGGCGGCCTTTGCCGACCGGGTGTACGCCCGCGCCCCGGAGGAGTCCTTCCAGCGGGTGCTGGACCACCTGCAGGGCCTGTTCCCGGAGGTGGAGGAGGCCAAGCTGCGAAAGCTCCTGAAATAAGAGCAGGCTTGCCCGGCGGCTGGACGGCTGCCGGGCCTTTTCCTGCCGATCTGGTAGGGAGCTCTTGATTTCTGGCCCGGGACAAGGTACAATATCTTGAGGTGCCATCGGCTGAGACAACACAATGGGGGAGGAGGGAGCGCCATGGAGGAGAAGAAGCCCGGGGAGACCGCTGCCCAGGCCGGGGAACGCCCCGTCTCCTGGAAGCGGGAGCTTCCGGCACTGCTGTGCCTGCTGGCGGTCCTGGGGCTGTTCCTGGCTGCCGCCGGAGCCGTTCTGACCCCCAAGCGATATGATTACGGCTCCACCTGGGGCATGTACCGGCAGGAGCCGGAAAACTCCATCGACGTCCTGTTCTTCGGGTCCTCTTTGGTCTATTGCGATATCGCCCCCGCGGTGCTCTATGAGGCCGGCGGGGTGACCTCTTACGTCATGGCCGGGCCGGAGCAGACCCTGCCCGTGACCTACCGGTACGTGAAGGAGGCCCTGAAGACCCAGCGCCCCTCCGCCATTTTCATCGAGGCCACGGCGCTGCGGTACGGCCGCACCAACCGGAACGTGAAGACCAACGTCACCTACATGCCCTGGGGCCTGGACCGGCTGATCATGACCTTCGAGGAGGCGGACCCCGAGGATCGGGTGGGCCTGCTGTTCCCTCTGTACGCCTTTCACGACCGGTGGGACGACCTGACCCCCGGGGACTGGAAGACCGGCCTGCTGGGCTACGAGCCCGACCCCATGGCGGGGTACACCTGGCTGGAGAAAGTCCGGTCCGCCCAGACCTTCCTGGAGCGGGAGTTCCCGGAGGACGAGGAGAACTACCGGCGCAATTTGGACTATGCGGAAAAGATCGTGGCCCTCTGCCGGGAACAGGGTGTGCGGCCCATCTTCTATCTCTCGCCCACCATCTCCCGGCTGCCGGAGGACCAGGTCTCCCGCATGGAGGGGGAGCTCACCGCCTTTGGGGCGGATTTCGTGGACTTTGATCGGTGCTTTGACGACATCGGATTCGACCTGGAGACCAACTTCTTTGACACCCTCCACCTGAACTACCGGGGGGTGCAGGTCTTTGGGCGGTACCTGGCCGAGCGCCTGCCGGAGTGGGGGGTCACCCACCGGGCCCAGGAGGATACCGCCCTGTGGCAGCGCCGGGTGGAGACCTTCCGGGAGAAGGCCCGGGCGGCGGACCAGCGCCCCCTGGAGCACAACCCCAACACCGTGCCGGAAAGCTGAGAGAAAGGACGTGGCGCATTGAATTTCAACTCTCTGTCCTATCTCCTGTTTCTGGCGGCCAACGTGGTGCTCTATTTCCTGCTGCCGCCCCGGTGGAGAAACGGGCTGCTGCTGGTCTCCAGCTATTTCTTCTACATGTGCTGGAATCCCAAGTACGCCCTGCTCATGCTGCTCTCCACAGGGGTGACCTACGCCTGCGGCCTGCTGGTGGACCGCTCCGTGTGGGGGAAGCGGCGGCTGTGGCTGGCGGCCAGCCTGGTGCTCAACCTGGGCATCCTCTTTTTCTTCAAGTATTTCAACTTCGTCTCCTCCCTGGTGGCTCGGAGCCTGGCCCTGGCGGGCTTGTCGGTGGCGGCCCCTTCCCTGGACGTGCTGCTGCCGGTGGGGATCTCCTTCTACACCTTCCAGGCGCTGGGGTATACCATTGACGTGTACCGCCGGGACGTGCCCGCGGAGAGAAATTTCCTGGACTACGCCCTGTTCGTCTCCTTTTTCCCCCAGCTGGTGGCCGGGCCCATCGAGCGCAGCGGGAACATCCTCCACCAGCTCAAGGAGACCCACCCCTTCCGGCTGGAAAACCTGCGGGACGGGCTGCTGCCCGTGCTGTGGGGCCTGATGAAGAAAATGGTCCTGGCGGATAATCTGGCCGTGCTGGTGAACACGGTCTATCAGGCGCCGGGGGAGCGCACCGGGGCGGAGCTGGCCCTGGCCACGGCGGCCTTTGCCTTCCAGATCTACTGTGACTTCTCCGCCTATTCCGATATCGCCCGGGGCTCCGCCAAGATGCTGGGCTTCGACCTGATGGAGAACTTCCGCTGCCCCTATCTGGCCACGTCTATCCAGGATTTCTGGCGGCGGTGGCATATCTCGCTGTCCACCTGGTTTAAGGATTATCTCTACTTCCCCCTGGGGGGCAGCCGGTGCTCCAAGGGGAGGCACCTGATCAATCTCATGATCGTGTTCGCTGTCAGCGGCCTGTGGCACGGGGCGGCCCTGACCTTCGTGGCCTGGGGGCTGCTCAACGGGCTGTACCAGGTGATCTCCCAGCTGCTGGACCCCCTGCGCAAAAAGTGGTACGCCCTGCTGCACCTGCGGCAGGACCATCCGGCGGTGAAGGCGGTCAAGGCGGTGTGCACCTTCGGCCTGACCTGCCTGGCCTGGGTGCTGTTCCGGGCGGACAGCCTCTCAGACGCCCTGACGGTGTTCAAGGCACTGGCCCGCCTCCCACTGACCGGCCTGAACGGCAGCGTGGCGAATCTGGGACTCTCCGTGCCGGCGCTGGTGCTTCTGGGAGTGCTGTGCGCGGCCCTGCTGGCGCTGGACTGGCTCATTACCGAAAAGAAGCTGGCGGCCCGGGTGAATCGGACGCTGGTCCCCCGGTACGCCGTGTACTTCGTGCTCCTGGTGATGATCCTCCTCTTCGGCTCCTACGGGGAGGGCTACGACCCCCAGGATTTCGTGTATTTCCAGTTCTGAAAGAGGGGCGGCGAGGATGAAAGGAAGACTTTGGAAGATAGCGCTGGCCGGGCTTTTCTGCCTGGCGCTGGCAGGCTGCCAGAGAAAGGAGAGTGCGGCCACCGTGGTGTTCGATCTGTCCCAGGGCTGCCCGGAGGGCTTTGAGGCCTCCGACGGCTGGACCAACGGGGGCGAGTTCAATGTGTTCTGGCGGGGCAGCAACGTGACCTACGACAACGGCCGCATGCAGCTGCTGATCGACCGGGACCCTGCCCAGCCCCAGGGCATCCCCTATTCCGGGGGAGAGTTCCGCAGTAAAGATTTCTACGGCTACGGCCGCTACGAGGTGAGCATGAAGGCCATCCGGAACGACGGGGTGGTCAGCTCCTTTTTCACCTACACCGGCCCGGTGGACGGCAACCCCTGGGACGAGATCGACTTCGAGGTGCTGGGGAAGGACACCACCAAGGTGCAGCTCAATTACTTCACCAACTCTCTGGGCCACCACGAGTATCTGTACGATCTGGGCTTCGACGCGGCGGAAGATTTCCATGAGTACGCCTTTGAGTGGCGGCCCTCCGGCATCACCCGGTTTGTGGACGGGGAGGAGATCCACCACGCGGAGACCAACACCCCGGTGACCCCGGGGAAGATCATGATGAACGCCTGGGTGGGCCGGAACGTGGACGACTGGCTGGCCCCCTTCGTGGAGGGGGAGCTGCCCTTGGTGGCCGAGTACCAGTGGGTGAAGTACACTCCCTTCGACGAGGAGTGAGCGGGCGGAAAGGAGCGGCGGCATGACCTTTTATCTCATTAAGGACCACCTGGTGGAGTGCCGGGCGGAGGACATTTTGGCGGACCCCGCCCAGTACGTGGCGGTGCTCACCGCGGCGGAGTGGCGGGAGCAGAGCGACCGATTCGACATGGTCATCGACATGGACCTGGACATGGCCAACCTCCTGGAGACCAAGGCGGTGGTGAACGTGGATTCCCTCACCGGGTGCCTCTCCGTGCCGGACCGGCAGCACCTCAGCGGGGCCCGGAACGCCTTCGCTTTCGCCCTGGACGAGAAGGGCGTGGTCTTCATCGACGACGGGGGCTACGCCGGCCGGCTGGTCCGGGATATCCAGCGGACCAAGCGGTGGAAGCTCCCCAGCCTGGAGCGCTTTCTCTACGACCTGCTGGAGGAGATCATCGCGGGGGACCTTTCCCTGCTCAGCGCCGTGGAAAAGCGGCTGGACCGGGAGGAGCAGGAGATCCTGCACGGGGACATGGACGACTTTCCCGTGGAGCTCAACGATATCCGGGGAGACCTGCTGGACCTGCGGGAGCACTACGAGCAGCTCATTGACCTGGGCCAGGAGCTGGAGGAGAACGAAAACGGCTTCTTCAAGGGGGAAAACCTGCGGTACTTCCGGCTGTTCACCGAGCGGGTGGAGCGCCTGCGGGACACGGTGACCTCCCTGCGGGAGTACGTGGTGCAGCTGCGGGACCTGGTCCAGTCCCGGTTGAGCGTGAAGCAGAACAAGATCATGACGGTGCTGACGGTGGTGACCTCCATTTTCCTGCCCCTGACCCTTATGGCCGGGTGGTACGGCATGAACTTCCGGTACATGCCGGAGCTGGACTGGCCCTACGCCTACCCGGCGGTGATCCTGATCAGCATCGCCATCGTGGCGGGGTGCCTGATCTGGTTCAAAAAGAAAAAGTGGTTGTAAAAAAGCACGCTCCCCGAAGGCCGTGAAGGTCTCGGGGAGCGCTTTTGTACAGAGTCGTTTTAGTCGATGACAGGCAGCTTGGAGAGGCTCTGGGCCAGCTCTTCATCCGTGGGGATGTAGTCGGTCATCTTCCCGTCGTTGAAGCTCTCGTAGGCGGTCATATCGAAGTAGCCGGTGCCCGTGAGGCCGAAGACGATGGTCTTCTCCTCTCCGGTCTCCTTGCACTTCAGGGCCTGGTCCATGGCCTCCCGGATGGCATGGCTGCTCTCCGGGGCGGGGAGGGTGCCCTCCACCCGGGCGAAGAGCTCGGCCGCCCCGAAGACGGCGGTCTGCTCCTTGCTGACGGCCTCCATGTAGCCGTCGGCGTAGAGCTGGGAGAGGATGGAGCTCATGCCGTGGTAGCGCAGGCCGCCGGCGTGGTTGGCGCTGGGGATGAACCCGCTGCCCAGGGTGTACATCTTGGCCAGGGGGCAGACCATGCCGGTGTCGGCAAAGTCATAGGCGTACTTGCCCCGGGTGAAGCTGGGGCAGCTGGCGGGCTCCACGGCGATGATCTGATAGTCCGCCTCGCCCCGGAGCTTCTCGCCCATGAAGGGGGCGATCAGGCCGCCCAGGTTGCTGCCGCCGCCGGTGCATCCGATGAGGATGTCGGGCTTGATGCCATACTTCTGCAAGGCTTTCTGGACTTCGAGGCCGATGACCGTCTGGTGCAGGAGTACCTGGTTGAGCACGCTGCCCAGCTCGTAGCGATAGCCTTCGTTGGTGACTGCCACCTCAACGGCTTCGGAGATGGCGCAGCCCAGGGAGCCTGTCGTGCCCGGGTGTTCGGCCAGAATCTTGCGGCCCACCTGTGTCGTGTCGCTTGGCGAGGGAACGATGCTGGCACCGTAAGTGCGAATGACTTCGCGGCGGAAGGGCTTCTGCTCGTAGGAGCATTTCACCATGTAGACCTTGCAGTCGAGGCCGAAGTACTGGCAAGCCA